>JGI24159J19872_10007376_pt1 | contig 14413 bp, 7 predicted proteins | sample Ectturendosymbi4_FD_19872 | JGI IMG/M metagenome (IMG submission 19872) | reverse complement strand
CTTTCAAACTACCCCCCCCCCTCCCCCGAAAAAAACACACAGAAACAAACAAAACATAAGATCACATTGCGCCACGCACGACAGCAAAAAAGGGATCGGCCTCACCTTTTCGATCCTGACGGAGGCGAAGACTGAGGCGGCGGCGATGAAGTGATGGAGCAAGCACTGCTTTCTGGAAGACCCGGCAAATGACCTTGAAAAAGAAAGAATTAGCTCCGTGAGCAGCAGCAGGAAAATGACGGCAGTTAAACTGGAAAAGGCTTTAGCGCTAAAAGGACCAGGTAATGAACAATTCCGCGATGTGTGAAGTTTGCTTTCAGGGTAAAAATGGTTCCTTGCTACTTTGGCTTCTTCTTGGCAGTATCCAAACAATTCGTGAAAGCACAGGTGCCTGCTGCTACACGCATGCATGCACCCAATTCACTGAAATGATGCTAGCTGTAACAACGTCTTTGTAGATTCAGGGGTTACCAATCTTTTACAAATGGGGAGTTACCTCTTGGGCACCGATTAGGCCTAATGCGAAGGGTTACCAGTTGGACGCGCACTTTAAAAAATTGCTCAATTTACACTTACTTATGTTATTATTAGTACAATTAATCAATTAATGATATTTATCTATGCAAAGACTCTGGTCATGTCAATGCTATTTTCAGAACAGGCAGACGGGCGACGGACGTGGTCCTTTCGAGCGACCTGCTACCTGCGGGCACCATATTGGTGACCCATGACCTGGAGTACACGAATGCATGATTGAGTAGGGCTTTCGATCACTGCACAATAAGACATGCAAAATCGCTCGCAATCTGCAATGACTCACAACCTTTAACAGAAGTTCGCCATTAGCATCGCTTGTCCGATATGAAAGCGAATTGAGCCGCAATTTTTCGCTCTTTCTTGTCTCGCATGATACTATTCTGCCAATCACAACGATGGGCAGTGGCAACAGACAGCCTTCGAAAGCGTTAGTTAATGTCAATGACCCAAAAAGCCGCGATCGATGTTGTCAAGGACCATTTTAATAGAATAACTTTGGGGAAGTTTTGCCAAATACATAAACTTTGACTTTGAGGTGTCGGGGTAGAGCGCCCGAAATAGTTCTTCCGTTCATTCCAACACAGGAAGAACAAAATGAAAAACCGTAATGGCGCATGAAGAAAAAATGAATAAATGCCGCGATAATACAGCAAATCCCCAATACTGAAAGGTCATTGCATGTAAAACTTGGTTCCTGAGTATACTAACGTTTAGCTGACTGTGCCTAAAAGCAAGGACTATTGATCTGGCATTCAAAATATGAAATTGACACAAAGCAGGCTTGCAGGAGCAGTAGAAAAATTTTTTGATTTTGTCGCATTTTCCAACAGGAAACGTTTCTCGATAACGTCACTTTTTCCAAACGAACAACTAAAATCCCTTAAACACAAGAACCGCAGGATTATTGGAAAAAGAATACGAAAACCAAAGACCAGAACTGCTGCAGTGTAACTGGAAAGGGGCTGAACAACCGTAAAAGAAATCTGTTCGTCAGATATGTAGAGAGTCGCATTGTCCCGATCGCAGTTAAGTGTAGAACAAAAATTTTTCTTCAAAAGCTCAACCTTGAAGCTTCGCAAAAAGTAGAAATACAGCTTGCACCGAAAATGATTTTTTATGGGGAAAAAATAAATTTAAGACGGGAAACAAATTTAACGAGTAGCTATTTATAAAGAAATGTCATGTCATTAAGAAAAGATATTGTGATCGGATTTTGTTGTATTTATTGTGATTCATACCCATCACTTTTAATAATACTCCACTTTGAAGACTTTCTTTCAGTTTTTTGATTCAATGTTGTGTACTAAGCATCGTCAAGGCGGTGAACCAAAAACATGGAATACGTCAACGTATCTTCCTTTAGGACAGTGGTTCTTCATCTTTTTCCTACCACGCCTCCCTTAAGCAATTTTCCTTTGTTTCAAGCCCCCCTAGCTTAAAATAAGCTGTAAAAACAAATGTATCTATTGGTAAATCGATTGATCAAACTTACCATGGTGTAGGACGCGTAAGGGCTCGCGCTTCCCTGGGAATTTATTGACGCCCCCCGGTTAAGAACCACTACTTTAGAAACTTTGCTAAGGAGTAAAATGCTGGAGAAATTTCGGCATAGGTTTTAAGTCACCTGATGTTACAATCAGTGACTTAATCGTGTGCATCACAGATTACAAAAGAATAATAGCACCTGACAAGGCTTTTTTGTCAAAAAATTAAGTTCCCGAAGCAGATTTGTCTGACCTCGATCCACAGGATCAAAAACAGTTTACAAACATAATGCAAGCCGCATCCATCCACCCACCCAACACACAATGGCGAAAACTGCCTGAAACTTTGAACAAGCGATCCACAGTAACAGGTGGCATTGTTCAGAGAAGCCACGAGTGAAATGAATAAAAAATAAACTGACAACTCGAAACTATTTTAAAATACCTTCCTTAGAAAAAAATACAGCGGATTAAAAACTCTATAAGTTTAACATATAGTCTTGGCAAGTGCACACCATGATTCTCGGCACCGAATGCTCCGACAGTGCGTGACGGCGCTTGTTTCTCGTGGTGCAACGCAGTACAGTATAATGAAACGTAGGCAGGTGTTTTATGACGCAACAAAATACAGTAGGTACACAATAATAAAGCTGTGCGCACAAGTCTACTAGAGTCCCCGCAGAGGCGATCGCTATAGCCTTGCGTGTCAAGCTGACTGCGAGGTTCCTTGGCTGTTGCCCAACACAGAGATGGGAATTCCCATCGCACGATCGCGAAGCTACTGAATGAATGGGTCATCAGTTTTTCACGAAAATGCTGCAATTCCAAATTTTTTTATCTTTGCCATTAGTGGTTAGGTTTAAGGCGCTCCGACTGCTTCAGTAGCGATAGGCTTGGCTTCACTGACGCCATGTTTGCAAAGGTGCACCAAGCAATACACCATTCTCTTTGTTTTGACAAATTGTTAAGTGTCGTCATAATGAAATCTTAACGTAAAAACGTAAAAGTACAATGATCAGGTGCATTTCTAACTATTGTACTCATGATTACAGTCAATGAGTACTTGATAGACAAAATATTGCCCAAAGGGTACTTCACCAAAAAAGGTTGAATGGCCCAGAACGCGGTAGGCCTCGTTGAACAACGTTATGTAATAGCGGCCACCAGTGCAATGAGGTGAGAAATGCGCTGCTTAACACGGACCGTCCAACACGGTTTGAAGTCAACAAGAAATCAACAATATCCTGACAAAGTCTTCTAGAAAATGATCGTAATCAAACAACAAAATTGATAAACGACCCTATGATATCAATATGAGTTGAGATTGAAACATAGACTAGTCACGATCAGCGCAGGCGGTTAGTTTCTCAACATTTGTTATTGTGACATCAGGTTTAACTGCAAAGAGAATCCCAAATTCAAACTTCCTGCTCTGTTTTAGCCACCTTTCCAACCTGGTGCCAAAATCGTGAGCTGAATTATCAACAATGAGATTGGCACTATTAAACAAACATCTACAACTCCAACAGCAAACGCTGATCAGTCCCGGAGCGACAATTCCGTACACTTCAATACACATACGCAGGAAGAAAAAACGCGGATGCCGAGAGGTCAGCTCCCAATCTAGTGGAGTTATATTTTGCTTTTGGAAAATACCACTATGAAGCTGTTCTCACTCCAAGCTGTCCAGTCAACTTGATAGGCTAGCGTGTTTGAAAAGATTTCGTGTTCAAGTTTCGGTTGCTAGAGAAATCGTTCCTTACTTGTGGTCTGAGGAATAATTGAAAATGAGCTGGTACGATTTGGAGTTCCACCAGTATAGGACGCCGTTTCGAAGCTTTCCGGTAAGCACTCGACTCTATCAGTTCGATCTTCTTTGATGTTTTTTCTCAAGTCTTTGAGAGTGTCAGTATCTGCGTAGAAACAAGCAAAAAACTGCGTAAGGTGGGCCGAGCCGACATGCAGGCGAGTTTATCGCCAGGTCTTTCCTTGCGCCGGTCTCCACAGGCGCACGGGTTTATTTCAATTAACATACGCTCAGCGGACAACGATGCCAGAAGCATTTCCATCGGAGCGAGAGAATTGTCTGCTGCGCCCAAGCGCCGTATACATTGGTTCAACGGAAGATCGTTGACCGTGAAGACATTGCTTGTGACACCTGCGCAGCGTTTCGTTCACAGAATGCGCTAGAGAGCATCGTTTACACGGCCACGAAACGTTTCAAACAAAAACAAACCAACCTGACTAAACCCAGTTTAAGAGCACTCGACGGCCGTCATGAGACTATTTCGATAAAAAACAAGACATTTTCTCACCTCCATACGGAGAGTATCTGGGAGAGAACCGTACGGAATGCTGACGCGTGCCCACTTCTTCCTCTTCACTCGTGCTGTATCGAAACGGGGACGTAACAAGGCCCGCGCTCGGCACAAACCGATATGCCTTGTCGCAAGCGACTGAGTCTCCGGCCTGGGCGTCTGGGGCCGTTTGCTGATGTGTATTGTGCGTGAAAAAACTGCTGTAAGGCGACTCCACGTTGAGAACAGAGCCAATGGTCATCATGATTTTCCTGCCTGGCACACCAGTTCGGCCAATGCGATCGGATTCGGCTGGTGCGACAGCAGACCAAACATTGATTAACTCTTACAACATGATCTGGAAACACTACGTGTGCACTGAAAACACAAACAAGCATGTAAATTTTCAGATCCTCTGCAGGTTTACCACTGCTTACTTTGACAAGGCTAGTTCGCTTGCATCACTTCTTCACTGAACTTCACACACAGCTGAGCAGCCACTTCACGTAACACTTGAGAACAGCATTCGGAGCACTGTTCAGCTTAGGTTTGGAACGCTCAAGCATATCAAATGCCTCCGGGCAGTGCATGCAGATACGTGACCTATAAATTTTTATCGCTTTTATGGGTCAGGCTAGCCGCCGTTTACCGTCGAAAAAATTAAAGCGTTGCGAGCACTGACGAGTGCTTCGCGGTAGCTGGGCGACATAAGATTATCAGAAAAGTTGTCGGTGCATCGCCGTTTTCCGATGGTGTGTAATTTCGCCTCTAACAATAACAGCGCATCAGTTGCGCGAAGCGAGACGTCGGCGGCGGTTACGTTTTGCTCGATGCTGCGCCAGAGAGAAGAAAGCGGATGAGAAAATGCGCACAAGAAATACAGGCTAATTTACAGCATGACATCTTCCGCGGTTGCGCGGATCGCCGCTGGCATAATGGCCGCGCTTGATTGCTTTGGGGCTGAGCTTGGGATGACGTCTCGCTGGCGGTTGCAGCTGAACGCCGTTGAAGTTTAAGCAACGCAGCTCGGCCGCGGCTGCAAGCCTGAGACGTAGCGCCGCGGGTGCGCAGCTTAACAAGAAACGGGCCGTATGATCGACCGCGCTTGCGTGTTCGCGCGCGCGCACATCGTATGTTATGTCACAAACGCAGCTGTGGTGGCGGCAAACTCGGCATCGAAGGCCAACACAGCGCAAGTCGATTTAGCGCACTTCACGTCGTAGTAATAGCGCAAGACTGACACGTTCTGATTCATGCAAGCATCTAGCTACACAAGGAAATCAATAGCGATGGGTTTGGCGCTGAGGTTTGTGCTAGAACCTGATGGGGAGATATGAAACAAAGCATGGAAAGTTGGCCACTACGGTCAACGCAATTAGCAACGGTCACGATTCGCGGCAGTAAACAACTGTCAAAGACCTAGGGCGAGCGCCACGTGAGCGCTGTCCTGAATCATTCTAGGATTCTGAGCTAGAACACACAGCGCCAACACTACACAATGCCAAACACAAATACATAATTTCGGTTTGCTCACAACTTAGCTCTTTCGAAAGGCTGCCTGTGCAGGAGCCTGCGTTGGCGCTGTCCTGGTAAGCATACTGCATAAACAAGTCGGCCATCGCGTCTCGAAAGGTATCCAATCAGCGTGAAATCGACACATCGCGCAGTAATCCCCACTTGTTTCTCAAAGGTTGTCATTCAACGACGGGATCGACCGCTGGTTCGTGACTTTACGAGGGCAATGATGAAAGCGTTCCAGGCAAAGGTCGACTTCATGTTTGCAGAGCGTAACGCTAGGAAAGCTATGAGGCCATGAAATTCCGATGAGTAAGGCCGCACATGCATGGTTGCCTGCTGGGGTAAATACGGCTTAAAATCCGCACAATCGCATCCCGAACCACTGAGCTCTCTCTCGACCTAAGTAGGCACCAGCGACGCCTTGCAGAGCGAGGTGGCGTCAAATATTAATCGGAGCCCAGTTTTTCGTGCGTGGCACTGCGAAGCAGAGTAGTGCAACCACGCGCAGATTCAAGCTGTCGGAACGTTGTCACTTCAACCACCTTTAGCGAGCAGTCGCAAGACTGTCTCAAAAGGTTTGATAGAAGGGCAACCGCTGACACTACGACGCAAATGATACACGCTCAGACCCTCGCGCGTAATTTGGCGTGCGAGGTGTCGCGCGCTCTTCCGGCTACCGCAACGGGTAGTTTCACCAGCAAATGGGCATCAACATAGGTCTTCACGAACAGCTCATGGTGTAAAAGGACGCGAGCTGGTTGACCCGGTACTGGCAGGCAGGTTACCATTGCAGCAGCAGTCGTTACAACTTGTGCGAGTTTGTGTCGATCTCATGATCGCTTTTAAAGGAAAAGCATCGAAAATATGCAGGTTTTTGCTCAAAGCCGAACCGGCCGTTTTGATTTTGACGTTCGATAAAAGTGGCGGTAAAACTCTTTTAGAACATGCGTCTAGGCAGGTCGCGAGCCGGCGGTATCCTGGATGTGGCTATATATATATTTTTTAAAAGGAAGCAGTACGACGGTCTCCTGCTTGACACAGAATGAACCGGCGTCTCCGGAGGTTCGCGCAAGTCGACGTTCACACGACGTTCCGTTCCGGGCAGTTCAGCAACTGCCACTCATGGCTGCTTCAGCAATGGCCAGGGGAACACACACCAGCAAGACGGCGATACAGCAGACAATCCCAAGTTGAATCGGCGCGACTTGAAATAGTACCGAAGAAAGCGCGCTAGCCTGATGACCAGCATTCTATTGCCTGCTACAATTACTGCCGCCGTTAACTGCTTTTCGCCCCACAGTCGTCACGCCACATCTTTGCTGCGTCAGGTCCGCTGGCTTCTACTTGAGTTTTGGTAGGTATTTTAAGAAACATGACACCTGTAGCAGTATCTGCCGCGGTGACCGCTGTCCCTCTAGGCAGGCTATCGATATGTCGAGACAGCGCCACGGACAGCGTTGCGAAGGTCGTCCGGAAAAGAAATTTACAGGACGGATCGCTCTCATGAGGCCGCTGAAGTTTTCATTGAAGGACCGACAACACGGTTTTGGGTTTGAAAGTACCTTTGTTATTATATTTGTCACGCTGTTCCGCGGTAACACGTTCTTTGCAAAAATAACCAACTTCGCACCCTAAGAACCTTTCATCTGATGTCCAGGAAGATCCTAAGTTCGACCGGAGAAAACGAATCGGTAACCAATGCTGCACACTGATGTCACTCAACATGGAAATCAGCTCTGACGGTCGTTTGCGCGTAAACCTACTGATCGTTAGCCACAAATGACTGCGAGATACGCAAACCTTGCGGTTTTCCCGCCAATTTAGACTTGTTCTTTTGCGGGTTTCTTGATTTAATGGTTGCTTGTTTTTCAAATGCTACGAAGCTTTTGCTGTTTCAATTTCTTGCAAAACGCATTTAGTATCTCGCAACCCCTGTGCAGCAGTTTCGGTTTTCAGCCGTCACAGTCACCACACTGTCGATGAGTTAGCCAGCGTTGCAGCCTTGTCAGTTGCTGGCGTTACAGCCAGCAGTCAATGGCGTAATCACGTCTAAAAACAAAATAATTCCTGTACAGATTTCATTTCTACAAATCGCATGCCGATGGGGTTAAATGAAAACATAAATCAGGACACTGCAGATGTTTAATGACATCGTTTCACGTTTTCTATCTNAGTGGATTATAATTGTAGAAGAGAATGCTGTGAATTTGTTTTATCACATTGCAATCGTTATTTCGGCTGTTTAATTGCTGCTTGATATTTTTTAGATTTACTTGCTCGTTTTTGTTAAATAATATGGCATCACTGATCACACGGCGGAATGCACCTTTAGTACAAGACGCTAAACGAGATGAAAGACGCTGGTTTGTCCACTGACCAGCAGAAGCGGTCGCACGCTTTGATTAACAACATCACAACGCGTGTTGTGGAGAATATTTAACCTATTCGTTTCGTTCGCAATACGGCAAAACCCACACGTCGACCAATCATTTGCTCAGACTGCAATGAGTGAGCAAAGAACCTTCACCAAAAAAACATCTTCGTTCAGTCGCTACCAACATATTTTGCAGTACTACGGGACTTGGGGCATCACTTTAGCACGCAAAACATACCGGATAACACCAACCAACGGAAGCAACTCCACGAGCCAAAGACATCTTGCTAGTCGCAAACCGACGTTCCGTTCCACAGCAAGCGCTTGCGCGAAGAAACGGAAATTTCGATTTCAGGTCGCCAAAAATCTTTAAGGTAAGAACTGGTCGTTTAAAAAGATCGAAGTCGAGTAACTGCGAAATAGTGTGACCTTGCAGGCCTGTGCTGACAAGCAGCAATGCCAAGACCATTGCTTTCAACATAACACAGGCCTGTTACAAACACCACTCAGGAGAATTAAGCCTCGCTTTTTGCGATGCTACTTTACAATAACATTACCTTAAGCTTTTATGTTTAAAGGATGGAAACAATTATAAAGCAGCAAGCATCTGATTCGAAACATAAGCTTAAATACATCCCACTTCATAAAAACTAAATGCTTTTTGAGTTCCAAAAAGTACAGGTGGTTGAGAGCGAACGTAACGACACGGCTTCACAGGGAAAGTGCAAGTGCTCAAGTCGCATAAATGGGTCCCTTGCGCTTCAACTCTCCTCAGCGAAGTGATGACTGATACTCCACCGATCGTTTGAACACTAGAATTATACTCATCAAGTTCATGTCATCTTATCAAGTTCATGTCCTCATTAACTAGGAACCTCTTGATACTTGTATTAAATCACCTTCGACCACGGTGTAGCATTTGAAAAAAATTGTTCTAGTTTACAGCGTTTTTCGTACCGTAAAACCATTCTATATCGACTGCAACCCGTGTCTAAACGAGCGAACATGGCCTGAGCACTGCCCGCTGTGAAAACGTTCCCAGCCGCCGCGCAAAACCTACGGTCGTCACGAATGTTAGGTTAAGAGTACACAGAACTGCACAATGACTCCTTTTTCGATGACGAAAACGTGACGTCGCGAAATGCATGCACGGGAATGAAGTCGACTGTTTCCTACCAGCAGCGGTGAACACGCGAATCGCGGTACGGAAGTGACGCAGTGTCTCGCACCACACACAGAAACAATTCAATAACATCGGTGAAGTTGAAAGCGTGTCATTGCTGTCGCCCCGTTTAAAGAGCTAACTCGAAAACTCGGTGGCAATGCATTACAAGATTGGTGGCGAAGTGCAGAGCGTACAAAATTCCAAGCTTGTCTAGTCTGGATGTACACGCGCGCCAAAGCTGATTTCAATGTCTCCAGGACAGGAGAGCACAAGAATATCTAAACATCAGAAAAAGCAAGTTTGTTGCATGTGTTTGAAACGTCCTTGTCACTCCAGTGACAATATACGTATCTGAATAAATCTGGGAGGTTTATGTTCAACTGTTGTCGTGCTGGAAGCAACGCGTAAAGCGGTAAGTTTGCAGTCACAAGTCTTGCCACATCAAGTCAAGTGATGCAGTGGTCATTGGCTGGGAATGTCGGCTGCGCGAAAATGGGGACTTCAGTTCTTCAATTGCACACTTTCGAATGGATTCGTTCTTGACTTACATTTAAACGTTTTTGTTCTCATAAATGTGGCAGCTATCACTCGAAAAACCATATCGTTTGGTATTTTACAAAAAATCACCGCAAACGTTTGCAAAAATTCATTGAAAAAATTAAACAAAAAACTTAATAGAATACACACACACAGTATATACATAGAGGGTGGGGAGACAACGCGGTAACAGGTCAGACAAACCAATTTTGTAAAAAACCTACTGGAGTCTGGCAAAGTCAATTTAAACCTCTTCCTTCCACTATAACTATAATAACAATACCACAGTTTCATGTCTTCTGCTCGCTTTCAGAATGCCTCAGTTAAATTTGTAACGAATGCATGTGAACATTATAAAATCACTCTCGACCACATCATTTTTCAGGTAACGAAATTAAACAATCGGGCTAACGTGTTTCAAAAGACATTTCGTTGTTTGGACTCATTTTACATGTCCATGTATGCCTCTCTTCGAAACGTTATGTGCAAGCAATCCCACTAAAAACCAAGTCGGTGGCGACGTTGAGCAAAACCGTGACGTGTGCTTACGATGAGCTAACCTTCTCACCTGAACCATGGAGGCCTAGCTTTTCGTCTCTCACGCTAAGAAATCTTAAAACTCCTTAAAGTAGCAAGCGGGCCACCTAAGCATTTGTTTCCCATCTGTAACTACCCTTAGGCTTAACCCGAAGGTTGGCAACGATTTCATAAACATTGCAAAATTTTACGAACCACAAAATACTTCCAAATTTTTCGAAAAGCGAGATTATCAACTTGATCGAATCTAATTGGTTTAAAATCATCAAATTTGCATTTTTTTAGCAAAGTATTCATTGCAGAGGCTAAAAGTCGTATGCCAATCACATAGTTACGGCGGCGGCCCCCAAACGTTGTTACAGCAATGCACGTCCAGGAGCCTCGCACAAGTCCTTGAAAGCAATCTGGTCGATCCGACACCCACCTGAACAAGGCACCAGAAGGCGAGCGTGGGCTCGTACGTGGTGCAAAGCATGAGGTAATAAACCACAAGCCCGTATGCTTCCCGCATACGCGCTACGATTGGCGCACTTGACAATCTGACATTGTAAGCTCATATCCGGGTCAAATCAGTTCACGCTTGCTTTTTACCGACATACGATGCATTTCACTTCTCGCAATCGGGAAGTGTTTCGCTGATAAATTGCTCGCGAAGCGACTTAACGCGCAAAACCGCCGCAACGCGAGAAGTTGTGTTGAGCGCGCGATCCATCTTTTCCCAGCGCACGCCAAAAGCGTTTAACTTGTTTGTGTCGTACGGCCACATTCAAATCGCACCGCGCCAGCTTCTGTGAGTTCAAGCTCTGCGACACTGAAAAGCCGCGCCAAGCGCATTCGGAAGTTGTACCTGCCAAGACACCGCGTTGCTATCGGGTGTCGCCGCACCGCCTGCTAAAATTTGCCAACCGCCATGGCAGCAGCAGTGCGATCCTGACAACCCAACACCTACACAAGGTGTTCTGTTTATTGGCAGTGTGAAGTGAATCAGTGAAGCAGCCTGTAAAATATCGCCACATAAAAGAAGGGCTTGTGTAAATTCTACGCCATCGAAAATACAGGATTGCGCTTTCCGTTTCCTACACATTTTATATCCTGAAGCGCGGCGCAGAACGGTAAAAACTTAACCTTTACGTCGCGTACGTAACAAGCCGAACATGCAAACACTGAGGCATTTCCAAGCACGACAGCAAAACTTCACTTCTTGCACGTTGCCCCCTATCCAATTCGTTTCAAAGTTGGAAAAACAACTACTAACGGACGGCTGGATTTCATTTCTACGTAGTATTATCATCTGTAAACAAAAAGTATGGAAATTGAAGAACGGCATTCGGCACCTTCAGCAGAAAAACTTCTACACAGTGCAAACCTGTAAGAGTCATAATTTGGGGAAAAACAACAAAAGAACAAAAGTACGTTTAACCTCACTTGCCAACTGCAACTACATGTCATAATGAACACGACAATTTTTACAGTATCGGTAATACAACACCAACAACGATTAGCGCTGCAGTTGGGTCTACAAGCCGATTTCAGTTGGTCTAACCTTGGCAGAGGTTGTAAGAGCTGATAGTGCAAGTTGGTCACTCAAGCATTTAATGGACTGCGCCACAGCAAAACATACGCAAATGTGCAGGCCGACATGTCACACACACACACACACGCAAGTATTACGCAAAGAATCGTGGTTCGTGCAGCTTCATTCGTTGTAAACGTGAAATGGCGAAAGTTGGGACACGAATCTTGCGCAAAAGACACAACACCCTTGCTATCCCGACTAAATCAGAAAGGGCTGTATTCCAAACAAAGTTCTCTGCAGCAGATTTGCTGTCTTAGCCAACATGCTACATAAGCACACATGCTAGTTTCACAAAATTTTTGCCAATAAGGTGCCACAGCACACAAAAAATTATTAAGAACACACAAAATCATTTTACATTTTTCGAATCCAGCTCCCGTCAAATTTACAGGCAACTTAGTTTCTGTGTTTCACAACTGGTTCCTAGAATGAGGTGAAAAATCTCTTGCAATCACTCACACACTGTGAATTGATGAATTTCTGCACCACACCCAAATTCCACAGAAAAAAAACATTTTTATTCAAAATGGATTCGCCTTTGGCTTCTTTAAAGTTCTCCATTTCACCTTCATAAAGGTCAACAAGTAATTTATATTTGGTGGCAAACTCAGCACATTTGGAATCGCTCATTTGCTGTAAGAAAATTTGCATCATAAAAAACCTGAGAAGATGAAAATGCTCTAACCAACAGAGATTTGACTGTTGCCCTGCTGCTCCTTTCATGAACAACAGACAGTTTTGCACATTTACAGAAAGCCATAAATATATCAACACTAAATCATAAACGTTTTACACTTAATAATGCCAGCAGTTATTTTTTCCAAATTTAGCTTAGGGCTTTGAGAGCCGGCGTATACCTAGATTTCGGCCTAAAACCAGCAGGTTTCGGTTGCCTTACCTACACCATAGCTCCTCTGCCGATTGCGCCAGAGAGCTGTTCAAGAGTTCAAACGGATCGACCAGTCTTCTAGTCTGCATGCTAAAAAATTTTTGCTTGGGGGTTGCAGATTTTTTGAGAGTGACGTCATAAGCTAAGTACTAAGTAGTTTTTGTGTCATTTTGGCTCATGTTACCTGGCCTAGGGCCCAACTGCTAGACCAAAGTATTTCGCTGAAGTTTTCATTGGAAACTGTGGCGTGAACAAGCAATAATATAGTGATCATGGCATGTAATCTCTTATGATACCAGTATGTGAATGATTGAACGTAACTACTAGCGTATGCGATGAGTGATCATGGCATGTGATCTCTATTGTTGCTTGCTGCAACAGTGTGAAGCTTTGCACACTTGCCGCTCAGGCTTTCTGATCGCAACAAAACAAACAAATTATAGATAATTGTATTTGTTTATTATAGATTATAACTTTTGAAGCAGAAACGCTAGAAAGTTGATTAAGTTCTCAAATGACACAGATTCTAGCCTAGTTTCCAATGAAAACTTCAGCGAAATACTTCCATCTAGCGATTGGGCCCAGGTCAGGTACCAGCAGCTAAAAATGGCCAAAAACCTACCTTACTTGTGACATTGAAATCCAAAACTATAATTTTTTTTAATTGCAGACTTGCCAAGTGTTTTGAGGGTTTGAATAGCTTTCTAACGCAATTGTCAGCAGAAATATTCCCACGCAGAAACACACGCAAACTATTGGATTTTAGCCTTAGCCAACCACAACAGAAAGTGTTAAATATCTTGACATGAACCTTTTTTTCCAGTCATAGACCAAAATATTAAAGAAAAAACTATGTCAATTTGGTCAGAAATATAGACAAAGGAATAGTGTCATGGAAAGTTTCAATAATACTATGATGCAAACAACCAAAACGTCTCAGCGAAAAAAAACAGACAGGAACACAAGCTTTGCCATATCAAAAGTTGTTTTGCACTTGTGTAGTAAAGCATAAAAAATTTAAAATTTCTGATAACTTCACCAAATCTTTGAAAGCCGAAAGTAAAACACAACACTTGAAAATTCGTACTTGCACTTCTGCCTCAGGGCATATTATTCAAACCAAACAAATGCAATCCAGTGTCAAGCTTTGATGCACCTAGTAAACAAAGCTAAGCTGTTATAGCTTCACAAAGGCAAATTGGCTTGCTTCAGTTCATAAACAAAAATGGTTTTATTCAAAACCATCATGCATTACTTTTCCAATTGTTCATGATATGAAAGTCTTCTACATGGCCACTTTATTGTCATGGAGATCTACAGCAGTGTTGTAAAAGAAATGAAGAAATGTATGAAAAAGAGTTCAACATCTGTACTACATGTCATCCAAACGATTTCCGTGTTTTTGTGCCTAGTCAGCTTGTATTCCACAGCCAAGTCAAAGCTGTAAGAAGCAGAACAAACAGATAGCTTTGTCAGACGATGAGAGATAGTAAATGTGA
>JGI24159J19872_10007375_pt1 | contig 14415 bp, 8 predicted proteins | sample Ectturendosymbi4_FD_19872 | JGI IMG/M metagenome (IMG submission 19872) | reverse complement strand
TAATGGTTATGTAAGCTTCATTTCAAGACCATCGCAAATTCCTCTCTGATAACCGTGGGTGTTACAAATATAACCTATCCTTGTTTCCAGTGTCAGCATAGCCTTAATCAATATCGTAGATTCTGTTTTTGCGCAGTTTTGAAACTACATGTGTGAATATGGCGGTGAGATAAATTTTATATGTCTTCAAGCTCAAACTTTAACTAAGAACCAATTCAGTTTCAAAGTCTTCTTCTTAGTCACTGTTTAGCAACAATAGCAATCATTTTAGATATTTATTTGCGATGACATGTATTTTGACGGTTCAATCACAATTATGTGGAGCCTTAACATTTTTATCAATGATTTCCCTTTACCTTGCCGTCGAGTAAAAATCAGTCTTTTCAAGATATTAGACTCCGACCTGCTGTTCATAAGCTCAGTGTTTCAACTTTCATCCGATAACTATTTGAAATTTAGCCAGGGATGTAGTGCTAACAAAAAAGGTGTGTTCCAAAAACCAAAAAGTAGCCATTTTAAAACAGCTTTAAAACATTTTAAAGTAAATCGTAAAAAGGTGTGGGAACGCCGTTCCCACGCGTTCCCGCTCAACTATACCCCTGCATTTAACTGCAACGAGAAGAGTCAACAACACAATTCCATGTAAGTAGCAAGATGCTTTTTATTTTGCAAGTGCTGAGGGAATTGACACTGCCATTACTTACAGATACTGAGATAACTTGCACAGGGGTGGATATTAAAATTTAGGGGCAAGCTCTCAGAATGAGGCCCCAAAGCATCGCCATTGCCTAAGGTAGATGTGGGATTACGCTGATGTAAGAATTAAACAACTTTCACATTTCAATTTATGAAATAAATTCAAGAGCATAAGATACATACGAAAGGAACAAAAATTGGTAAAGTTTTGCATCTACACAATTGAAAGCTGCCTCCTATGGCACATTCTCCCATACATTTTACTTTATTTTGAAAAACATATGACTTGCTTCAGAGCTTCTTTAATGTGACTATGAAGTGGTACATGACTTTTCAACTAAACAATGGTGCAAAGCTCTCAAGGGGCCACAATATCTATGAAAAAGAGGGAACCGAGGTGACTGCCTCGTTATTGTTCCTTTATATCCACGCATGAGCTTGCAATCTCTCTTGTTGGCAAAGCGCATATGACTGAAATGAAACTACATTTGAATTGTTCCCATTAGGGCCTCAAATTTCGCAGATAAGTTATTGTATTATCAAGAAGCCCGTGATTTGTACAAATTTAATTACGTGCAGTGCGAAGCTATCTTTACGTGCAGCTGAGCATGGTCAATAAGTTTTGTAATACTGGGGTTACGATTGCGTTTAGAGTTTAACTCCATCTTATATTTCACTGAAGTCAATTAAATTAAGCAAAGTCTCATCAAACAATTTAAACGAAGTAAGTTTAAAGGAACTACAAGGGTTTTACGGAATAGGTTGAACATAGCCAAATGATCTTACGGATTATCAAAAATCGAAACATTTTTCAAACGCATTGAAAGACTCTAGCGTTTACGTTTACCAACTACATACGTACATTAATCGCTCAAAAATTGGATGACAACCGTTCTTATATGCGCGAAAGTTTTGTGAAAGGCCTACTTCGGAAGTCAGTGCCTCAGAGCAAAGTCGCTGCTCGGCTTCGGTTGAACGTGCTGTGTTGGTGTACATCAGAAGCGTGTAAATGCAGTATAATAAGCGCAATGGTAATGGCAGCCGCAATGACTTCTTTCTCAACTGCAATATTTGAGAGGTTTACTAGCGCTTTTGTAAGAAAGGTTTATGAACAAGTGATGGCATTGATCCAAAGTAGAAGCTTGAAACCTCGCTATCAAAACTTTTAAAACTTGTCAATTCAATGAAAGCAGACTTTTAATTTGTCGGTATAAATCTGAACACAAATCTCCAGGAGAAAACGCCAGAAGCATGCACGTTTCATGGATGATGCTTTAAAAACAAGGAGTATTAAAAATATATAAATGTTGAAACTCGGTTGTTGTTTTCCCCAGCCTTAATAAAATTTCTGGCTACGTGCCTGGTTGCACTGCTAGTATTTACCAAAAGATCTTGATTTGTTTTTGATTTGATCTATGTGGTGATTATTAGTGGCAGCACGTTTTCTTTGTCGGAACTGACCAGATTTGAATTGATTATCACAATTTTTGAGCATGATTGTGTCTTTTTTAGCCCAACTCTCAGAAATAATGTATTTTCATATTAAATACAGTTCTGAGTGCTAGATATCTATATATAGCACCATTGTATACTTGTATACACTACTAGTTGCTATACCGCCACGATGGGCGTAGACAGGGGGGGCATGGTCACCAAAATATATCAAATCCATAAGGTGCTCCCTATTTTGCCAATTTTACAATAAGGTCGTGCTAAGGTTTAGTGAACATGGTGACGTCATCGAAACGCAAACAAAAAGGTTTGTCCCCCCAAAAACTTTTTGGCAAAATCGGTCCCTGATTGCAACGCAAAGATTTTGAATATTTCTCCAACTTGCTTCAATTGGAAAAAGTAGAAGCATTTTTGACAGGGAATTGGAGATATACACTAACTGCAAAGCACTTTAAAATTTAAGTGAAGACTATTGACAGTGTGCTTGGAGGACATGCAGAGAATGGGTATGCCGGATTGGATTGTTACGCAATTTGATTTTAATGTGCAAAACGCAGACATTAATTCACAGTTGCAAGATGAACTCACTGATATGTGTGTGGAGGTCAAAGCTCAATCACTATTCAAGCAGAAAATACTTGCGTGACAGTGCGAAGTAAATACTAATACCGCTGCTAATTACCCAAAACTTTATGCAGTTGTTGAGCCGTTTTTACTTGCATTCCCAGTTTCGTTTATGTTTGAAGCTGGTGCTAGTCACGCAAATGCATTCCTGAAGCAGAGGAACCGACTGAACTCGGATAGCGTGGTGACTTGCAACTACATTCACCTATCAATCTCCAGCCAGATAAAAATGCTCTTGTAGTTTTCACAGGAAACCCCCTTCTCGTTGATGGTGTCTCAAATATCAATGAAAAGTTTGCCATTTTCCTTTTGTGATTGTATTGAGTCTTGTTTAATGCCTTTATGTTATAATTAAATGGATTTCATATCAATAGTTGGTGTTATTTGAGAAGTTCAGCTCGTTTGGGGTTCAGTGAGGTTTTACCAAGGGCTTGACAGACAAAAGACTTTGCAGACCCCAGTGGAGACAGTGTGTGCTTGCGCTCTATGGACTTCGTGTCTGCTTCACACAATGAAGTTTAAAAACGCAGTGCACAGCAGGAACAGATTCACTGGGCACTGCATGGGACAAGTTGCGCGCTCCACTTGCACATCTTCTCTATCCCTCTTTAGGTATACCCGGATGCTCATTAGTGCGTTGCGCAACTGTGTAGTGGCCTGCTTCTCGTTTTATTGTGGCAGAGAAAAGCTACACGTGCCACTTGCAATTCTTCTCCCAGAAAAATTTCTGGAACGAAAAAGTTGCAAAAGAGCCAAAAAGTAGCCGAATAGACAAATAAAAATTTTGGAGCCAAGTGCTTCTCAAAACAGCCAAATTTCTGTTTTTTGGCTCCAAAAGAACCAATCTGGCAACCCTGCTCCTTTGTGGTAAACGTCAGCACGTTAAACGCCCGTGAGGATAGGATCATTGCCCGCTGGTGTAGACGCAGGCATCCAGTCACAGTTCGCAAGGCGTCGTTGACAACAGGGTCAGTGAGGCGGGAGTGAACACGGCGGCACTAGCAGACAGGAGTGCAGTTCTCTGCTGTTGAATGGACTAGGGCTTAGGTGGCTGTTCGCAACGTTGTTGTCTCAGCACCCCATCCCGAGCCAGCAGGTCGCCTCAAGAGTGCGACGCGTGGTCTTAACATTTTGCAAAGTCACTCAAGATATTGGCGATATACACAAGGTTATTACGAAGTATTTGGTTTCGGAGCAGGAAAGCAGGGCTTCGTCGTTTGACTGTCAGGTAACATTTAGCTTTGTCGTTGCTGAGATGAAAGACTGCCGACACCGTTTCTGTAGTGCTGAGCTTTCAAGTGCAGGTCTGGAGATATTTACCTATATCGCCATGTCTTTTTTGGGTACCCCTTCCACCTTGCTAGTTTATCTTAATACAGGACAAATTATGCAATAAAAGCTTTAACAGTAAAATTATTTACACAAGAGCGTTTTTTATCATGTTGTAGCTTCACTTCTACTGCTACTCATGATAAATATGCCCTGCAAAAAACATTCACATCTGGGTTTTGCATTTTAATGCTTCCTCCTAAAGGTATCTCTCCATGTTATCCCCTTTCTTATATCAGTTTTGCTTGAATCTTCCGTATTTTTTTTTTGTGTTCCACTCTAATATTTTTGTTCAAATGGGGCATATTTGCAAAAAGATGACATCTGCAATACTTGTAAAAGTGTTGTAGAGTTGTGCTTTGAAAAACGTAGTACATTGGTGATAATACTGTACGTTTAGACCTTAAAAAATCTAGGGCATATTTGCTAAGCAGACTGGGACGAAAACCTGCATGTATTAGGAAGGTCTGAAGAAAGGGAAACATGTCCAGAAACGTGGGGGAAGGGTGAGCCAAACGCATAATGTGCCACACCCTAAATTCACCTCTAAAATTAACTAGCCCTAATCAACTCAAGCACGAGTTGCTTTCAAACTAAAGCAAGAGCAGGCCCGGGAGCTGGTTTCGTGGCCCACGGAAATGTTCAGATTTTAAAGTAAGCATTACGGGTTTATAATGTATTGCCAATCTTCGTGGGTGGATAACGAGTTGTCTAACCCACAGAGCTTGACACATGCAGGATGCAGCTGTGGCCCGTGGAGAAATCTGGTTATGTGCATTTGACCCGGCAGTGCTTCATGATTGCACACCACTGAACGTAACGGATAAGTGTTTATGTGCCCAGGGGCGGGTCAAGCCAGTAAGGTTAGGGGGAGTCGATTTCAGTAATATTTCGTAGCCAAGTCTCATTACGGGCTCACTACTGTAAAGGAGATGACGCTTACTTTAAAACACTGCTGTGCCAAAACAATGGACCGCAAAATGTTCTTATATCATGAATGGTGTTTTCCGAATTGTGTAAAATCATCGTGAATAAAATTACTTTCGTAGGTTTTAGGGGAGGCGATCGCCTCAATCTCCCCCCCTGGATCGCCCATGTATGTGCAAGATGCTTTAGTCTCATGCGCAGCTGAAATAGGAAACCACGAGCACGCAACAGTTTACCACTAACTAAACACAGTCGGTAATTGTGGCACACGGCGGCAAGAACGCAAGCATACAACTCGTGAAAGAGATTAAAGATTAAATAAATCATAAAACTAAAAGTATGTGTTGCTGGTAAACGCAGAACACTGCTGGTATAACACTTGGTTTTAACATTACACCCCATAAATTTACAAGTAAAAAATTACGATTCGGTTTGCTTTGGCTGGAAACAACTGAATCCAACTCGAATTGATTTATCAAAAAAAATTACTGCTATTTAACTCATCACATTATTCTTGATATCAACACTCTGATTGAGGCATTTAATAAACAATCGAGACTCGAGTCACTGACTCAAATCACATAATTAAATCACTGTATGTAAAATAACATGCACTAAACAACACTGTTTGTTTCAAACTGGCGTCTTCCGTAAAAAATGCTGACTTATTTTTAATTCCAGTGCACTACCTGTGTGGAATCACGTTAAACAAAATTAAGAACGATGAGACTTAAAGGTCGTGTAAAAAGCGATTCTTCAATCATAGTGAGCTCAACCTTGGTTTCAACATGTTGCTGTGACAGCTCAACCAGGTGAAGGGACAGTGACATTATAATTCGATGACATAATCGTCTGAGACCTTGAGGAATCAGCAAACACATTCGTTGTTCTGACAAATTGGCAACAAAGGTTGTCGCATCTGGAATACTTATGATGTCACCAGTTTCTCATCTTGGCCAAATAACTGTCGATGAAGAGTGTTTCAAAAAAGCTAACTATAGTGCTTCATAAAAGAGCTACCCATTTACTTATGTAGCCAAAGATGACAAAAGTGTGGAGCTGAATCTGCAACTTTGCATAAATACGATGATTATATCGTGTGTATAGGAACGATAACATATAGCCTAATCGTAAACACGATAATTTTATAATCATTATTTCATCTAGTCGGAAATCTGCAGGGTCGTGATATTTTACTATGGTTAGGACAGCTGAAAGTGTCCTTGACACTTTGAAAAATATATCTAAAAATTTTAATATTTCTGAGAATGAGACTAAATCGCAGTACACTTCACTTATGTGCGTTTGTGCAAATTTTTTAAATTTGATTTTGCTTTCGTTTATGTTTTGCATTTGCGTTGGTATTGCAGATTGTGTTAATATTGCGTTTTGTTTTCATGCAAACTTTGAAAATAATTTCTTTTCAACGTTTTGTTCATAGATAACAAACGCTAACGCAACCACTGCTGGTTTAAATGAAATGTAAATCATTTTGTTCACAGATTTTTCACATACAGCTGCCGTGGTGTGTGAAAACGAAACCAGGACTTTTACTTGTCCTACTGGCAAGTTCATTTTAGTTCATGAAGCTTATTATGGTGGAGGTCAAGGAAACAAGTAAACATCGTTTCTTATTTCAAGAAACAGTTCCAAATCATATTCGTGTTTTTTGTTTGTAACGAAGTTGAACTAAAGTGGTCTTGCGGGCATCCGCACCATTACTTTTTATAAGGTCCATGTTCTGCGCGCTAATATTCGATTACAAGTGCTTTTGCTCTTTTGCAAGCTGCGGAGTAGGATTTCAGAAACAAAAAATATATAAATTAGTGAGATTTATCACATTCGTTTATTTGAACCATGGTTTAATTTAATTTTTTTCATCAGAAAAAAATGTACATTTGTATTGCTGGTCTTTTTAATGGAAGAATGTGTGTCCGCCGCGACAGTCCATTTTATAAACCCGCTTGAGCATTATGTGCACATGTGCTTATTGCATTTGCACGTTTCCAGAAGTGTGGCCTTAACAGTGGTTGAGCAGAGAGGCCACAGCATCGTTTTTTATTCACGGTTCACCACGTTTTAAAGTTGGCGATGCTTTATTGGGCACCAGCCACCGAATGCGTGCTCTCCATCCGGAAAATCGAGTCATCAACGGTTTGTTAAAATATCGTGCAGGTAGAGTTTCTAATGTAATCGTGCACACAGCATGACCTTCTCAGTTTGGTGAAGTAGGAGCGATGCCTGGTCAGAAATTCCAAAGACTGAAAATCGCTATATTTTTCAGGCCCTGAGCTTGACAATGTGAGCATCTGCAGGGCAACATCACGGGCAGGCATGGCGTTCTTTTCTGAGATTTTAAGTTAAGGAAAGTACTAATATTTGCCGCAAATAAGACAATCTTGACTTTTCAGGTGTGGCATTTACCATAGAATAACTTGCAAGGCATCTGGTTCTTCGCAAAAGATCCACTTGATGTGTGAAGGAAAAAACACTTGTTCGATTACGGCAACGAATGCTGTGTTTGGTGATGTGTGCCTAAATGTAACACAAAATGTGTTCATCAATTACTCTTGCACTGCTCGTGGTAAGTAAACAACAGAGTGAATCTTATTTTCAATGTCTTTTCAATTCTGCAGATGTGTTAATTGCCAAAATAGCAGCCGAACAGTAGGAAAAAGTCTGAACAAAACTCATATTAACAGGGAATAAATAAGAACCTGCTAAACTAAAGTCGCATTTTGACACAGGAAATAATTTCTCTAAATGACCTGCTTGTTTTGTAACACATTAAAAATTAAGAGGGCTCAAACTTACATATGTATTTCCTTTTGAGATAATTGACGGTGCTAATATAACACTGTGTTGTGTTTCTGAAACTAAATTTTCACAACGCAGTACAAGGTGTTTTTATTGTGTTTTGTACTCTCAAAATTTTTTTCCAATGCACCAAATGAAAGCTTTGCATGGGGTTGTTTCAAGGTTGTGCAGTAACCAAGAAATGAGATATGAATTTTTACGATTTGCTAGGGTAAATGATTGTTGACGCTGATAGTCAAGATTAAAAAGCAATGAAAGGCAATGGGCATTTCGTTTGATTTCTATTGTTTTATTCAAGTCACGTGACATAAGGTTATAACAATAAATCTTGATCGAAGTTTTGTAAAGAACATGACGAAATTGCTTTTGATAGATATTGCTTTAAACCCTCCCAAACGATTGTTAGAACAAAGTAATGACATTTTGCAAAATCCCATCTAAATCAGGTTCGTTTGTGTATTTTTTTCTTCTGCTCAAATTTGTGATCTCTTTTCAAAGAATGTTTAGAAAATGATTGTTTCAGGAGAAATCAGGTGCTCTAATGTGTTTTCGACTGCTGGCGAGGTGAATTCCTTTATTTGGGCATTGGTTTTTCCTCTGTCGCATCATACGTTGCTTATAAAGAACTTGCAGCAAGATCACTGCAGTTCAATTTGTACTGATGATGGTAGCAGCAGTAACCGAAACGTCTACAAAATGTCGTTTGCATATTTTTCTTTGTCTGTTATTTTCATAATGCCTTGTTTATGTTATTTGGGAATGAAAATGTGACAATGATATTTTTGAAACATGTTTAATCCATGGGGAAAACTATCGATACAAAAGTGTTATTTGCCTTCTTCTTCTCGTATCATATTAAGCCTAAACGCGTCCGAACCAGTGTTCCACGCACAATCTTGCATCAGGCGGCAAAACAACACGGTCCACGTTTGTGCATTGTGTTGGTAGCAGGGGATAGGAAATAAAATGGGCCATTGTTTGTTCCTCTCCACAGAGGCAGCTGATATCACCATCGTTTTCATATTCCCATTTCGCCAGATTGACTTTGCAGAGGCAGATAGCAGTTCTCAGGCTGTTTAGGCAGGCCCAGAAAGACCACTAGAGCCAGGGAGACGTGATTCCTATGGGGTGATGGCTAACTTGTTTGGTTTTCTTGCGAGGTGTTCCCGCTAAATGGACAATATAATCTGTTGCTGTGAGGTTGGGTGTCGAGGGCATGTACATAATGGAGGAAGATGTGCCTAGATTTAATTTTTTTTATTTGATATTATATGTTTGAAGAAGGGTTGTCGGGATCGGTTTCTTGCTTCAATTTTTCATGTTGGGATGGCATAGTTCTTCTAATGTACGGAGGAGCTATGCATTAATGAGAGTATTATACACAGAACAGAGTATTATATACACAGAACAAAGTATTATACACATAATTTATATGAAATATTAACTGCGCAACAGACACTAAGCGTTCTCAACATGGTTGTCTGGTTTGGTGATGTTAATTTTGAAAAGAATTGTAAAACTTATTCTGAAGTTATCATCTGTTAGGACCTGAACAAAGATACAATAAAGTTTTGTTGTAACGATGTCAAGAAAAAACGTGATTTTTTGGTGAGAAATATGTGCTTGAAGTAAAATCACAGACTTCTTTATTTCTTTTTCGTCTAATAAAGACTGCTTGGCATCAGTTGGAGACAATGGTGCGAACTACAGAGGTACGCAAAACGTTACTAAGAATGGCATCGCCTGTCAGGCATGGGATGTCCAGACACCTCATAAGCACAACAACATGTGAGTACTTCTACAGCCCATGAAAAAAATCTTCAGCTTGCATCTGGCAGGGTCTTTCAATTACTTGAGCATTGAATGATTATAAAAATAAAAAATGGTGACCTTTTTTAATTACTTGCGAGATGTGTTTTCTGAAACCTTGATTTCCGTGATTTTTTTATTGTGGTGAGCGAAAATTTCTATTACGAAAGCATGAATTTTTGGCACATTGTGCAAAATCCCGAATGGTGTCGAGAAAACATTCCTACGGTGTATGTCATGGATATTGTTGATGAAAAGTTATAGACACAAATGATCTTTGCGCTCTCAATACGTTCATTGATTTACTCACGAATGAAAGTTGGAAAATTTCAAAGTAACAACAACCTATCTGCTTTAACCTGGGTGGTTGCAAAAGCGAAAGAACATCAGTGTAAACAACGCATTAAATAGATCAGAAAATTCTGTTAGTCAAGCTGCATGCATCACTGGTTCGCATTTCAAATGCAAATAAATGTATCATTTTCAACTGCACGTTTGGGCTGAGTTCTTGTTTCAGGTGATATTTGGAGTAAAACTTTTGCCAAATAATTCACTTCAATGACCTGACGTAGTTTAAGACATCGCTAGCTACATCTCAACTTCATATCAATCGCTCGAAACGTATGATTCAAACCAGCGATTTCGCAACTTCTCCCACTTAAAACAACATTGCACCACTTTCTGGACGATTGATTAACAGGGGCTCTGCGTCATCACTAATAAAAGGAATGAACTCTTGTTGTTATTCAAGTTACGTCTAATTTTTTCAAGCACATGCGTTTCAGGAGATATATTTCAAGTTAAAGTTGCAAGAACATGTTTTTTTGTGTTGTAAAATATAGAGTAAAAGTGAAATCTGAAAATTTGTTTATATTGCCAATGTCTGCACATTGTCATTAGTAAATAATTGTTTTTTCATGTCCTTTTCCCGCGATTATTATCTTGAAGCATCTCATATTTTCTGTGTTTGTTAAATTTTTTTGAAAAATGAAGTGTATATGAAAAATCAACTTTCCAACTAAATATGAATACTTAAATCAACTGTATATGAAAGCACAGCCTTTTGACTCCGTTTCAACAACGGAGTGGTGTTTACCGTTTGTCAATCCGGAGTACCGCTAATTAAGTGTTTTGGTAATGTTAGAGTGTACGTCTGCAATAATCACTTAAACTATGTCGGTTTGGTTGTGATAAAGAATCATATTTATGATCTTACCTCTAGAAAAAGCTTGGAGAATGTTTGTTAATCATCCAAAATTTATGAAACTAGTTTAAATTGGAAGAAAATCTTTATTCTGTTATTACGAATCCATGGAAAGTTTGAAATAACGCCGGTCATCACTGCTTCATCGCAATAATGGTAACCATAAAAGATGCTGGCTTGCAGATTAAGTTTTAAAACTGCGGCTGAAAAGAAATCATTTGGTGAAAAAAGTAACCGAAAGCTTTTGGAGTGGCCAACAATTAGCGCTTATGCAGAGAGGCCACGCAAGTTCAATAGCATTGCAGCATATATGTACCCGTGACTCAGCAAAGTTTCTAAGTGTACAGGCGAGAAGTTTTTACGTTTATCGTTTTTCCAAACACTAAAACTGCATGTACAAAATTTTGAGACTTGAAAGGTTGATCTGTTATTGTCTGACGTGATTAAATATAATGGGACCACGTTTTCTACAGAACGCCGAAAACTGACCCTGGTGCCGGCCTCATAATGAACTATTGCAGAAATCCAGATGGTTCACCCGAACCGTGGTGCTATACTAAAAATATAAGTGTTGAACGGCAAGCCTGCAAAATATTTTATTGCAGTAAGTTTCTTTAATTTTATTTCTCGTACTTTGATCTTTATACATTGAACAGCTGTTAGGGTATATGATATTTTTATTAGTTAAAATATAACTTGCTACAATCTTTACAGGCGCATCAGCGCCTGCCGTCTTTGCCATGACCAACCGAATACAATTTCATATCATGAGGCGAAGAATTAATTGCTTTTGGATCTTACTTTTAAACCTTGGCTTTCGTTAACGATGAAAAAACAGCCATTCTGTTTGGTAAATTTGATATTCCATTGAAAGCTTTTTATTAAAAGCCATTCCCGTCAATGACACTTACCTTTTCCTACAGTAAGTGCTGCTGCACACCAATGAGAGGGTTATAATTATTTATAATAAATAAAAAGCACGCAGTTCTTAGTTTAAAAATAGCACTGCGAAACATTGCGTAAATATTCAATTAATGAACTGCTTCAGTGTTAACCCATTCAATAGTTCAACAATAAGAAAAGTTAAGTTCTGTTGCAAACTTGAAAGCTTGACCTTGAAACTACCTTTTAAGATAGCGGCAAATATTTCTTTATCTGCGTCAGTTTTATCTGATATTTCATATGTTTCATCTACACCGTATTAATTTTCACAAAAAAAAATTAAAACTTCGAAGTAGCATCTCCTTTCAGTTTGTAAGCAGTTTGGTTAAAAGATATCGTAACCTATCGATATATAATGTTTTAAGTGACGTTTTGAATGGATACATTGTCCTAAATTGCCCGGCAATTAAGCTAAAAGATCTACAAACTTTTCGGCAACATTTCCGTCAGCCTACTATGGTACTGTATTTCCCGGGAGAAGCAAATTATCAAACTGATATTTTTGGTTGCAATGAAACACCTCGTGACTGGTTCGACCTATGGAAAATAACTTGTTATGCTGTATATGTTCCCCTTTCAACAGGTTATNTCGTGACTCATTAATCACCGTTTGTTTTGTATGCCTTTACCTTTTCGGAAGTTTATGCTCTGATTCAGTAGTCATTGCTCATAGGCCACTTCACGTTTTTGATGGGACTCTTTTTTATTCCGCTACATATTTATATTGATTAAAAACAGTTTTTACTGCTAAATACTTCGAACATGTCTGGTGGCTTAAAGCTTGACATATCAAACTTTAAAATGACAAAACTTTTATAAACAAGTTCCTGAGAAGAAACACATTCCAAATTCTAGGTTCAGATTTTAACTGCAGAAAAAACTATGCCGCTATTTATTTAATGGAACATTGTATAACCAATTTTGTGGCTCTGCACTGCAGCTGACAAAGGCGAGGTTGAAAAAGTTTTTGTCATAGTCCCGACCTGAGTTGGTAAAAGCCTAAATGCAATCGACAGATTCGCATTGTCACCGAAGAGTCATACATTGCAAAACGTACTTCGTAATGTACGTCAGTCGTATATAGTAATAAAATCTTAAATATTCTTTTACGGGAATTTCAAAATTAATGAAAATGATTGTGATTCTTATCTTAATGTTTCACGTTATAGAATTATAAAACGTTTTGTGCCATTACGTACACCAGCTTCGTCAAAAAAAACACGAAATATTTTGTTCTTGTAAAATTAATATCTGCAGCTTTTTTCTGTTTTCTTTCTTTCAGACTACTGCAGTGAAGCAAAAATCCCCTTACGTGGAAAAAACGTTTCGTACACATTTGTTCGAACAAAAGCTGGTGCAACAACTGAGTCTTTGGAGAAGTGTTCCAATGGTTTGTTTCGGCTTAACTTGCTAGTTGCATTGGCTCAAATACAAATGAGCAAAATTTAATTGCATTGCTGTGTTTATAGCTGGCTGACGTTGTTTAAATTGAATTAAGTAGTATTCATACAGCTGGTACTTGTGATCTTTTGTGATATTTTGTACTGTATATTCACATGAATGTCCTTCATGACAGCTGTCTTGATGCTTTCAGGAAACCCAAGTGCTTCGGTGGACTGTGTCATAAGTTCTAATCAAACCTACGTTTCTTTCGGATTTCCTCATGTTGTCAACTGCTCATTAACTCTTGGCGACTTTTTTTCTAAGGCAAAACAATGTTTTTTGCTTTGTTTTTTCATAGAAGGCCACCAACCTTGTTGTTTTAATCTAATACCAAAAATTACACCATCTTTAGAATGAACCCGTTGCAGGACACAATCAGCCATGGGCGGCGATAGTAAAGGGTCCATCTCTCATTTGGAAGGTTGGGTGTTCAATCCACGGCCATTGAGTGAATTGCCGTAGCGCTCCTTGAGCAAGTGCGTACACCTCAACCGCCCCGGCATGAAGCAATTTTCAGGCTTTGGCCTGCCGCCAATTGTTGTCACCAATGTCAGATTTAGAAAAAGTCAGATATGTTGCTTAACTGAGCAAAAACATCGTTTATTGGGTTATTGTGGCGGTCGGAGTTGGCGTTACATGTAAATAAAATAGTCACCAGTAGGTGGTCTTTATGAGTAACAAGTTACTGTGAGAGGCACCGCAAGTGAACGATCGAATATCCCTCATCCATATATATCAAAACTGCAGCTCATGAGTAGAGTGAACTAAGTGAGTGATCTCCATAGTTCCTGGCTGATTTGCTGTTAGTTTATTGCCCCATAATAACACCTCTCTCTTGCGCTGACCTCAGTAGTTGAAGAAGACGCAAATAACTGTAACACCAGTCTCAGCTCTTATTCAATTGCATTTATAATTCTGCAAATAGAAACAAGGGTTGTTGCAGAACTGGTAATCGGCAGCTTTTCTCTTGAAAAACAGCTGACTTTGGACGCTCATTCCTATGGCTTACAGTCTGCCAACTAGTGTTGTTTGTCTAAAGCAGGTGTGTTTTCAGGTATTAAGATGGCGTGAAGTGGGAGATTCATCCCAAAGCTTTTCGTCCGACACTCTTCAGGGGATATCGTCAGAATGAAGTGGAGATACTACCGAACTGGTTTATATACAGAGAAGAA
>JGI24159J19872_10007374_pt1 | contig 14416 bp, 8 predicted proteins | sample Ectturendosymbi4_FD_19872 | JGI IMG/M metagenome (IMG submission 19872) | reverse complement strand
TTTTATTGCTATTTCATAGATTTTAATTTCTTGTAAATTTTGCGTGATGTGCAACCGTTATTTAATGAGTGGTGATTCCTGAACGAAATTAAAATCTTGTTAGTTTTATGATTAATCACAAATGCGATTTTACCTATCTCGTTTATCAAACAAGTAGGACAGACACTTGGATCATCAAATCATCATACAGGATTCCTTCAGAAATGTTAACATTTGCGGAAGGTTCTGCTCCAGCAATAAGGTTGAAAAACACTGGATAAGGTTGAAAAACACATCGTTTTTTGACTGATACTCAGTGGCGTAACTGACGGGGAGCAGGGGTGCGACCCGCCTCCCTGGCAGGTTAAATCTAAAAATGGGCCCCCGCATAGCTAATATTACAGTATTTAGTATTCTTTTGTTTTTCAGTAGGTTGTTCGTTGTCTTTTTGCGATTTTAGGAATGTTTTCCGCTGATTTCGTTTTTTTTGTATAGACATGCACATACGGATTCACCGTCATTTCTCAACTTATTTTTGGGTGTTGGCTATTGGACCCCCTACGCTTGCCAGTGGGCTTCCTTCAGCTAAATTTCCTCCCGGTTTAAACCCCTAGTTACGCCACTGCTGATACTGCTTTGACGAGTTATGCAGGCCATCAATTTCCGTAACCTATTGGCTTTTTCCTGTCGATTTACCTGTGACTTGCTTCCACAGAGAACCTTTTCTGAAGTTTGCTGCTGAGGACGTTTGAAAAAGTATGATGGTCTTGCAGCATCATTTTACATGAGGCCATTTGGTTTTGAGTAATTTTAATATTACCATCTAGGAAATCTTTTCACGATTTTACCAAAGCATGAAAAAAGGTGGCTACCGCCAAGGGCGTACGCAAGGGGTAGGGCTGGGGTTAACCCCCCCCTCTTGAGCTTGATATTTTACAAAAACTTTATTACCTGCACAAAGGAGATTAATAACTTTCGCATACTTTTTGCTTGTTAATGTGTCGACTTAATGCAAATGCTGTACCACGGAATGAATTTGCATGCAAATTGCAAGGAACATTGTAAATGTGCCAAAAACTAATCCTTAGGTATTGGTGGGAATCTGGGTTATCGTCTGCATCTAGAAACCATCTCACCACTTTTTGCAGACCTTTTGTCCACTACGCATGTTTTATAGATTGTGTTCCGCGATAGTTCCCTGTATCCGAAACAATTGTCTCTATTTTGTCTGCTATGGCTGATCAGCGTAAGCACTGGCCGCATTGACTACGTACCAATTTCTGCAGCATGGTAGAACTGTTGCACGAGCTCAAAAACAGCAGTTGTTAATATAGAAGCATTCAGGCAGTTGATAATATCTCAGCAGGGAAAAAGGAAAGCAAAGTTTGCTGGACTTCTATACATAACAAAAAATCGAAAGTTTTCTGGCGTACTTTATACGCATTCTCAATTTTTGTGTAGTTTAGCAAGATTCGATCTTGCAAACCGGAGTGTGCGCCAGCCAGCCCAGTCGCACACTTTCTATACTTGACTGCTTGTATTCTACGAGACATTAGCGCAGCCTGATTTTGCAGTTGATTCTGACCTAGTGATGATTGTGTTTTACTCCTGTTTTAACGTGCAGCCTGTTATTTTTGCAGTTATGAGTTGCTGTATGGTAGCGTTGAGTTTATTTTCCTCCGATATCCTAATTCGGAGCGCTGATAGTTTACATTCAGTGCAATGACACATAAAACAGGGGAATGTGTGTCTTAGAAGAGCATGCATATTATGTCAACAAACTTGGCCCAAACGTTGGTTTAAAAAAATGAATATGACTTCAAATTGTGACGTCACAAACAGCGCACACCAAATACAAATGACCACCATAAGCCACTGAATGAAACCCCCCCTATGAACATTTTCTTCGTGCGCTACTGGCTGCCACGCTGTCGGAGTTGTTTCCATGTCCGAAAACTTCGTTCTTTTTCGACATTCAGTTAACCTCGCACAGAATCACGCGAAAGGTTGTTTACCTACCTCGGAAATTTGAGCGATTCAGCGCGGGAATTTCCCAGCGTAGTAAAATGCCAAATAAGGTTGCATCCAGAAGGTAAACAGCTCTGAGGAGCTTGGATGCGACACGACAGGAACGCTTTACAGGCGATATCAACAGCGGGTATAATCGTTCGTGTTTTGACATTTTGATTTCACAATTCCAGTCATTTTCAGCTGTAATACTTGGAAAAAAAGTAAAAGAAAGCTTTCCATTTGGTGGTTAGTTTGAACTGATTTTTCATAAAAACAGAAAAAACAAGCAGAGAGTATACTAAATAACTGTTTTTGAGGTTCAATCGAGGGCACTGTTCTCATCCAATCGGACCACACGAAATCGGAAAAGCTTTTCAAGATTCATTTTAAAAAATTGATAATAGCCTACAACTGAGGGTTAAGCGATGTAGGATGGAAATAGGGCTTGCCAGGGTTTCACAAGAAATTGCCTAGTTTTCCCGAAAATGTGCCTGAGTTTGATCAAAAGTATTATTTTACCATTCTAAAAAAGAAGCATTTTGTATTGTTACTACACGTGCTAAGACCGACTTTCGATTTCGTCATTGGGTAGTTCTGTTTGTTAAGTTTCAGTGTTTGTTTATTTTTATGCCATCTTGCGTTTTTAAGATGCGGCCGGTTAAGAAAGTTCTTGGTGTCTTCGCATTTTGCCGCATGTAAACTGTTAAACCGTTTTCTTCCTTTACTAATTTTTGCACTGTGTGCGTTTCTCTCGGCTTTTATGAAAGCAATGTTTGCTTGTTGATTGTTCGCAACAGTTCGTGACCTATATTGTAGATTTAGTGCCGTTTCTTGCATTTGCAACATAGTTGCTGTACATACTACTCACAACTTCACGCCAATCATGTGGGAGTACCATTGCGATTTTAAAAAATTTCTCCACTGATTACGGATAACTAAATTTCTGGTTGAACCAAAATACGCATCACTGCGTATAAAACTTTAAGCATGTGAAACGACCAGCGGTGGTCCACCTGGGCCACGGTGAGAATCACTGTGTTTAGAGGGTGTTTTGTTCGTGAAGGTATTCAAAATTAATATCAGTGGCATGAGCAAAACGCTTCCAATGACGTTGGTGGGAGTGAAGTAAGTGGTTCACAAGATTATCAGAACCTGCAACGTTGGTTGAAGCAGGAAGGTGAATGAAAAATTACCACGAAAATGTCAGAAATGGAATTGGGGGCTTTGTTTAATCTCGCTCCATTAAAATCACCTTAGAGCAGTGGTTCCCAACCGATGGGTCGCGCTCCCAAAGTGGGTCGCGTAGGAGTGTTTGTGGGGTCAATATTGTGCTGAAGTCTCAAAATTTTAGAACTGCACATATCAACATTTTGTGTTGCATCAACAAAACCGAAACACAGACAAGATTTTTGTGAAGTTCACATTATCTCAATAATAATTCCTATCTGGTTTCTACTGTACAGTTTCAAACAACCTTGTTGTAGAAACGCGCCAGCAACAGAAAAAGTAAGCTCTGCCCATTGATGGTGAGATTACGTCAGCCTCGTAACATCTGTCCTGGTGTGAATACTTGCCAGCTGAGATTCCAACAAAGCACAATCGATATTTTTGTCGTTATAGTTCCATATTACATTCATTAATTTGTATTCGTTGTGGTTCAAGATTATGATAGCAACATAAGTGGCGTATAGACAGAGGGCGGGATCTTAACAGCAGGCTTAACAAGTGATAGTGATGCGCATAAACATTCAAAGTAACTTTCTAGCATTGTGTAATTTGCAGGTAATACGCTTCAAACAAACTGTTACATCCTATAATGATTAAAGAAGATATGCTTTTGCATTCCCTGCCATCGAAACTGAAAGTAACGATCGTGTATTCTCTTTCTGAATGAAATGGTTATGTTATTCATGTCTGAGTGTATTTGCAGCAGAGCAATGATTCCTTAGCACATGACTTGTTCTCTGAAAACTCCCTGACGCAGTTCTGGTGTGCTATGGACCAATCATACTTAAACCTAACTATGATCCTATCGTTGTCTGCTTTTATATGTTTCCATCTCCTTCTGTGAGCAGGGGTGGAATTTTGGGGAGGCGAACGAGAGAGTGTCACCTTGGTTCCTCCGTGTTTTTCACACTGCGGGCACCCTTTCAAAGTTTTGCACTTCGTTTTTACCTGTTTTTTTTTCGGCCGTAGACCGATTTTTTTAATGGCCAACGAATACATCACTTCGGTCATAATGCTCGAAAAGGCGCAGGCTAGTGAATACTGTTTCAGCGAGTTTTAATACTATTGCGACTTACGAGACATTTGACCGAAAGATCTAAGCAAAAAAAACAGGTTTTTGCATTGCTATATTGAAAAAGTTATGAACCACTCTAGAGCCACATTTACTAAAGCAAATAGCCTTTGTACAAAGATGCCAAAGGGGGCTCCTCAACTGCTCAACAACTGTTTTGGGGCACACTTCTGAGAGTTTGTCTCAGGTCTCTAAACACTAATATCCATCCCTGTCTTTGATGCTGGATTTTCAACCCTTGTCCACATTAAAACAAAGTCAAGGAACAGACTGTACGCTGAGAATTACATGAGATTACTGTAGTTCTCACCAACACACCACCAAGAGTGTCAAGACCAGTTGCACAGATGCAAGCTCAGTCGTCCCACTGATTAGCATAGGTGCTGTTTTCTTTTGCATAAGAACGTAAATACAGTGAATCCAACACGTGAAATATTAGTGTTTCTTATCTTGTCGGTTGTTATTCGAACATCTTTAGAGTTGTAGGTAATGTCTGGGGCCGAGCGCTTATGCAACATTTTCGAATGGGGAGGCGAGATCAAAAAGGTTGGGAACCACTGCCTTAGAGGAAAACGTAAGTCGCATTGATGTGAGTAACGTGGGCTGCTTGTGGTGGCGCTCCTGAGTAGACTTGGTGCAAAACTTACAGGTTTTGGTCTTCAAACTTATCTTCGCTATTAAACGTGGATTGCATTGTACGGAGGGTTCCCAAAATTTATTGGCCAACATTTCCTCGCGGTCAACTCAGCTGTACTGTCATGTTCGCCCGAAACCACATATGGCTGATTGGTAATCAAAAACAAGAAAGTTTAGTATGATGCTCACTTTATAATAAAGTCCTTTGCTCAAATGTTGTAAAATTTTGAAAACGGCACCGACTTTTCAGCCAACTAACAGTAGGTCTACATGAGGGCAAATTGCCACCAGGACAGGAAAGCAATAGAAATCATCGAACACACGATAACGGTAATTACAATTGGAAAAGGCACGGCAGATAACGGAGAGTAGGGTGTTAAAAAAAGTTACGAGCGACAAAAGCTACACTGTAGTAAACTGAACTAGAAAATGAAGCAAAAGCCTGCAATCCGATATTCATTCAATTTGCCAAACGCTGCCTTATATACTTGTGGAAAAAGATCATTAACAACGTTGGATGCGGAATTGATGAAAAAAGAGTCGGTAAATCGTTTGTTTTCTAAAATCATTTTCTAATGGAACAATTTGAGTTTGTTATCAGTTTATTCGGTATCCTAACTCCAATGCCCGTTTTGCAAGCGCACTTTTGTCAGGATTAAAATTTTTAGCATAGCTGATGTTTTCTTTTTTGCGTGTGTTAAAAGGATCTTTCTGTTTCGCCAAAGTGCTTCTGCTTACAGTTTCCACACGGATCATAATTGCTTTTTTGCCAAGCTTAGAAGAATGCCAGCAAGACATTTTCGTTGGACGAGCGAAGCTACAGAATTTGGTCGTCGAGAGCCAAATGAGCGAAAACTGACGTATGCGCAAACATTCAAAATTGTGTCATATAACTGCTATGAAAAGGCAGTGGGTCATGCCCCTATCAACACCGATGTAAGATTACGCAAACTTATTTTATGTTAAGCTACAAATTTTCCAGCTCGGAGTTCCAAGAGGCTTTGCGGCGCACACTGGAACTTGGTGGATTTCTGCCAGATGTGTTCAACATCACAAGATGATTTTTGCAGATTTGCTTCGTGGCCTGAATAAAACTGATTTATGAGCTGAATATTTAGCATTCGTAGAAAACGACCTCGCAGCATTGTGCAGTGATGGCCACCGCAGGTAGCATGCACCTACCAGTCGCCGTGCACCGTTACAATTATTTGCCCCATATCAATCGTCGCTTTTCTGCTAATATCTTTATTGCCAAACCTACGTTCGTCGACAGTGTTGAATTTGAACTACAGGTTTCTCGGCCCCGCTGTCAAGAAGCATTGAGCATTCTGGTAATAATTACCCGACGCTGACCAACAAGAAAACCTTTAACAATTGCGCCTACATGGAAATGGAAAGTTTGTTGGCGGTGCACCGGACAAGAGCTCTGTTATTGATTGTTGTTCACGATAATTGCTTTTACCTACACTAAAATGGCGTGCTGTGCACACAGGCATATCTAGAGGCTTTTTGATAGGAATGCTTAAACTTTTTAACTTAAAATATTTCACCAACCCAAACACTGATGCTGGCTATGAAAATCCCCGAAAAATAAATGTACTGAACAAAAAAGTGCTTATTTACTTTTCTGAACCGGAATATCACCTGAGATACCGCCTTTGAATCTAATTTTTCGAACTTTCATTCCATGATGATCATTACTTTTGCTTTACTATCAATACTCAACTTACGGTCAGAGGATTGCACCATTATTTCATTCATGGTTTGGCACCAGCAAAAAAATGTGTGCACCAACTTGTGCATCAAAAATTGTAGTTGAGCTCTGCACATATGTAGTTGTTTTTTTCATGCTGGCAAATGTGGATAAGCCTGCACAATTAATACTCTTGTCGATGCTTGCAAATATTTCCTTTTCTAAGCCTTGTTCCGTAGCAAAGAGAATCGTACTAGAGGTTTGGCAGCTTCGTACATTTGGAAATGAAAGTAATAGGAGCTACGTTGTTGGCCGCCAGGGCTTCATCAGCAATAACCCGACCGCATCCCACCAGCAGACAGGAAAAAATACAAGCACCGCCAACTCCAACTCTAGCTTGCTTACTGTGAAGGTTTGAGTGCTACAATTTTGCATTCCGACCAGCTGAAGCTGATTGTCGAAATTGTTGACCTGTGATGCGTCATTGGCAAGAGAGTGAAAGGTAACGCCTCGAATTGCTGGAAGTGACATGACGCGAAGTTACACGAGGTTGAAAAGTTTTGCTCCCCGAAAAGTTAGGACATTTTGAGAAATCAAAGTGTGAAACAGCCTTAAGAAGTATTTGTGGTTTAGCTGAAGCAATGTGGTGTGTGAATGCACTTTCTGGAATTCGAAGATCTTTACAACCTTTACAGAGTTGCAAAAGTAGCCTACTCTGTGGAGATTCTTCAGTGTACAGAGTGGTGAGCATTCTAGGTGAGGGTAAAGGTCACGCTTATGTTACGTAATGAAAATAAGCTGGGCTCTTTGGAATAAGAGTGCGCAGTGAAGTGCACAGGTCACTCTTCAGGACGAAAATTCTGAGTTCACTCCAAGTACATGAAATCGGCATCCGCCAAAAAAGAGAGTTAAGTGTCCTGAGGTTACCTTTTCCCCTCATGTACCAATGTACCTCCTGTTTTTCTCTCGACTGAATACTGAATAGTGGGTTAGAAAACACTAGTAAAGCGTAAAGGTTGCTTGTTTTATCAAACACGTAGTACCTTTAGGCAATACAAAACATATTGTAGAATGCGTTCGCAGATTGAGACTGCAGAATATTCAGACATGTTCAATATAGAACATTCATTACAGACCCTGTGATTGATATCTGTCCTGATAGGACCACGTTCAGTTACGATCCAGAATTATTGTTTAAACCACACTTACTTCAGATGAGTTAGTTCACCTCAAACCTGCTTATTTGTTACATGTTCGCCAGGGACAAGGTACTAAAGAAGTCCACGTGATACCACTTCAGTGGAGATTTTTATTCGAAAAAAATGTGAATAAGGCTTGAATGTTTTCTCAGAAAGAAAATTTTGTGGACCTAACTGTATGAAATTTACTCGGTTGGTTGAGATCGTGGTGATATTCTTATTCAGACCAATTTTTGTCTATTACGTCTGATGCAACGCATTTATCAGCTTCAGTTCTGCACCCCTTTGTATTTACTGGTTTATTTCGTCGAAAGCACCTTATTAGATGACGTATGCCTTCGCACTGCTCTATGTGGGAACAGCTGAGCAGTGGTGTAGGAGCTGAGGGTGCAGGCGGTGCAAGCGCACCCCAAAAGTTTTGATTTGTTGAAAATCCGGACAAAATCCCTGAAAATTCGGGCACAGATATTTCGAAACCTCTGTTCTGTTTGTTTGATCAATGAGACTGGCTGATGAACTAGGTCTGAATTTGACTTTTTTTCTCAAAAAGTGGTGACCTCCAAAAAACGGTCTTCATGTTTTTTGTGAGGAAAATTTGCTGCACAAAAATTTTTCAGGCAAGTTTAGAGAAATTCGTGCAAAAATCCTTCGCACCTCCAAAATTTTGGCTGCTCCCACACCTGTGCAGCCGAGTAGCACGTCGTAACAAAAGTTCTCATCAACTCATGCAACTTTTGAAAAGGCTTTTATAGCGTCCTTGTCCCGACTGCGACGCAAGATAGTCACGCGTCAACCCGCGAACGCATGGAATCCAGCGGCACTCTTAAACTAGCTTATGTTGCGTGCACAGAGCTTCGTGTTGGTTGATGAGAGGCCAACAAAAATTAGGGCACTACTATCGAAAGACGAAAAAGTGGCTATCTCCCATTGTTACCAGAGAGCACCAATTGCTAATGGAGGCGGGGGCGGAGAGTAGGGGGCTCTCACTGGCGGTTCCCCCTGCGTAGAGCTGTAGAAGTTTTTCGAGAAGATATGTCAATTGTGACTGCCTTACGTACCGGTACTCAAGTACAGGTTCGCCATTTACTGTACAGTAACTGGGCAACAGTTAACGTATTGCGCCATGTTCCGTAGCATCAAATACACTATGGTACTATTGCAGACCCCCGGGGCTAGGGTCCGAACATCTTGAGAAAAAACTGTTCATTTGAAGGTTCGATTGCTTTCGTGTTTTGGCGTCGACTTCATTCTAAGAAGCTTTCTATTCACACATGTTGAAATTGTCACCGTGACGACTAAGATATATTTCTTGCATCGTGCTTTATTGTCCTTATTATAAGTCATAAAACTGTATTTTCGTTGCAACAAATGAGCCCATGCACTTCATAAAATCACTAGCGCAAGGCCATGAGGCCTCGCGCAATATTACCACCGGTCAGAACTTTCTGTTTTGATCACTTCTCAGTTAAAAATCAAATTGATCCCAGTATAAAAAGTACGGCGATTCGAAGGCAGACTATCTGCAGAGAGTCCCTTATTCAAAACGTGCGTTATTGGAAGAGTGGCATCATGTACATAGCAAGTGTTTTTAAGTTTCTGCAAAACTGCTATGCGCGTTGGTTCGCCGGAAAGTTTTACGTCACAGATCATTCGTCAAGCGCAATGTCTTCATGTCACAAAACTTTCGCTGTGGTTCGCACAAGTTCATAGCGTTCAAAGCAACATCTCAAAGTCTGCGCTGCACGGATTGGTTTGCATAATTGCATGACTTTTAAGAACAGAAGTTTAACAAAATCCAGTAAATTAATTCATATTGTGACACTGCGTCACAATAGTACCGCGCTTCACTGTGTAACAAGCGAAACTAATCTCGTTAGGTGTCGTCAAATGAAGTGTGTGTCAAAATTTCAGCTATTATTATTATTGACAAAACTTGCATTGATGCAAAAATTACATGCTTTGTCAAAGTTTTTATTATTGCTGTCCTTGCTACACAAAGTTTCTTGAAACGCAACTGCAGGTGTAAAACAGAGCAAGAAGGACAAGACATAAGCAGAAGATAATCGCGGGACATGAAATCTGCATTGTCAAGTTTTTAAACTATCTTTGTCACAACATGTTCGGCCTAATAACCAAAGAAAGACCAGACAGCTATTCTTGAAGCTAATGCATCTTTTGTTTTTAGTTTCCTTGTATCACATTTTTGGACATCAATCGCACTTATTTTGAAAACCATGTAGGTTAGGTGTACATGCAAAATCCGTTGGTAAATGTAAATCCAAGCACAACAGCCGTGAAGAATTTAACCTAAATTCATGAGCAAATTTTGTTTGGCGGCATTTTTCTCGTCATTTTCGTAGGATTTGCGGGGATCGTGCTTGTTCAACCACGTGCAGTGCTGGCAATTGTTGTAAGGTTTGATCCTTACCAGTTGCGGTTCAAAATAGTAATTGTTATGAGAAACGTAAAAATCGGGCATCAGTATATCAATATCGTGACAATATGTAGCTTATTGCAAAGGTGACATTTGTAGTTGCCAAGCAATTACCGGTATGATGTATTTAGTCAAAATTTTATGGCCAACAGAGGCTTTTCTCCTGCTATTCATTTCAGCTCCTGCAGTTGTTACATCATAATGCTTTGCTGTAATGAAGGTGCAAAGTTGTTTTTCCAATACCAATACTGCTGTACATAGAAGCAAGGTAGTAATTTCGTCGCCACATAAAAAGCCTCGGTTGTGACATACCGGGATCAAGAAAATGATACTGTTGTTGTTTGCCACGTACGAAGTGCGAAGCGCCTGCGTTCACGTGAAACGAGTTACGGATTTGGTATGACAAGCACAGTCTAGTATGAAAAGTCAGTGGCGTACGAAGTTTAAAATTTGCAGCTTCAAAAATAAAAATATGGTATATGTTAGGGCAATACTGTATATTCATTTTAGAAGCTGCACAGTCAAGAATCCCAGATGTACATATTGATATAAAAATAACTGGCTATTTCAAACTTGAAATGAACCTAAAGCTTAAAAGTCGCTATTTTGTTGCTGACGGAACCATGTAATGTCCTTTGATTGTCACATTTTATGATATAAAAGGATTTTTCGCAACTTTATATAGCATAATTGCCCTATTCGAAATTGCACACAAAAGGCATTGTTAAAATACCTTTAACGACTCGGTGAAAATTAGGCCGACCACAAAAATCGTTTGCCTCAATTGCCGCAGCGGCCTAGGACGAGAAACCTATGAGATTTTCTTGGACAAAATTTTCTGTGTGCGCTCACTGCGCTGCGTTTAGCTTACGTCATTCGATTAATCTGTGCTGTTCAATAATGGCTTCGAGCCGGTCCAATCCCCAAGCGATGACCGGAAGTGATTTGAAGTCTGTCACGAACATGTTTCAGGCTACATCAACGATGTAGTGTTAAAAAATAGCAGTAAACTGCTCTATTAAAAAGGAAAAAACACATTCTGCTAAGTTTTACTGCATGTATTATTATATGACAAATGTTTTTGCACCATTTTTATGGTTAGTGCCAGCCTTTGACTTTCACCAGATGAGGTATTTTAGCGAATCAGGGCAATTTTCCGGAAAACCTTCTAAAGTCAACGCTTTAAGCTTCGTGGGTCACTTTTGGTGTGTAATGGCCATTTTCGAGAAACCTTCAAGTTCCATCGTATTTGGCCTTGTGGAACACGATTAGTTCATCGTTTTGGTGGAACGTCACGCTCAGCTTAAATGGGTCAGCTGCTCTGCGACGACGAACGATCGCGTCAGATAAGCGGTTCGGAGAAGTCAATTCGTGACCGAAAACGCAGCAGAGGCGGATCCAGCCCGTAAGGTTAGGGGGGCGATTTCAGTAATATTTGGTAGTCAAGTCTTATTACGGATACTATTTTCCGAATTATATTGTGAATACTGTGTTCCGAATTGTATAAAATCATGGTCAATAAAGTAACTTTCGTTGGATCCGCCCCTAAAACAGAGATGATGAACACTCGCGACTCCAGATGCTTCCAATATCGGTTGGACTTATGAACCGCGTAACTGATTCGATGCCTACAACCTTACGAAAAGATTGAAATGCGGATTTCTCGGGAACAAGGTGGTGGAGTAAGTCAGTCGTGGCTCGTGACTTGCCTATTCCGAATTTGTTGAGCTGCTCATTGCTTTTGCTGCCTGTTTTGCTTCAAGAATTTCTTCACTTCGCTTTCTAAATGTAATGACTTCACAAAACGGAAACAATAAGCAATCACCAGTGAAGTAAGCGTCACCGGCAATCTTTCTGATGGTGGAAACCACAGAGGTTTTCAACGTTCACGAAGAGATACTGAATGAATAGCCTGCACATACTCATTGTGTGCTTTCTGGATCATATGCGTTTTCTGAACAGAGTAGTGTTTTGCAGTGCATGGCGTATCTAGGGTATGGCAGGCATGGCACGTGCCATGGGCGCCACTTTGACGGGGGCGCAAAAATTGCCTGGCTAAAATTAAAATATGTATTTACAATTTGTTTAACTTCTTTTTTCCTCCCCACACATTCATAAACTACAAAGCTGCGTCAACAACGCAGCGCCCTTACCTAATGTATTAATTCGGGCGTGTTGTGCCAGCACCACCAAGCACTATGACAAAACTGTGGTATTGTGACATAACACGACAGTCAGATATTGTGATAGAACAAGAACGTTCGCTTGCCATATCTACGAGACCTCGTCCTTCCCACGCTATAAGAAAGGATAAGTCAGTCCGTACTGCTGCATTTCAGGCAAGATGCTATTAGTCAGAATCTGGCTGAGACGAGTTTAAGTCCGTGGCTGTGAGAATCTGACTACTGCGCAAATAACTGTTGATGAGGTCCAGTGGTATACGGATATGGAAATTTTGCAATCCTGATCCAATCCGAAACTTTTTCATGGACTCCATATCCAATCCATATCCGAAAACCTAAAATTATGGACTCCGATATCCAATCCAAATCCGAAACCGCCTCAGTCAATTGCACATTAGCCAATATAATTGGTATTGTCTATTTTGCCTCACGAGGCAAAAACTGTAACTATTTTGCCTCTTGTCAGACAAAAGTTGAAGTGGTCACATGACAAGTAGGCTACGATACACAAAAGACAAGGGCTAAGCTTTGAGATTGAGGTAAGTGTTAGGTTTAGCGTACAGTTCACACATTGCAGACAAGAACAAGTCACTAAAAGCTTGTCCGCACTGAAACGATGATAGCACTCGTCCATTGAACTAAGCTGTTACAGACGTCGTGGTTAACTGAGCAGGTCATGCATTCTGAACTTCTCATATCACCATTTGCATCAATTCATGTTCAGCTAAAGGCAGAAATCTGCAGAAATGTTTTTGCCAGATGAAGCAAAATAGACACTGCCAACGAACATAGTTTGTCTTAAATGCCATGGTTAACTACCCACCACAATCGGATCATGATAGGCTAGATGTTGACAAGAAATGCACAAATCTTTTTCGAAATAGTAGTGGGTGTTATAGTTGTGCGCAATTCTCGTATGGTCTAATGGATATCCAAATTAAACAATAGCTTACTGCTACACCTAGCCAAAATGTGTGTACCTGCTGGACTACTTGGAATAACAACAGCTATTGTACTGCACGCTAATTCAACAGTGACAAAGAGGGCACAAAAATTTTGTGTCCGCAATGTTCATTATTTAGCAATGCAGTGAATCACTTATTCAATGTTAACCTAAATCTCTTTCCTTTACAACCTTTTTCAAAACTTACTTCCAATTTCAAGAAGTCAATACATTTTCACCATGCTCATTACTTTTTTAGGTAAGGCAACTTCGAGTGAGACTACTAGTCAGCTATGCTGTTCAGACAGAAACTGGTACTTGGTTCAACTTCAACGCTGAAAAAACGTTTTAGTAATGCCTTATACACCATTATTTTACTATGATCTACTAGCAAATGCATTTCGAAAATGAAACAAGATTCGTCTGAACAACGACGGGCTGCGTCATAACAAAACAATAGAATCATTTTCATCTTCACACAGTTCCAAACTACAGTGCACGTTGCTTGAAAGTTGAGATGTCCTGTTGTCCTCTACCCCAGCCTGAAAGTTAGGATTCCGAGCGGCAGGGAATATTGCACTGAACCGAGAGAACATAGAAAAATAAATGTTAACCAATATCATTTGAAAATAGTGTATTTTTTCTTCGTAAAACTATTCATCCATTTCAAAGTTTTTCTATGGTCACAATTTATTTCATTTGGATAATCCGGATCCGGTTGAAGAGGAAACAATATCCAATCCAAAAAATTCCAAATATCCGGCCAGATTGGACTCCAAAATCCGGATCCTGTACACCACTGTTGAGGTCCTGCAGATTTGCCAATTTTTTAAACTGCTGCGGCCCACTCCGACTTTACCGAACGAAACTTTTCAATCGCCACTAGTGTCCGATAAATAGGTTGAATACCATGCCCCATTCCAGAGACTGAGGTTGAGAGCATTAGTTAGTCCTCGAAAAATTAGCAGTTAGTATCGTTACGGTTCCAGTTGAACAAAAATCCTAACTCATGAAAGAGACTTGTTAGTCTTTTTACAGCT
>JGI24159J19872_10007372_pt1 | contig 14417 bp, 5 predicted proteins | sample Ectturendosymbi4_FD_19872 | JGI IMG/M metagenome (IMG submission 19872) | reverse complement strand
TTCCAGTAAAAACTTCAGCGAAATACTACCACCTAACGGTTGGCGCCCAGGGCCAGACAAAGTGGGCCAAGGTGGCCTAAAAGTCTTCCAATTATGACGTCACTCACAAAAAACCCGCACCCCTCAACCAAAAAATTTTTTTTCAAGTGCAATCTACTAGACTGGCCGATCCGCTTGAGCTGTTGAACAGCTCTCTAGCGCATTCGGCGGAAGAGCTAGGGCGTTGGTAAGGCAACCGAAAACTGCTGTTTTTTTTGCGAAAATCGCTGAATCCTAGCGGAAGCCAAGGAGTTAATGGTAGTATTTTGCTGAAGTTTTTATTGGAGGGTTTCAAAAGTTATGTATACGCGTTGAAAAGTTATGATCAAAAGTAATAAAAATATTTGACTAATTAAAATAAATAATTAATTTGTTTATTTTAGATCATAACTTTTGAACCAGAAATGCTGGAAAGTCGATCAAAGGCTCAAAAGACTTGGGACTGGTGCCTAGTTTCCAATGAAAACTTCAGCGAAATACTTTGGTCTAGCGGTTGGACCCTAGGCCAGACAACATGAGCCAAAATGGCCCATAAACTACTTCACTTATAACGTCACTCACAAAAAATCAGCAACCCCCAACAAAAAATTTTTTTTCGAGTGCAGACTAGAAGACTGGCCAATTCGTTTGAACCGTCGAACAGCTCTCTAGCACAATCAGCGGTGGAGCTAGGGCATTGGTAAGGAAACTGACAACTGCTGGTTTTAGGCTGATTTCAAAGTACGAATATATCGTACCCTGGCTCTCAAAGTGTTAATAAGTGAGAGTAAAGGCTGGCTACACAAGAGTTGGAAAGCTGTTCCTTTATACTAGCTACCCTAACCTTCACCTAGTCTATCACTGAACTTCATAACACAATAGGCCTAACTTTGCTGCACTTAGCATATGTCAAATAAAAATTCCTAAATAGTACTTGAATCCTTTTATACAACTTCTTTCCGAAGGTTGTTGTGCTGTATAGTGTGTTATTTAAGTCTTTCAGTCCAAAACTTCACGTTACTAATGCCATGACCCCACAAAAAAACTTGCACTTCACTCAGCTTCACACCACTTGGAATGTTCCCGAAGCGTTATAAAGTGCAGCTGTGCTCTGTGAAAATCTGCGATTTGCACGTAGTCAAGTGAAATTTCGAGATAATAAAACAAACAAGGAATTGTGCTTCACTTCACCACGCCTTGTTTAGACTGGCCTTAAGATACACTTTTATCAGAATTTTATACAAACGATAGTTTCTGTTATTTTTACCTAGACCCTTCCTATGAACCCGAAGCCATTTTTGAATGGCCTGACTGGAAAACCTGTCCTGGTGAAGTTGAAGTGGGGTATGGAGTATAAAGGATATTTGGTTTCAGTTGATGGCTACATGAACATGCAACTGGCTAACACTGAAGAGTATGTTGAGGGTGCTTTGACTGGTCACCTTGGAGAAATCCTTATCAGGTACATGATCTAGCTGTGTTTTATCAGGATATTTGATGCCTTGTTTAGAAATAATCTGTATGTATGACTTTGTTCACTGATGTGAATCTTTATCAAATTTTTATCTGATCCCCTCAAATGCATGATGCTTTTAAAAAATCATCATTTTCCTCCATTATATAACACACTTGTATTACAGTGACCAATTGCAGTAGTTGCTGGTGTACTGTCTTGGTGCATGTTTTTCTTCAGCATTACCTATGCATAGCAATCTAAACCTTCCATGTGCTTCATGATGCCTCATGATTTTTGCTCTTTCTTGTAATTCCTTTATCAGCCCCACCATGTTGAGGATGTGCGCAAGCCATAATGGTGTAATTAATTGATTTTATAAAAATCAAACTGTCAAATCTTGCTTTAAATTTGTGAAAACGAACAGTTGTCAGCCTCAAGCTAAAAATATCTTGCAAACATTAAAACCGTGATCAAAACAATTTACATGCTTTTGTGAGCATCCGCATCTGAAGATCTTCACCGTTTACTTCAGAACCTGACATTAAATTGTTTTCATTTTTCTTCCCACTGCTGGATCACCATTTGATGATGAATGAATGCAGTTATAGCTGTTGCGCTGTTTCAGTGTTTGGCATCTGCCTGTATTGTCTGTGTTAATGCTCTCACACTTGCTCTCTCTTGCACTATGACTAACCATTTTTGTGTTATTCGAGTACCCTTGTGATATGGATTGTCAGTCTGATGCAAAATAAATATTACTTTATAATAGCTTCACAAATCTATAGATATCTTTTCAATGGAACAAATACCTTTGAAATCATTGAAATTTTCACTTTTTTTTAGTAAAACTGCATTGTCCAAAATAAATCCATGATCAATTTCGTAATGTCTACTCAATGTGATGATAAATTGATACCATCTAAAATGTGGTGCCAACTCAAATTAAGTGGAGTTGCTGAATAATATAAAGCAAAATGGGCCTCAACAATTTTCCTCATATCATCTCTCTCTCCATTTAATCCTGCCACTATTCTCTGCACCTAAGAAAGTAATTCAACGCAAAATGTTCTTAATGTTGAAACTTGTAGCAAATTACAATGGCACAAACAAAAAAAGTCTCAATTGCAGTTACTCATCTCAAATTGTAATTAATGCAACTCTAGTAACCGGCCTGTCCACCTCAAAATTTGACCAGTCATGGAATGTTACGTCTGATTCTATGCCAGTTTAGCACAATCACTGACCAGGGTTCTGCACTCGGGGAACTGAACTGAAGTAACTCGCCTACAAGCCAGAAAATCTCAACACAACATTTAATAGCCATCTCGGAGTTCAAAAGTTTTATATTCAAACATGAGTGGTTTAAGGCAAAGTATTGGTTAACCGTAGACTTAGAAGTTAAGTTTATCACATTAGCTCTTTGAATTAAATGTTGTTTTCGCATTACTTTATGTATGCGACGACTTGTTAAACTACTACTTGTTGTCAACACTGCCATGAAAATTGCCTGTCCTAACCGGTTTTCAGCAGTTTAAGAAACATCGTTGAATGTGAGCTAAGATGCAAAAAGCGTGTATCACAAACGTTAGTTAACTAGCTGCAATAAGGAAAAATACGGTGTATTAATGCGTTTATCCAAGAAGAAGAAAAATATTCTTATCCTGAAACGCACTTTGTCGGCTTTCGAGTGGTACCTACAACATACCGCATCCCCCCTGCCCTTCCTCTGTACCGATGCTCCTGGTCACACCCCGGTCACCAACATCGTTGTTGAAAAAGATTGCTTGGTTTAAGTGTTAATTGTCAGACGGACCTCCATGGGGTTGGCAACGCTGCGTTTTTGTTACTTTGCTTTAAGCCTGGTTTTGTTGTAGTCAACTGTCGTAAACTAGCAGCTGTATGCGGTCCGGATTGCACCACAGGTACACACGCAATGTTGACGGTCTTCCTTCTCATCAAAGGTCTGACCAGGACCGCAACCGGGGGGAACCCAACAATTGATTCCCCTGAAATTTTCAAAAACATCTATATTTGTAGAGTACAACATCGAGTTACAATCGGTTTTCCCCTCCCTCGAAAACAAGCCGCTGCTTGCGGCCCTGAATCTGGCCGCACCTTTAGCGTTATCGTGCGTTGCGGTTCAATGCTTGCTTTCTTCTGCAGATGCAACAACGTGCTTTATATCAAAGGGGCCGAAGAAGAGGACGAAGATGGCGAGATGAAGGAATGAGTGTCAATTTTTTTGCTGAACGACTTGTGCATTGGCAAACAGTCGTATCGTGGTCTCACAACAGCTATGGCTTAAGCCGGCTGGGCTTGATGAATAGCTGTTTCCGCGCATCGCTGCTTGCCATTGTTGTCGGACTTTTTTTGAAATATATTCAATCCAGAAAAGTTTGATCAGTTTCAAGTAACTGTTACGGGAAATGTATAAGATCGCAGCTGGCATTAAAGCTGTAGTGTGAAACTTAGTGAATAGATACTATTAACCTCCAGGTGGTGAGAAATTACTCTGAAGCAGAGTGGGTCGTAAACGAAAGGTTGTTCAACACAGGCGTACGAGCCTGGAGAAAAGGGGAATTTCCACCAGAATTAGGGAAGATTCATATAAATTTAGGCGAAACTGCCCGATATGTTTGGGCAATTTGCTTGAGCAGAATCAACGCCGCGCAGAACTTTCCTATTGAAGGTTGTGTTTTGCTGTTGTAAAAATCGAAAAATTTGCCCCCGAAGCCAAAGGACTCCGTACACCTGTGTTGTTCAATAAATTAGCATAATGGTGCGGTCAAATAAGCCAATCAAATCAAAGTCACGGGAAATTTTCCTTGTCCGAGTAATGTCAAGAACAATTTCGATTGCGAGCCAAGACTATCCGCTCGAGTCACTGTCAAATCGAACTAACTTGCTTTTTTGATTGCCTAGAATAGTTTAAACAAATACCATAACGTAAGAATGTGATGCCCGTTTGCGGCCACAATTTACTTTTAAAACTGTTAAGTACTACTTGAAATTCAAATAATGCTCAAGTTTTTGCCAGTCGAAATTTGACCTTGTAGTAACCCTGACTGCGATCGCCGCACCAACTGACATTTTCTGAAGTAAGCTTTTGTGGGCTGAAAATCGGAGGTCAACGGTTTGACGGTTTCGTACAGTTTTACATCGTCTTTCCTCCCTGTTGCGTATTTCAGCGTCTCTTTTAGTCCGTGTGTTGTTTTGAGACAGTGTTGTGAGTCTCGGAGCTGACTACTCAGCAGGTGAGACATGTTGACAGTGACTTGAGAGTATCAGCGAAGGCGGTTCAAAGCGTAGAACATGCGGTAAAGCTTAAAACATGCTGTTACCAAATAAATATATGCGCCAATTTTGCCTACGCTGGAGAGATGGCTTCTGCAGTCTTGAAAGTCTCGTAACGATCTTGCAGGATGCAGTCCTCGATCTAGAAACTTTCAACGGCACATCGACATGACTTGATTTCCAGCGGCTCTGCCTGTCCCGCTCATGATCTTATTGGAGTAAGAGAAACAAAAGGTGAAAAATTGGAAAAAATCACAACATACGCAAAAGATTCTGACCACATGTAACTCAAAACATTCTGCCTTATTTGAAAAATTCACTTCGCCAGAATTTTTCCTTGCGAAGTCCGCACACTCAAGTCTCCAACACTCAAGATTTCGTTTAGCGTGGTTTCTGTCTCAGACGATCACGTGGTTTCCAAAAGACCGTAACGTGTAGCGGAAAAAGTCTAGCATGCCAACTCAAGTTAGTTCGGGCGGTAATTTGAAATGGAGTAATTCGGTAAAAAAGTTTACACTACAGTTGCGGTACAATAAACTATTCAGTTTTTCCATGCTAAAATGATCAAGCAACAATTCGTAAATCATTCCCCTGTCTCTCAAAGTTTTTTAATTGATGTCAACTTCAGTGGAAAGCACCAGCGGCTGGGATTAGCCTCTCCTTATCGAAAACAATAATTACAGGCTCTAGCTTTGCAGTCAGTTGTTTGAGGATAAGCAGCCGGCTGTTTGAGGAAACCACGCTAAACGCGCAGAGTATTTTTTGTCAATCAGAAGTGACGAATGGCCGTTACGATCTGGTTCGTTGAACAGTGTAGCTGTGTTTAGTGGAGGGTTTGTAATTGTGCTCAATTTTTGTAATCTTGAGTTTTCATCTTAGCAACAGTGCGTATTTTTTTCTTTTTATTTCACCTGTCGACTTTTGCGCAGGATTGAAGATGTGTAACACACGCGAAACTAGTTTCCTTACGCAATAAATTGTGATTGATTCGCTTGGTGTGGGTCACTGCTGTGGCTTTACAATTATTGCTGAATGATGAGTACAAGCTTGAATCATTGCAAGAAGATGGGAGCAGAACCAGGCAGGAGATTCCTCAAACAGCCGGCTGCAAAGCTAGAGCCTGTAATTGTTGTTACTTGCAGTATGTAGTTATTTTCGATTCCTATAGTTAAGACACCAAGAAAAACTAAAATAATACATTTTACCAAGAAACAAAACAATGTTCAAGCGTTTGTAAATTTGCTTATTTGCTCAATAATGCTTTTCAGTAGACAATATTTTCTTCAAGAAGTCTTTGTTCGATTTTTGTATCGTAGAAATCACAGCAGGAAAAGCCAGTATTAATTGACTTCTAGACAAGGGCTTTCACATTCTGCGTCTGAACACTTATCATATCACATGCTATTCAAACTTGCTGACTCAATGCAAAACCGGAACTTTTTGGTTGACTGACCGGGACAGAGCCTTTAAACCGGGACTGTCCCGGCTAAAACNGGACGTATGGTATGCCTACTTATGAGTGAAATGNTGTTCCAGTTACGAGCCTGTAGCGTGTTTGCGGTAACGCGTGGNTTTCAAGTTCCCAAGAGTAAAAGCACTCTGTGCTGTCCTCATTCGCAACGTGGGGCCTCCAGTTGTGGTGCGGCGCAGGCCCTGGTGACAGGCGCGACGATCGATGCCCGGTGGTTTTATGAATTTTGTGGGTTTCATGCAAGGGCGTAACGAGGGGGACAAGGGGCACAATTGCCCGGGCGCCAATTCACAATGGGGGCGCTGAATCACTGCGGGGGAGCCGAATTACTGCGGGAGTCGCCAAAAAGTCCCAACAATGTCATAAGTACTTTCCTCAGTACAGTAAATTTGCTTTCGAAAGAGTTCAGGTTCCACCACGAGGGCGCCAAACTTCGACTATGAGGGCGCCGGTTCGACCACAGGGGCGCCAAACTTGCTTTTTGCCCCAGGCGCCATCTAACCTCGTTACGCCCTTGATTTCATGGTAGCAGCTATGAATTGACATATGGGCAGTAATCCACTCATTATTGGAAAAATAAAAAGATATCGATAGGACTCCTCAACAGAGCGCATAAAAATCGGCTACTGAAATAAACTTAATTCGTGTGTTGCAAGCCTTTTCAACACCATCGGTGCTGATTGACGCATATGTGCGTCATACGTTCAAACACGAAGTGCCGAATGACGCATATATGCGTCACTCAATCGAGTATGTCGGGTGCGGATTGATGTAGGCCAGTGCTTTTCAACCTTTTTCGTTGCGGTGCACCCTTAAAGATGTTTTGACGAACTCATGCACCCTATTTACTTAAACTCATGCACCCTATTTACTGACACTTCCCCTATGTCCCCCATTTAATTTCGCCCATGTCTGTAAGTACCCTGGTCTAAATATGCAAGTCCCCTAATTCAGTAACTCAGCTACATAATGCAATTGATAATGGCTCATAGTCTGTCGCTTATGAATCACAAATAATCATCTAGATCAGTGGTTCTCAAACGGGTGCCACTTGACTCACTAAGTGAGGAATTTGCAATTCCTGGGAGGAACTGGCGAGGAAAAACCTTGGATGAAAAAACCTTTAGTTTTTGTTATTTGTTTATACAACACATAAAAACTGCACGAAGTTGGTTTAAATGGGGATGTCTACAGTACGTGAGAACAAGCAGCTTTAACTGCAGTGACTGACGTCATAAGAGTATGTTTGGTTCATAATCGTCTGTTGTATCTTAACAGTGGGTAGTGTTAAATTTTTGCAATTATCTTGTTTGTGATTTTTAGTGGGGAGGAATTGACAGCGTTTGGGTTTGTAAGGGAGGAATATGAAAAAACTTTGAGAACCAGTGATCTAGATACAACAATTAGCTTGATGTGGTGTGATGCTTATGCACCACGCTTTAGAATCTGCAAAGTCTCGGATAAATCCTGAAAGTCATTGGTTGGTTAATGGTTCATTTTTTCTAGCAGAAAGTTTTTGTAAAAATTATCTGTTAAGTGTGACAAGTTCGTGATGCACCTTTGTGAAACATTTCTTAGTGGTGCACCTTTATTTTTGTGCACCCTAGGGTGTACCGTGCACATCGGTTGAAGAGCGCTGATGTAGGCTACATAAACGCCAACGCGATAACTTTTTGTGCTTGTTTGTTTGCAACGAAATTTTTCCAAAATGTTCATCATAACAAGACACATTAATCCTGAAAATTTCATACAAATTGGCCAACACTTTCTGAGTTATGGAGTTTGGTAGCCATCTTGCTAGGTCTACGCTACCAGACTTTTTCAAAGAAGGTAGGTGCGAACAGTTGTTTTGTAACACACAATACCATTTTTTGTACTTATTTGGTTGCAGTGAAAATTTACAGTAATGTTCTCCATACCTACCCGCATAATCCTTAAATTTCAGGTAATATCAGCAAGAATTTTTTTAGTTATGCAGTTTGGTATACAGCAACAATTTGCTAGGCCTAGGCTACAACACTTTTTGCAAAACACTGAGGTCTTGACAGTTGTTGCATGTGTAAGGATAACTTTTTTTAATTGTATTGGTGCAAAGACAATTTACGTATATAATGCTCATCATAACTATTCTCATCATCTCTGAAAATTTGAAGTAATTCTAAGGAAAAGCTTCGGAGTTAGGTTCGTTCGTTCTGAAACTACAGACGCGCGTAGGCTACAAAACTTTATCCTATTCAGCAGGGTTGAGCAGTAGATTCTGTAAAGTACCATAGCTCTTTCAAAACTAAAGTTTTTACAACCACAATTTACAAGAATTATCTTAGGATTGTTGTGGATTTTTCCTGAAATTTCGAATTCAATGCATCAAGAATTTTGCGAGTTAATAATTTTTGAAACGAACAACCCGACTCTGGTCCCAACGCATCGGACTAATTGTTTGTGCGCGTGGCTCGCAACCATGGGCGGCGGAAGGGGTGGCCAAGCCCCCCCCCACTGGATTTTGAAATTATTGGCAAAAAAGCCTTTTTTTCAATTTCAAGGGGTAAAAAACAAATTTTATCACTTTTGGCCCCTCCCTGTAAAAACTTTTGGGAAAATCTCCCACTTGCCAACCCCTGGAAAAATCCTTCCGACGTCCATGCACGCTAATTTTGGTTCAGTAGTTATTGGCTAGGGCGGTAGTTGTTGGAATCTCCGCCCAATCTTCGTGTGAAAATGCATCATAGCTGAAAAATTGAGGTCAATTAGGCAAGTACTTTGTGAGTTATTCCAATCTGAGTATAGCTGTTGGATGAAATTAACCTAAAAACGGTCCCGCACAAGCTGAATAATCGCGTGGAATTCACACCAGGCGCGCAACCAGGGGGAGGGGGCATTTGAGGCATTTGCCCCCCGTAATTTTCATAACATTGCATAGAAATTTTGACATATTTGCAGAAGCTTTCAAAGAATAAAGACGCAATTGTATATTCTAAGCATTTTAAAGAAAAGTCTTATTGGAATTTTTCTTTGTACGACTGGTTAATTATCTCCTTACAAAATTTGTCTTGAGACAGCCCATCTGATCGAAAATTTCGTAAATGATTGGTATTTTAACCAAAAATGTACTGGAATTGTCAAAATGTCGGAGATAGTTTTAAATATTGGCATTTCTAAGACATTTTTTTATCCTTTTGTTAGTGTACAACTTTTCTTTGAGACAGGCCTGAATTTTGCCTCACGAAACTTTATAACATTAGGGTACTGTTAAACTTTGCAAACTGCTGAAACTTTTGAAGTGATAAGAGAAATTTGACATGTTGGTTGTTATAAGAGTTTGCGGTCGCGTGATTATTTTTGTTGAGGACAAATCGGATCGCTATATGAACTTAGGTCACTTCTTAAAAAAACGTTTAGTTGCATTTTCGGTTCGAAACCTGATCGTTTTTCTAATTTTAGCGTGAGGACCGTTTCACGTTTTAGTGTCTTCCTAGGTTGTTACCAGTACCACGGCTTGGGAAAAAGGGTTTAGTAAAGTGTCATGTGAGTGCTAGTGAAGTGTTGAACGCACCTTCCTACTACACCACTTTGGCTCCCAATGGCGCTTTGCCAGATCCTACCTTTTGCAACCAGTGCAAGCCATGAAAACTCACGGGCTTCAACTTGCTTCTAAAAACTTTAACACAAGTCGTGGATGCCAGAAAAGGCCTGTTTGCCCTAAACACACCTGATCCATAATGCGCCAAAGGCACCAGACTCTTTATCCGTTTTTCCCAAAATGGAAGCATTCAACGATCCCCTCATTTTGAAATAGGATATCCCTCAAGTTTGGGATCTTCATTAGTGATAGAAATCCAAACACATGCCAAAATAGGGCTAGAACGAATTTGCTAAAACAAGACGAAGAGCTAGGCAGGTTTACTAGTAGCCTATACATGTTCAACACTAAAGCCATGACTGCACTATATGAGTACGGACAAAATGTAAAAAAACGTATATCGGGTAGCTGAGGAAAAAACGGGAAAAGACGATTGTTTTAGGTTTTTAAATGAATGCGATTTTGAGGGATAAAAGCTCAACATCATTTGGATCGGGTGTCTCAAACTCAAATCCCTCCGTGGGCCAAATTCGGACCTACAAAGTAACCCAAGGGACGCATTATGATGTTGTGACGCAACAATGGCGGTACCTCATATTTAAAAGAAACAGCTTTTACATCTTATTTCCTGCGAAAGGTATCGTGAGTTACAGGCAAATAATTTCTAGCCGTCTCTACCTTCGATTAAAAGTCTCAACGTTTATTTAAAAAGAGCTTCTTCACTCGATTGCCAACCACTTTTAAACACTGGTGAATAAACTAACTTAGTGTTGTTTGTATGAAATTTCCCAAACGCATCGCGAACCGCACAAAATGCCCTCGCGAGCCGTGTGTTTGAGACCCCAGTTTTAGATAGTACTGTACTGCTGTTAGTCACTGCGCAGTTTATTAGCGAATTGTTGATTAAGTTAAGCACAATGTTTTAATGATGTTTGTAATACTGACGCATCACAATCAAAGTATACGCTCATCATTCAGTGAGTTGTTGAGTTTTGTATAAAATAGTCCTGTAGCTGAAGAAGCCCTCTCTAGTTCCACTGATGTGGGTTTGTTTGTATGTAAGGCAATGTACAGTTTTTCAAGGTTATTTGACCTCTTCTTTCCAGCCTCAAAAAGACACATTTCCTTTATCATAATTTGCGATCGGATCTCTTCTTGTGCCGGAATGGTTTTGTGGTCTTCACTCTCAAGGATTACATGGATTCTGTGTTTTATTTCAAATGGTTGATTAAACATGCAGTGCTTGAAGTCCCTCCATTTGTATAACGGAGCACAAATGCCACTTTGGTGTTTGTTGAGCCTTAGGCTATTATATGAGAAGTGGCTATAAGTTTCTGGGTTTCTTTGGTTACTAACTGCAACTGAATGCGTATGATTAAGGATCTAATAGTTTCTAAAAGAAAGCCAAATATTTTGTAGAAAGTCATTGCAAACTGAAAAGGAATGAATCGGTTCTGCAAGGAATCACAGCTTTTGTATGAAACAGCAAATAACAGCTTGTACAGTAAATGAAATAACTAGTAACTACGGTGTAGTTTTGAAGAACTACCTCACATGGTAGTTATTTAATTAGGCTAGCGACAAGACTAAACTTCGCGAAGACACCTATTACGGGAAAAATGAAGTCATGTTCAGTGTAAATAGGTCAACTGAACGAAGTTATAAACGGACCAACAACGAACGTGCGGTAGTCAGTGAGCAAAACCCGCACATTCGCGCTTCCAGGTAAAAGTTGAAGGTTCAAATGTGCTAATTTGGCCGTTGCACACGCCACTCTTCAACTTCATTGTTATCAGAATTATTAATATTTAAATGCACAGCAATTCTAGCTTTTTTAAAATATCCAGGTTTGCTGGTTGCAAAAATGGGTTAAGGGTAGTAGAAAATAGCCAAAAACGGGTTTCGGGTTCGGGTAAACCCGGTTGGAAACACTAGAACCAGTGTTTGTTTAGGCTACTAATTTTTACTCTGGCCTGGTCGTTCGGTCAGCATCTTGATTAAAACTGAAAGTTCTCATTTTTCGTAAATGTTGCGAAGAAAACTATATCTGTGACCGTTTGCGAAAANGTTGTACCACGGTTGAATAAGCATGGTGANATCATCGAACAAAATTTCATGAAAATTGTCCCCCCGAAATGAAGAGCTGGTTGCGCCTGTGATTCACACCGTGCTGAAGGTATTCATGCAGCATTTGCATGTTATAATCATGGCAATGGCACCATTTTTAGACTGATCGGGCGCCATTTTATGGCATGTTGGGTGCCATTTCATAGCAAAACGAATTTCGTAGAAAAAACGTGAAATTTCGTGTGACCCGACATTGACTGGAGCTTGCAAACCAATGATTCAAAGTGACTCGATGGTTCTCGTGACTCGACTCTGAGTCGACCAAGTCATGACTCTGACTCGTCTCAAGAAAGTTTTAGATGACTCTGACTCGAGTTTCTTGTGACTATGACTAGACAAAATTGACTCGGACACATCACCGCCTATCAGTATCTGATACTCAGTCACTGACACATCTAACAAATAAAATTGGATAAAACATTACCAGGAATTTTATTAATAGGTCTTGTCTGAATGTTATGTAAGTTTAACTGACAGGAAATTTTTGGTAACGTTTATTGGATTTTCTTTTGTTGAGAGCAGCAGGTTTGCGGTTTTATGTGAGAACGGAAACCTCTACTGCTACTGGTGGATTGTATTTTTACCCATAATGCCGACAGCACTTTGAGGTTCTTTCTCGCCTTGCCACCAGTAAAGATGGGTCACCAAAATATCTGGCACTCGCATCCGCGAAAGTATGGTCGTGGTTCCCGTTGTTGGTAAGTTTAGTGTTTAATTTCGTGGTTTTGAAATTCTTANTCATGAATCTCATGCAATAATCAAAAAAGCGTCCTTATTTGTTTTAGGGAAATNGAACGCTTTTCTTTTCTAAATTTCTATTTTTGTTATTGTTGCGCCAACACTTTATCCATAAATCCTGTTCTTTGAGGAATAGTAAATATCGTACTTAACTTTGCGAAAAACAAACATTAGGGATAAAGTCAAGGTTTCAAACCATAATTGGTTGCAGTGGATCTGTATGTGAAAGATTTTAGAATCAATGCGGGGTAGTCTACATGGTAAGTAGGGATTGTAAATGAAAGGCAGTGTCCGCTTTTCCGCCAGGAGGATGGATGGCAGCAGCAAAAGGCTTGGTTGGTAGAAAGGAAATAAATATAACTAAAAGACAAACAACCTAACCTTAACTGTAGCCCTAAGCTAACCTAACGCTAAGCTAACCTAACCTATCAATAACCTAATGCTAAGCTAACACTAACCTAACGCTTAGACCCCAAGCTAACGCTAACCTAACCATAAATCAAACCTAAGTGATCCTAATATAACAACACTAACCCGTAAAGGTAACACCTAAGCGGAGCCTGGAAAAAAACAAAGAAAAAAAGAGAAGGCGAATCGAACCGGCAACCATTGGCATAGCAGCCGTAACACTTAACGATTACACCACGAGCAGGACAGCGTGTTCCTGACAAAGTGACCTTTTTCTTTGTATTGTGTCATGCCATAAGCCGAATGTTCGATTGGCGGCAAAATAGCTCCGGACGGTTTGTTGCTGCCGGCATCTTGGCGATAAAATAGACACTACCTAAATGAAATGTTAGCGTGTGGCCCAGGGATTGCAAATGAGATGTTAGCCTGTGGCAAGTGCTACATTACAGTGAAGAAAACGTTTTGCGTGCAACAGCGCAGGAATTTTCCAGGAACCTGAACATTCCCCAGTAAACCCCTTCATTTGTGATTTTAGTTTTGGGATTTGTGTAGCAGGCAAATAAAGTTAAATTTCATGAACAAAGGTGTGAATTCACACAATAACAATCATTTAAAAAAATATCACAGTATACATTTTCTAAATTACAAACAATCCAATTTCAGCAGTTGCTCATCAAGAACCATTAGTTTTAGACCTTGCATTTCATTTAATTTTCATCAAATTTCACCTAAAATATGCTTTACAGACCCGGTAAAAGTCTCAAATGATGCGGCAAGTCTTCTAGTCTGCACTCGAAAAAAATTTTTGCTTGGGGGTTGCAGGTTTTTTGTGAGTGACGTCGTAAGTGGAGGACTTTTAGGCCAACTTTGCCTGGCCCTGGGCGCCAACCGTTAGGAGGTAGTATTTAGCTGAAGTTTTTACTGGAAACTAGACTACAATATCAGTCTTTTGATACTTTGGATAACTTGCTGGGGTTTCGGGTTTAAAAGTTCTGATGTAAGTTTGTAAAAATATTTGACTAATTAGATAATTAATTTGTTTATTTTAGATCATACCTTTTGAACCAGAAACGCTAGAAAGTTGATCAAAGGCTCATAAGACTCGGACTTGAGCCTAGTTTCCAATGAAAACTTCCGCGAAACACTTTGGCCAAGCGGTTGGGCCCTAGGCCAGGGAACATGACCCAAAATGACCCTAAAACTACTACTTCACTTATGACGTCAGTCACAAAAAAAAATCCGCACCCCCAACCAAAAATTTTTTTCGAGTGCAATCTATTAGACTGGCTGATCCGTTTGAGCCCTTGAACAGCTCTCTAGCGCAATTG
>JGI24159J19872_10007371_pt1 | contig 14418 bp, 9 predicted proteins | sample Ectturendosymbi4_FD_19872 | JGI IMG/M metagenome (IMG submission 19872) | reverse complement strand
ATTGGGACAACTTGTGAAGTTTTGTACACCACAGTGCGCATGGCTCCTCAAGCAGCTGGCTTTTGCAGAAGTGGGAGAATTGACCTCCTCTTGGCACAAAAATATGAACTGCTACAGAGCAACAGTCGTCTGCTTGGATGCGAAAGGGTTATGGAAACTCGGACAGAGTTTCATTTTAGCTGGGTTTACATTTTCTCTGCCACGCACAGCTCCTAGCGGAACTGAGCAAACAACGATAGATACCGGTTGCGACCCAGCACTCCCGCGCAACTGTGTTGATCATCCAGGAGACTGCAACCTCTTCAAAACTGCAACCCTATTAAATTCGCACTAATTCGGCCATCAACTTCAAACCACGATAGAAATTTCTGAAACCTTCGAGGCGCGCCAGAGGAGACAACCTGTTTTGCAGATTTTTTTCGGTGTCCCACCGCCTTAATTTTATTTTTGCATGAAATTGTTTAATATTTGTGCCAATAAACTCTCTCTCTCTCCCCTCCAAAACCCAGTAAATCAGATGCACGAGCTCAGCTACTGTGTTAACTTTATCTGAGAGGCACTCCTCATGAATAGCCTGAAATAGTGCAATACGTTGAGTTTTGTTCCAGGCTATTGGCTTTTTGGTGTCGATCAGAGCTGAGATGATTATACTTGCTCTTTGGGCGGAGAGGCCTGGAAGGCTTGGTAGTGTAAATATTACCATTCTTTCCTCGGACAATGGTAACTGCTGGATTCTTCAGTATAGCAAACACATTATACTTCCGTCAGCATGCAGAGTGAATGCATTCACTTGTAGGGATTCATCAAATCCTTTCAACCTAATATCCATGATTGAAAAGTCTAAAAGTCTTATCGTTAGATGCTGTTGACTGACTGTTAGCTGAAACTGATGATGCCTTTGAGATTGTAACAGTTGAATGTTGTTTTTTCTGCACAACAGAATTGAAAGGACCTGTGCAGTCACTGCTGCTGGCATTCACACTTTCTGTCTGGCTAACGGCAAGAAATTTGTGCTTAGGCTTACTACAAAAATACTGCTTTATGCTTGGATGGCTAGCTTGACGCTTTTGCTGTGATATTATCTTCTGAAATACCTACACAAGAAAGTAAATACATAAAATCTGGAAAAGACTTGGTTTGCTGAAAACGCTAGACCAGCGGTTCTTAAACTTTTCAGTCTAGTTTCCCACTAAGGCCAATCACCAAGTTCGAATTTCCCTCTTGATATTTTTAGTGACGATGTTTTACGGAATGCTATTTAGCCAATACTCATAGGAGATTTTTTCTCAGTGGTATACAGGTTTCGCATAATGGATATAACAATTAAAAGGATCTACTCATGGGTTTCACTCAAGGATTTCACTCATTTACATCATATCAATCAAATAGAAAAGTGAAGTGCTCATTTTTAATTTTTGATGTGATTTTTGCGATTGCTTTCACTTCACCAACATCTCCATTCGAGGATTAATGGTAAAAATCTTGATTGTGTTATTAGAAGGTGGAAACTTGTTTCAACGTGCTGCAAGCTCTGTCGTCCAAAACTATTTTAGCACAATTCCGGAAGCATGGTTGCACTAGTTCTGCAAAGTCTTATGACTTTTTCGCTTTAGGGATGCGAAGTGCAACCACATAGGATGCCTCAACGGACAATTTACTTGCTTAAATGCACGCCCTGCATCAAGTCTGGCACGTTTTGAGACAGCCTTCTTTAGACTTACTGTAAAGTAGCCTGCTCAATCGATTTTGCTCGATTGCTTCTTGTGAGCGTTCTTCCAATGCTGCTTGAGTTTGAATGATTTCAAACAGTTGTTAGCCAGTGTTTTCATGTACAACATACTCTTGCGGGATATATTCTCCATCTTTCTGGAGGAAAACAAAGCCTTGATCTGATGTAGTCTTCCTTGTATTTTCGCTTATTAGCCTTCGCAACCGACATTTTTGCACTACACTACTTGTCTTCGAAAAATAATGATTCGTTTCGAAGCAGGTTGTCATGTTTCACTGCAAAAAAATTTAATCTAACTAGTTACAACATAACATCACCTCATCTTCAGCAAAGTTTAATTTCAATTCAACCTTGCTGATTAATTGAAGTCAGCTTTTTTCACATATCATTCGTGCTTACGCTACACAGTACGCTTAACCTACCTACCTACCTATAGCAACCGTGGCTACCTTTAAACAACAACAGTCGTTATTCGACTGTGATGTTTGAACATTGTTGAATGCTAAAAACGCAATAATTGCAAAACAATGCACTAGTTGACAAGCAGATGTTTGTTTAAAAATAGGTTTGTGACTTCATATTTAGATTTCCTTCCTTAGGTATTTGAGTAAAACAATTTCTCACTGCACCAAACCAGAAAGAATTTCCCAGTGCATGGATGAAATTTCCCACTAGCGGGAAATTTCCCAGCGGTTAAGAGCCCCTGCGCTAGACTCACTGGCATTCATGTATTAATTATTACATTACATAATTGTTTATGTCATATGTGCTGTCAAATTATTGATTGTTGCGCAGATTGCGATTTCAGAGGTGGTTATGATAAATAGGCCAGGCTACTGTCAGTACTGCACACAGGGCATACTATGGAATGGAATGCAAATCTTCCATCTTCCATAGCAGGCAAAATCTCCCATACAATTCCATTCCTGGTGGAATCATAAGTGACTTTTCCCTTTTCTCCATGCGTTCCATTAGCACTGTTGCTAGTGGAGTAGAAATATGCTCTTACGATAGCATGGTTAGTTGCCAATGACCTAATGTCATGCCTGGCGTGGGCACACTCTCTTGAAGTTTTGCAGTGAGTGTGCTTACTGGGGTCAAAGACTCCACAGTTGTTTCAATCAAGTTGGCTTCAGAGCGCTGCTAGCCAAATTCACAAATGTAGTACAAACGTCGGTGAAGCTTCACCATCAAGCATAAAAATTATAATCTTTGACATACTTTTTCTTTCCATTATATTTTTATTAATGCAATGTCGGCAAATTATCGTCGTAATTTAAGCTTGTAATTCGAATGTTTTTACGTACAGCAGAAAACAGGTGTCAGCTAATGAAGTAAGTGAACAATAGCTGTACAAAGCTATCTACTTAATAAGTGAAGCTGAGCGTCGCAATGAAACATTTTACTGCACTGGTGCACAAAGCCAAATTCGCTTTGAACAAGACACTTCACATCACGTTTGATGTGTGACCTCAAAAGCTGACGTGAGTTACTAAACCTACTTAGCATACAGTATTGACAGTGGCAACAGAAATTGCTTTAATAAATCTGAGTATGACTAACTTCAACTTACAGAAATGTGACGAAACAGATCTGAAGGAATCTGCCTAACATTATACAAAGTTTCTGAAACAAAACTAGTCCACTAGTTGCCTTTGCCAGCGAGCACGCCTTTTTGACTCGCTTATAAAGAGCAATGATAATTTCTCTTTCAGTTGTTTCACCTCAAAATAATGTACATTAATTTGTCACAGGATGCCAAGTCAAGTCTTTGATTAGAAACCGCCATTGCTGGCAATCAGTGCTGCCATTTTAGCTGTTTTGCTATTATATCTAGCAGGTTCTTTTCACTGTTAGGTGGAATTTTTTTAATCTAGCAGCTAGCTGATTCTCTAGCAGGATTTTGAAAAGCGTTTAGCAGGTAACAAAATTCTGGCCAACTATTTGTTCCAACAATTTTTAAAGATAAAAACTTTTTCATCAAAAAATCCTTTACCTTCTTTCTGAAGCTATATATTGGTCAACAGAAAGACCACCAGGCACAACTAGCCAGGCACAACTAGCCTTTAATCATTTGGACGCATAAATATACCATTCATTGCTTTTACCATTGGGGTTTCTATTATGACGCAGCGAATGGTTCAAGAAGGTAATTGCATAATAATAACAAGCAACTGGTTGGCTTGGTGAAGCCTAAATGATTTGCTCCTGTGCTTAGTGAGCGCATTGGGTTTGAAAGAGTACATTGGCAGAATTGATTTTTATCCCACGACACATGATTTTTCTAGGAGGTTCAATTGTGTAGTGTCTGGTCCGTTGATAATCAGTGCAAGACCAAAAATTGATACAGAGCTTTACAAGTTTATTATAAACATCTCAAAAAGAGCACTTTTTTAAACAGATTTTCACTATTTTTAGCAGATTTTAGCTGAAAATTTGTGACATGTTTTTTAGCAGGATCTAGCAGTTTTTCGTGACACGATCTAGCAGATTTAGATGACAACCATCTGGCAACATTGCTGACAATGCTAGCGAGGTAGCTATCTTGTCTTACACAATGGCAGGCTGGCAGCACGGAAGTAAACATGCAGAAGTCTGGTGACAATGTCCCCTGTCCCCAATGAGAACAGAATCAGAATAAGTGACCTCCTTTTCGCGTTAGCGTTACAGTTTGTGACGGAAACCACTGTTCTTGTCGAACTCAGGCTTTGTCTGCTAATATGTTCAACTGAAAGAAAAACTGGACTTCAGCAACACCATGTGAAAATGTGCAAGTATGGAATTTGCATGGAATATGGAATATTTGGTTTCATTCCATACATCAAATCTTCCATTCCATACCTGGGCCATTCCACATTCCATGCCAATTTTTTCCTTCCATTCCATACCATACCGTATTATGCCCTGACTGCGCAGTGCACTTTTTTCGTGTGAGGCGAATTGGTTTGGACGTTAATTGAAGCAACAATTCAATCTCAGCTAAAACGTTTCGTGGTTGTCCAGATTTAATGTGAAAGTACCAGTTTTATGGGCCCGCACAGGAAGTTTATGGGATCGTTTTGAACTCATGAAACTGTCCCTCATACTGTTGTAACTGACTTAACAGATTCAAATGTTTGTGCCAATTAGCAACGTGAAATATGCATTAAGCGCTTGGTGTGTATTGCATGCTTTAGGCATATGTTGTATAGATAACAATTTATCCCACTACAATTTTCCTAACACTAGAGTCCTTGGATACTTACACTACTCATAATGACCAACGGTAATCATTTTGACTACTTTCATCATTGTGCAATAAAAGAAACATTCAGTTTGTCCTTTTCTTGTATATGACTTAGATATTTCTGCTAAAGAGAATATCGAGTTTTAGCGGGTTTGTTATAGACTTTCATCTGCATGATTGTGTACTTGCAGCATAATGAAAAGTGACATTACTGCAAATCTCTGTTCTTGCCATTTTTTATGCAAAGTTTGCAAAACAACTTCCACACGAAAATTTTAACATTGAGTGTACATGTCAACAAAGCGGTGTCTCTTGAAAACAAAGTCCTCATAAGCTGAATTTATTTGACTACCTTTCATCTTTTTTCCTAAATGCTAGTGGTGTAACACCATTTCGCTTTGAAACTTGTGGCTCAGCCAGTTTCTCCGCCAATGCGCGGATAAGTCTCTGATGACAATCTACTCATTGGTAATCTCATTGTAGACAACGGAAGCGCTGATAACAGTCAAATCTAACGTGTATTGGAAATTATCTGTTAGACACAGTCGTATCGGTTTTGCAAATGTACTTCTTAGCCATTCGTTTGAGCACATCGACTACGTAATTATTTTTATTGCAGAGAGAAACTACTTCCGGTATTGTTTCTTAGATTATCAGATGTTGTGACGTCCTTGTGGATTGTTCTAATCAACACATGCTCAGTCTTTTTTTCCCTGGCATTCGAAACGAGTGACGTCTCCTGGTTGATAACATTTACAAAAAAGCTGGTCTTCCATTTTTCTCAAAACAATGAAACTACTCTAGTGTTAACTGTTCTCAGAAAAAACATTTGGGTTTCTTTCAGCAATGTGGCTCACAANCGNAAGTAGGATAATTACAAGTTGTTACCTTTCTACTTTTACTCAGATAAGGCCCATGAATTTTTGCATCTAAAAACAACTAAAAANCGCACATTTGAGACGTTTGTTTTATCTTCTTAGGTATAAGGAAAACCTTTCACAAGATGTTTGTTTTTCTTTTTTACAGCTAACCATTGCCCAAATGCGTCGGGCATTGTGTCTGGCATTTGGGCAATGTTTAGCTGTCGAAGCTTTTGCCCAAATGCATCTGATTTCGATACCAAAGAGCAAATGGCTTTGCTTAAGAAAAACTGCTGGGTGAAAGGGCAAACGACTTTGCTAAACGAAGCACTGCTCGTCATCTGTGACAGAAGCTACAGGCTGCAAAGTAATTGTTTTGAGGATCTTTGTATCTGCTTTGTTTTCGACTAAAATTCTAAACATTTTAAACATCGCATATTACAGATTGCTAAATGCAAAATTGTGTGATGTATTTTCTTTCATTGCTTTGCTTCCATTTGTAGGGTTAAATTCATCAAAGGTGTTATAATTCGAAAGTATATGCAGTAAAATGAGACATAAATTTTATAGTCCCAGTAAGTACAGTATAGGAAGCTACTTTCTTTTTGTGAGTTTGACAATTGCGGTAGGCTTGGACTGCGCGTTTCAAGTCATTGCTACCATTGAAATGAACACACAACTCAAATGAAAAGCAATAGCATAAAATAAACAACTCATTGATAGCACTTCCAGAGGAATGCAAAGAAAGTCAACCAACCGGAAAGATCAATCTCTGGCGCAGACGTCGCTACTTCACCACATATTCACCAGAAGACACACAGTCAGACATAACAAGAGTTTGCAGGTCCAATGCTTTTCAAAGTGTTTGCCTGTTTTTTTCCTGGAACTTTTAAATGCAACTCAGCTTTTTAAAGCAAAGCTGAATAAAACACTCATCATATTAAGCACTGAAAATTTACTAAGTACAACCTTGACCTGGCCAACCTTTCATTGAGGTTTATACAAAATTTAGGAGAAATTCTTTCGTGGTGTTTGGCGACATTGTAAAATAAAGTGTTTGCAATGTTTATTGACATGCAGAGACATTCATATAAATGGTAAACATTCTTGATGACGTCCTTAACAGCGCATGAGCAACAACCTCAACTTATCCTGAAAAGGTACTGGTTATGCGAGACACGCAAACCCTTTCTGTACGGCTGATTTATCCAAGACGTTATATGGCATGATGAAGTACGGGGTAAGTAAATTGCAGACAACAGATTTTCGATCATAGCATTTTCCAAAGACTAATGAAAAAGTCGTCAAATGTAACACTTTTCATAAAGCATTTATGAACCTTGTTTCGCAGCATTGGTATCGTTGGCAAGTTGATGCCAATCATAGAATTTCGGTTGGGCATCCAGAATCTGCAAAAGAACACATTGTAAAATCTGTAAGATTTGATTGTGAATACACGTGAAATATCGATAAGTAAGTATATTGCACAGTTTTGCCAGCACAAAATGCACAGTTCTTAAAAAGCCCCGAAGCACCTTTAGTTTGCTGAAGTAAGGTGCTTGTTTTTACCCAACTGTAGTAGGTCTTGGGTAGGTGATCATTGCCTTCGTATCCTTTTCCGTTAGAATTAGCAAATGGGTGAAAGATGTAGCCCAGAACATGGTTCATCTTTCCTGTGGCATTTTGGGGGTATAGTTTTTCTTCCCACTTTACTGCAATCGATATAATGTCATTCGTGATGCCTTAGAGGAGGATTGAACGGATGGCTTTTTTGAGTCTGTTTGAGATGATGAGGCGATCTTTTTTCCTTTGGTTGAGAGGCTTCATTCAGATTGAATTGATTGTGGTCTTTGGGTGTTGTGACTTCTCCTTAATGAACTGCCTTCCACCGACATTGGGTTTTACGAAGCTTAATGGCAAAACCAAAATTACCGACAACAGTTTCAAAGGCGCACTGAAGCGAAGGCGTATTCTATCTAGCATTTTGCTGGCATTGTATAAAATGCAAACTCATTTAAGCATTCTATTAACGTTCTCAGTCATAAAGGCGAGTTGTTTCAAACTTTTAGCAGGACTGACAAGATTCTTGACCACTGGGGCCAGTCAGATAGCTTAGATATTTTAGTAACATTATTCCATTGGGAAAAACGCATTTTCCAATTTTTAGTTGTCGCATGTTGTATTCTTGGAGCCAGTCAGTTAGTTGCAATGTTCTGATTACTGAGGTCACGTTTTGATTTATTCCATTTAGTCTTGAGCTTGTTTGCTTCTCCTGCTCTTACTTTAGCTTTTCAACTTTTCACCCGTAATCTTTGCATGCAAGATTCATGACTGAGGATGCGTAATTATAATTGAAAGTCATTTCCCATTAAATATTTGCTGATTGATTGATTTCTTGCTTCTACCCATGGTGAAGAGTACTCGATTATCAAAAATTGCTGATTTTTCTGCTTTGTTCCAATGAAAATAGAAGGTTAAGGTTTCCTGAAAAATGTGTTTTTATTTGCGGCATTGACAAAACCTTGCAAATATATCGCGTTTTTATTTTCACGGCGATAATACATCAAAAAATCGTCACAGCAACCTTGAGTTGTTTATGAGTGATTCACGTTTGCCACTGCGCTTGATGTGAGCACTATTGTCCATGATCCAACAATCACTGAAAATTAACAACTGTTAGCAAATCGTGTTTCTGATTGGGAGAGGAACGCTATGAACAACGGAGCTGCTTATTTATGAGACGGCCTTTCAGCAACTGCAAATAGATCACCAGCAATTAAAAGTTAATAGTTTTCCACTTCATGCAAATGATAATTTTCTTAATGAGCCATGATTTCCGAAATCGTGATTATTGATTTGGAAAGGCGGAAAACACATTTTATTAAACGTTTGTAAAATCTAAAAAGTGTTGTACAAATAATTCTGCTCAACGGAGTTGGTGGGCTGCATTAACCATCATTCGGTACTTTTCACCCATTTTCAAACCTACTCATATGCTAGTCCGTGCTTCCTGGGTGACATGCAGACACGGTAAACAGTCTTCATCTGAAAGCCTTCAAAAACACGCCTGATCCAAATTACCTCGAAAAAAACACAAACCAATACATTTTCAAATAATCTTTTTTACAATGAGACGCAAGTATATGTGTCTGAATTCAAAACAACATGAGGCCATCAGATGCATTATTTCATGAACGCCGTTTCGAAGTCAACCTTTAAATGTGTTTACATTTCCCCAAAGCAAAATACTTCGTTTCATAAAATTCATCGAGCTTGTTGAGAGAAGCAGGGCATTTTAAGAAAATGCTTACCATCAGGGCCGGATTTACCTGTACGCTACATAGGCTTAAGACTAGGGCCTCAAGATCCAAGGGGGCTTCCAACAAACTGTGGTACACATAGAGTCAAATGCCGTTATATGATCATTTAGGTAAAACTTCATCAAAAATGTGTGTCTTTAATTATTATTCACGAAATCTAGTTTTATTCAACTTTTGTGGTGATAATGCCAGTTTTCCAACGAGTTTCCATGTATTTCAATATGACGGTTGGTCAAACAGTATGCCATCTATTGTGGCGATATACTCAAAGCACGCTGGTTGCGTCCTGCATTTGCTGAATCGTACCGATTGTTACGTTTGACTCTATCAAAAGAACGTGTGGCTGTTCATGTTAGAAATGCACCTGATCAGTGACATAATTGACGGGTGGCAAGAGTGCGAATTGCCCCCCTCTGCCAAGGCAAATGTAAAAAACGGCCCCCAAACTAGCTTGCATTTTGTTATTTGCTATTCTTTTGGTTTCAATAGATTGTTGTTTGCTTGTGTTTTTCGGAGTGTTTTCCGGTGATTTCGGGTTTTCGTATAGCCGTTCGCTACCGGATATGCTATTGTTTCTCAACGATTTTCTGAGCGTTAGCCAGTGAACTCCATTCAGCTAAGTTTCTCCCTGGCTCAAACCTCTAGTTTCGTCACTGTACCTGATCAAAGCAACGTTGTACTGCAGATAAGAGCTATGTGTAGGGCTAGCAGCAGTAGCCAACAATAAAAACATAGTTGTTTCTTAGGTGACTGAGCAATGCAGTAGTTTTTCAGCTGTTTCCGTCGTGTAAATCTCGATTGACGTTTTTAGATGTTATTTTTTTCCATTTGAGTTTTCATCAGTAAAGTCATTTAGAAATCAGATTGCTACATTGAGTACTTGTGCACATTTGTACAGTAGGCTTACTACTCCCATGCTAAACAAATCAGAGAAGATCTTGATGAGATTGAATAGTGTTTGGGTCCAACGCGAAGCCTTATTTCTTAGCATGATGGTCACTAACTGACCAGGCGAAAGGTCCTTTTCAAGATTCAAAAGAATTAAAAATGAAGTAAAGGATCGCAATGTTGCAGGAGAGGTTGTCCACACCAAACATTCGGTACATTAAAAGTGACAGACTTTGGCAAACAAATTGTAATGAATTCTTCGAAAATTTTGTTATGAAGAAGGCAGTACAAAACTTTTTGACTGTTTACTGCGTTATTTTCAGCTTCACTTGATTCGATGATTGCAGCTTTTTATTTCTTTATACGTATTTCAATAATGACAGCATAAGCGAAATTTAAACCAGTCCAGTCGCCACGGTGGGCATTGATTAGCTCAGTCCTTCCAAATTTAAATATGAAACACTGTAAATCAGTAACGATTTTATCAACTTTTCACAATGTCAAGCGCCTTGGGCAAATATGAACACCCTATTCAAGACTTTCTGGCGACGGCTCTGGTTTTTAAACTTTACATCTTTTCACGCGACAGTTTCGTTGCGTTCGATTCGTACCAGTCTGAAAAAGCAAGAAAAACGTGAATCGTGAACTTAACAGTTAAAACCATTTGGGTACACTTTACGTGACGTGTTTTGCTCGTGTGTGTAAGATGTTTGCAGCCGTGGTAAGCGTGTTGCAACTTGGTCCACACGTTGTGCTTTAAAGTCTTTGTGCCGTCGCACATAATGTACAGGTGCAGTGTGTTTGTTTTTTTTTAAACACAGATAAGGAAAAGCAGAAGTGATTCTTATAAAAAAACGTAGACCATGTGTTTTGCCAATGTTTCAATTGTGGCGATTTCGATTGGTTTGCCTGATGTAGGAGTTAATAATCCTGTTCCCGCCAGCCAAGTATGATTTCAAAAATTCCTTGCAATTTAACGCTCTTGCGTCGAAGGCAGCAACAAGCGCAGTCATCGTGGGCACTCCAGTAATGATTTATAATTTTTTATTGACCATACTTTCAAAGCGTCATTTTCAGATTTTCGCAAATTCATTAACGCTTTCCATTATTTTCCTGGCAACAATGGGAGTGGGGGCCTCAAAAGTGGATTAGGCTGGGGTTGCGGATCAGTTTTAATCTAGTCCTGCCTACCATGCTGTGCTTTCATACCTCTGCGATGATTCTGACTGCACGCATCCACGCTTCAGTGACAGTGGACCATAAGGGCATAGCAGTTAGATTTATTTAAAAGTTTAAGGTAATTTATTTAAAACATGTTGAGCACATTTCAGATCCAATGAGTTTTGTTTGATTCCCGTTTTTGCTGGGTGTCAATGTTTGAAAATGAAATTTCACTTCAGTATTTACGTTTATTGCTTGCAATGATGTTTGTGTAAAAGCCTTCAGGTGAACATATGAAAAAGTGTTTGCATTTGGATAAAAAATGTCTAACGTTGTTGTTACAAATGTACCTGCTGTTGCTATACCTGCTGCACCAACTCCACATCCGGGAGCCAAGTATGCGAAGACGTACAGGGGCATGGGGGTAAGAAATGATCAAATGATTGCATTGCAGTTTGCAATTTCACTTAGGTTTTTATAATTACCATATATTGCAATACAATGATTCGCAAAGTGAAGCTTACTACGTAAGTTGTCGTAGCGTTTCACAGTTGATATTTAGAAAAAGCACTCCAAAAGATTCTTTTGCGAATATATCAGACATCTATCTTTAAGTTGATGCCATAAAAACTAACCTAACTACACTCCTATCGAAGGAGTTTTGCAGTTTTAACTTTTACATAGTTTGCAAAGACCGATTAAGTAGCGTACTGAGACAAAGTGTGCGCCACTGAAGTCGTTAATCTGCGTTCGAAACCTAGTCTGGTCATACCGAAGACCTAAACAACCTTACGTTCGTCCTGTCCGNNCTATTGGTCGACTTCAATAGACGGGTGCAACACAACACATCCCGCACATTGCTGTGTGCGATTGGTTTGCCACCAGTGCAGAATTCACTGGGAATGTAACTACATGGGCCACAGTGCATGGCAACCGGAGATGGCGACCCGCAGACAATTCGTGAAAGTTCAAAGCGAGCATAAATGAAAACTTCCAAGTAGAAATGAAACTTGTTTCTAATATGTAAAGATTATTACAGGTATAATTATTTTTGAAAGTTCTGTTCAGGCATATTTAGAAACTTTCTTATACACACATAATATTTACATCTGTGTTTAACTGGATCATCGCAAGGAACATCACACACAAAAGCTTTTAACAAATCTATAACATTTGTTTTCTTATCTCACGAGTTGAAAAAGTAAGTGTAGAATTATTGACATTTTAGTGGAAATTTTATTGGGAGAAACAGAACATTATTGGAATTTATCCGTATGTATAAAATATACTTTGATACTTTCAAATACTGTTTTAATGTGAACACGGGAGTCCGCAGGGAGAGAACGGGCACCCCCCCTTGGAAATTGGGACTAAGAACCAAAAGATTTCTAGAAAAGTTGGAGTCAGAAACAAAATTCTGATTTAATTGATTTAATTCTTGCATTGACAATTTATTGGCCGGTTTGACACGCTCACTGCACAAGAACCAGGTTCACTATTCTGGTTTCATTCAAATGCAGTGGTGAGCTTGCATATTACTAATGTCCGCTCTTTTTCCTGCAGAGGCAGGTTGCGAAACTGGTGAACAAAGCTGAAAATCCATGAACAAAACTGCCATTTTAAACCAAACAAATTTCGATTGTGTAGTGATGTATGTTTTGGTCTTGAAAATGATTCCAACAATCTCACCGACGCGGATGACTGCGGTAGTTGTTACAGTAAGACACGGTGAAAGTAACGTAAATCATAAAAAATGCAAAAAGAGTATTGAAAAACACAGAGTTGTGTGTTGTAGATTTGGTTTTAGTGCAAAACCTATTGAATTTCTTGAGTTCGTTCATCAGCTCCCAGATTTTTTGTTGTTTGGTGTTATTCTGAAATATGTGAAATATCAACGCAGCATAATAGAGTTAGCTACAAAATGAGAAGTGGTCAACTTGGGCAAAAACGTCATCTTTTTTGTATAAAGGTTGGACCCACACACTGGAGATTTGTGTTTAGGAAAGATCTGACCTACGGTGCAGATCTGATACGTCATTGGCCTCGCGTGTGGCATTAGCAGCCACAACAAACAAAACTAAACTTACAAATAGACTCGTGACAATTTTACTTTGTTCAAAGCCAATGAACACTTCCATTCGCTTTCAATGAGGTTAAAAACAGTTGAAAAGGGGGTCTCTTGCAAAGCGATTCAAAACAGCACAATTCAGGCTTGAACAAAAACTTGTGATCGCTCTCAGCAAGTAAGACCAGTCAGTCATAACCCAAAATTTGCGTCCGCGAAAAAAAGGTCATTTAGAAGAGTACTTGCACTTTTAGTTATTTGAAGAGTATTATTATTTATTGCTTTTGATGCTTAAAAAAGCTGGTGCATCGCACCAGCAATGCGTAAAATGCATTTTGTAGATTATTTGCACGTTTAGAATACAATTTGAGTGACCACAGAGCAGGAAGTTAAGAAAGAAGCAACTAGTGCTGAAAGAAAAATAATTGTTTCATGAATCAGCTGGATCCAGGCAAATGTTTAACAAATCCTCAGTTTCTTCTTCAAAACACATTTTGACTAAAGCAAACCTGATTTGGTATGTATTGAACACAACATGTTTAAAAAAGTATGTGAACTTTACTTAGCATTGCATGTAAACAAAGTTTTTTGAAAATTTAATTGCTGATAAAACATCTTGCAACTTCAATATAATAATAATTTTGCTGTATGCAAAAGCTAATGACAAGCAATATTTCAGATTGCTCAGCTTGTTCTAGGATCATTATCCATCATATTCGCAATCACGGCCATTGCACTCACATCCAGCAGTATTTACGCTTTCAGTCCTCTGAGCTACGCTGGTTCCGGTATTTGGTGTGGACTTCTGGTAAGCAAACGTAGATTTGTTGCGAAAAGTGCCTGGTGCAGCAACTTTCACTACTATTGGTGTTTCAGATATTATACATGAATTGTCCGATAAAGCATGTGCAACTTTGTTCTTTATTGACGCATGTCACTTGTCCAATCATTTAACAATTTTTTGTGGCAGTATTTTTTGCAGTGCTCTCTGAAGAAAACCGGAATAATGTTCATTGGAAAATTAGGAAACAATGTCTGCTTATGGCAGTGATTTTTGATTCAGTTCTTGTTTCAAATCTAATTCGGTTTGGATGTTGCAGTTTGAAACAGCGGTAATCACAAAAATCAGATTGGTTGTTATTTCCTTATTCAGGTGTTGGTGGCAGGAG
>JGI24159J19872_10007369_pt1 | contig 14420 bp, 13 predicted proteins | sample Ectturendosymbi4_FD_19872 | JGI IMG/M metagenome (IMG submission 19872) | reverse complement strand
AAACAAATGTACGACAGTGTAATTATGGTGAAAGAAAATGCTTCCAAGGAGTGGAATTGTATTATATCGATGTTTCTGACGAGTTTTAATGTCTATTTTCTGTTTGGTTATTCATGTATCATGTGTATATGCCGTAAAACTGCTATCTGGCTTTTTTGAGACACGGTCTGGCTTTTTTTGGTGAAAACTGGTTGGCAACCCTGGCGAGAGATGAGCGAAGGTCAAGCAGCGTTGAAAAGGCGACTCGAGGATTAAACATGTGGACCGGAGCATGATCACAAAAAATCCGTCAGTAGTCTGGTTGTACGCTAGCTGTGTGAGAATTGAAGCGCTTTTCAAGCTTAAGCTACAATGTTGGGCAGTTTGCGTCACGATGCTTCCAACACAACGCTTTTCACATGCTTCAGAAAACAAGATTTTTTGGCTATTGCATGAACCTGCACCCGAAAAACAACAATTCATCAGAACGAAGCCCTCAGGACCTTGCTGCCGCAAAATAATACGTAACTGACAGAAGCTCAGTTCATTGTCAGTCGATGTCTGGCAAGGAAACTTAGCGTCGCTTCGAACGATCGAAGATCAGGAAAACTCCATAAAGCGCTGACGAGTGGCTGCTCAGAGCGTTCGGCGAACATTGCGCACCTGCACCGACGCGCTGCACCTCGGACACTGCAGGGTCTCGATGGACGCCGATACGTTCTCGTAAAAATCAGTGAATTCCAGCATCAGGTTGGTGGCGACGATCGGGAGCGGGAGGTCGAAGCGGATCTCGGTCTCGCCCTGAAAANCGCATTCGACGCTGAACCGCAGCTGCGACAAGCGTCTCGAAAAATCAGTGGCNAAGCATGGAATTCACTTCCGCTTTCCCCGAAAGGCGGTGTTGCCTACCTGAGGNACGGTCACAGATTTCGCTTTGTGCCACATTGACGGGTTGTTCTTCAAGTCGACGATAGCAGGGACTTTCTTGTTGTTGTAATACATCACAGCCGTCCTGATCTGTAAAAGAATTATTAACTCACTCTGATGCTCCGGAGCCATGTATACCGCAAAGTTCTTGAACCTGTGTCCACTCCCCTCGAAAAAACACAAAACTCCCCTCAAATACACTAAACTTCGTAAAAATAGTCTTTCCTCTTGGTATTCGCGGCCGTAAGGGATATCTGCACAAAGATACATTCACGTTCACAGGTGTTGGTCAATCCGACGATTACAGATCGATTTGCAATTCTTTTTTGTAGGAATAGTTTCGAAACAACAGCTGGCAACCAGGTCGTAACAAGGGGGGCACAATGCCCGTGGCGCCGAAAAGCCCCAACCGTGTTGCAAGTACTTCCTTCAATGCAGTATATTAACTCCCAAAATACCTTAGGTTCGAACATGGGGGTGCTAAACCTGTTTCTTGCCCCGGGCGCCATCTAACCTCGGTACGTCCCTGCTGGCAACCCACCTAAGTATTAGTAATGATGCCAAGGTAGCAGGCTTGCTGTTGTTAGACCCTACTACTTGTGCCCATACCCCACTTTAATTGCAAGTCACTACCAGGTCTGTTCGTGACTGCAATCTGTGTGCCTATAATAATTAGCGTGATTTCTACGTAAATTGTCACATAAATAAATGAAAATAAAATAACCGTTGAATAGGTCTAGCAGACCCAATGCACAACTTACCATTTTCGTTCGCTTAATATCAGAGACTTTGATCGAAACTTTCTGGATTTCGTAGCTGCCATTAAGTTTTACGATTTGCTGCGTTGTCGTGTATCTCGTGTCGGATTTAATGCTCGTCAACTTGATATTGCTCATCGGCGCCTCCAGGTGGTTGCACACCAGGCACGGATTGCTTTCCAAATAAAATCCGTCGAATTGCACGTAATCTGAAATTCAACAATCGTGTAAAAGAGCATTTTGCTCAAAAATGCTCGGCGAAGCCTCTAAAACATTGATCGCTCTTACTGGCCAGCTGTCCGTAAAGTATTGCATTCTGATGATTCGATAAGAGCCTGTTCTGTCGTTGCAGCAATCGGACTGTAGCGTCGGTGAACGTCTTTGCTGCTTCCTGCCCAGAAAGAACACCAAGTTTAACGTCGCGTTATCGGAACAGGATTTTTGCCAACTAAACGCAACTACCTTTGAAAGGCCCAACTTCATGGAGACGTAGCCCAGGAGATCGACAAACTGCGCAGCTTTTTGTCCGTACGAAGGTGTAAGCGCGCAAAGTTGCCACATGGTGTTTACCAACCTGAGTTGGTTACCTTCATCAGTGCTTCTAAAAACGCAAAAAACTCCCCGTAGAAAAGAAAAGCAACTTCAAGGCTTATTTTTCGAAATGATGAACTCCACGACAAACAAACCCACCTGAAAAGATTCAGACAGAGGGCGTGCGCGCTCCACCTGATTGCGGTTGAGTTCATTTCCAACAGGAAATGACGCAAGAACTGCAAAAGCGAATCGTCTGAAATCTGACTGAGAATTTGCTGAGTAAGCTGCTGACTCATGCTTTTGTCGCTCGTTTGAGGCGAAGGCGCCGGCGGTTTCGATTCCCTGCCGCCGATCGTTCGCGCAGAAGGAGCCGACGCTTTCACGCTGGTCTTCACCATTTTCTTGGTCTTGTCCGACAGGGCCGGAGGCAACGACGTCGCCCACAGCAGAAGCTTCAAAGTGTAGGCGGCGACGCTCTCGTCGCCGCGAACGCTCGTGTCGAGCAGGAAGGGCAGACAGTCAGGATTGCCGAGGCAGTACTTCTGCCAGTTTCTCACTCTCTGGTCGGCGATGTCGCAGCACTGCTTGATTGTTTCGACCAAATCGATCAGTTCGTTGTACGTCAGGTTGAGGCCTTGCGTCAGATCTCTCGCATTCTCTTCTTCACTTACCCATTTGCACAGCCGGCAGCTTTCCCGGATGTAGAAGTCCAGGGCGTACAGGTCCCTGTCTTCGCGGTACTTTTCCTGCGACACACACACGTACAACGCTCAAGAGCAATCTCATCCACCCTGGCCACGCAGTCAGCGTAAGTTAAGGATAATGTACAAAGTCGTCAGCTGGCAGTTATTTTACTGTACTTTGGCACTGTACACAGAGAAGATTTTCCTATAGAGCAAGAAAGTTTCATTCGAATGGCTAGTTTTGCCCATAGCTTGCCATAATCACCACACATTGAGAGCTTTGCTACTGGGTCGTTTCAATAAACAAAAATTCACAGCAATCACGCGACCACAGGTTGGTCCAAAGGTTGCCGCTGCTTGGAAAAACGCAAAGGAATACATGAACAAAAACACCACATTGTTCCTTTTCTTTCTTTTGTATAGACTATTGAGAACAAGCAACTGGTTCTAAACTATCGCGGCAAAAACACCAGACGGCATGCCGCTTGTTCCAGCTGTGCTTCTCTTTCGGTCGACGATCCTATCTCGTTATGGAACATTTGCACAAGCGCAACAAACAATCACTGCCTGGTGTATCATCTGTTATCATCCAAATGACTTACACAGATCAGCCAAACCATTCCAATTACCACAAGACGAATACTACGATTAACGAAAAAGTAACAGGACTGTGAAGTAAGAATATTCTTTTTGAAGCATTTGATGGTAAAAAGAATTTGGCAGCTCCAGTAACAACTTTCAAGTTCCAAAGTTACAGTATACAGGTATAAGGTTTTGCTATCTTAATGTGCTTACAAAGACTTGCAAAGAGGTTCGCGACTGATTCAGTTTCACTGCATGACAAACGGCCGTTAGATACAGAGTTGCTGTTGAACATGTTTCATAAGTTCTTGCAAACCGGTGCTTTCTCCAATTTAACCACACATTACACCATACAAAGCTCCACTTTATTATGTTCATTATCGTCATGTCAACGGGATGTCATGCTACGTACCAAGCCTAACATAATTTGAAAGACAATTAACCAAATGCACGTGAACAAGAGCGATGACTGTGAGTCATCTGCTAGTGCTTAGGAAGGTATCGAAGTCCATGCGACACCAAAGCGGAACACGAATTCAATCCGGTATTTCGCATAACTTTCGAGATTATCAATCGCGTTGATAAAGGAGTAGAAAGCAAAGCATTCGACAACCAGTGAAGCTGGACGTCCGGTTGTTCGACCAAAACCGAACCTACCTTCGAGCCAGCGATGAAAAGCAGGAGCTTCCTCGCTTTCTGACGCACAGCGGAGTGGACGTCCGGCGACAAGATGTAGGCCGAGGAAAGCTTGCGCCATTCGGCCCCGAACATGGCGCCCACGCTCGAACCGTACGTGACGTACATCTTGCGAATGACGTGGGGCAGTTCGAAAGCGATCTCGGTGATCAGTTGCATGTAGGGCTCGAAGACCATGCCCGCCTGGCTTTGAACGAACTGGCGAGGGAAAAAGGGAGTCATGTCGCGCAGGGCGCGATTGGCCGGAGGTTTGAGGAGCGCCGACTGCGCGGATGGGTCGCCGATCGCGTGCTTGAGGTCCGCTTGCTTCTGCCAGTGCACGGTGTACAGGACGCTGCAAACACACCGGCATCTCGTAGTTAGGTCTCCGGCGAGCACCCTCGCTATTGTGGATTAGCTTAGTTGGAACGCGACGCGTTTGCCAACACTGAATGGACACACTTGTTGGGTTGAATTTTAGAGAAGTCAACTTCTTTTTTGTTTTTCGAATATACAAATAAATGGATGTAAAGAAGTCGCCATAAGTTTTGGATGCGTCACCGTTGGACCTGATTTAGGACAGGCCTACAAATCAGGTCTGTTGTATGGAAAAGCGAAGATTCAGACTAGTGGCTTTAAGAGGTCGTGCTTTATTACATTTGCTTTATTCGATTTTTAGATGGGGTCGTTGGGATTATAGTAAGTTGCAAGGGTTGAAAAACCACTGCTTTAGATTGTCCATTTACAACAGTATTCTTTACCAATCCTGGACGAAGTTAGCAGTTTCTGCGATTAACACGTCAGTTAAATGTCAAACTTAGGAACGAACTCCGATAGCAAACTTCTCAGCCCCACATACTTTAACAGTCACTACCCCCTCCCTGGTGGTTGCACCACGCTGAGGCAGGACAGCAGTTGTTGAAGAAGACTTTCTTCTAAATCACAATTCGCATGATGCGGTTAAGATTAACAGCGAGCACGTTCAACAACAGCCATCGCCGAGGCCATTACAATCGAAGCAACCAAACCCAGTCCGGATGAAGAAATGGCTGAATTACTTGAGCAACTTGAAACAGAGTTCCACAACGTTTTCTTCCGCCAAAATTTTCTTCGTTCTGCTGAAAACAGTGCCGCCCACGTCTTTGTCGCCGACGTCGGGTTGCGACTTCGACGCAGGTCGATAACCGGACGGTTTGCTGACCAAGGCGATGAGGAGACGCATCATCATCAGACACACCTTTAGCCCAAAACAACTCAATGCAGTAGAGAGGTAACTAAATTAATACATAAAACGGGCGGGGCGAACAAAGCGACGCCAAAACAACGTAAAAGTCAATGTAACTATCGCAACAAATCGCTAGGTGACGTCACCACAAATCTCTACTTTTTCGAAACAGACTACGTCGATGAGAGAACAAACAAGGTTGGGGTTATTCTGCACCACGACCACTACACGCATGTTGCATTGCCTTGGCAACGGGGGATATACGCTACGTTGCGATGCAACAGCAAACAATAACAACGGTCGATCATTTTTCCCCGGAATCGAGTTGTACACGCAACAGTAATTTCAAGTATCAGCATTTACGCTGCACAGGCAGAAGCAACGGACCTCATGCTTGGGTGTGCACTGCACGATGCTTTCACCGGATGCCTCCAACTCCGAACTGAGGCGATTTACTATTTTCACCACTATCTGGCGATGAAGCACAACATGCGATTCATCGCTGAAGTCCAGCGCTGTGATAAGCGTGTGGAACACCTGAAAAAATGAAACAATCGCACGAATTACAACCATTAGAAAAGCTGAATGCTTGCAACAATCGACGTATTCGCTAAGGTGTAGTTCTCATTTTTTTGACAAGTTTCTTCACTTCTGGGCAGCTAGTCTCAATTGCATTCGTTGTATCTGTTAAGCTGCATTTGATGCACAACACCGAGGAACACGGCGAATCTTCATGGAGGGAGAACCGAGATGGACCGCATGGCACAACTCCTGCAGCGTGCCTTCGCCTTTGAAGTTTATCGACATGCAGTACCTCAATTGCTGTTGTTTTGTCCGAGTAGGGTGAAAATTTGCACCGTTGACTGCCACAAAATTGCGACGACATTTCAGTTTGTTTTGCTTCGTACATAGTGAAATTCGTTTTACAAACGCTTATTACATGTTTTCAATCGATTTTTAACCTAATTCATGTCAGGCAGGCAAGCATTGTGGGCGGGCATGACTTTTTTTCTCTCTTCGCTGAAGCTAACCGCCCAAACACCACATCAGGCTTCCCGCACCCGTTCGATATGACGTCCAAATCAAATTTCCCCACCGGCGGTATAGATTTGCCAAACCTGTGGGTGCCAGTATTCGGGCCATCAGAGACATCTCTCTAAACTCCCTCACCGACAGCTTCACCACCGGTTCAAGATGGACGGCAGTGAAAGTAAACTTTGCACCGTCAACGCGTTCTGTTATGGATTTAATACAGGAAGAAGACGAAGTGTTTCGATATCCTGAAATACTTATACCTCTCGGTCTTTTATGACAACAATCCACCAACGTAAATGTTCGTTTCGCGGGCACACCAGCCACCTTTGTTTCTTTTAACGAACATGAAAATGAATTTTAGCCACTGATGGCCACGTTCGACCAACGTAATGTTATAAAACATTATTCTGGCACGCACAGTCGTCGCATAGGTGTTCACAACCCTTGTATATATGTTATAAGATCACTTAGCCACCGTTGAGCGCAACACTGTGCTCGCATCACACTTGGGCCAACAACCTTCGCCGGTATTTTCACATCATCCGATGCAGTCATCGTATATCATGCACAACAGAATACAGTTTGCAGGCATTCATAGCTGAGCACAGCGTTAAACGAGACCAAGCATTGGTAAAAACACACACAAAGCTGTTTAAGTGCGTCTAGAACAGGGTATAAGACGAACGAAATCGAACTTGCGTAATTTCACGAGCAAACAAAAGTCTCATCGTAGTAGTGGTGATGATATTAACTGGAAAAACACATACACCGCCCTTTGCTCGTAACGTATGAAGCGTCGACACTACGACAAGCAACCAAGTCACGAAGCTTCAGTTGCACACCGCGACGCCCGACAAGAGATGAAGAACTTATCCGCGTCTCTACGTTGAACAAAACAAAGAACAACCTACTTGGAAAAAAGGAATGCTCCTTTCCCCGCCAAGCGCTTCGACGTCTTCCAGCTTCGCAAAGAGCTCGCACAAGATAGACACGCGCAGTTCGGCGAGTCTCTCCGAACTGATCGTTTCGTCGCATTTGCGGCTGGGAGCGCCGGGCTGCTCTTCAACGCCGTCGCCCGCGACCAGCGGTGGCGCGTCTTCCTGGGTCGGAGTTTCCAGCACGGCGCTGCCGGACTGCTCGCCCGCGTCGCTGGCGCTCGAGCTGCTTTCTTCCGACAGGGAATGATGTCGTTGATCGCTGACAGCCTGTTCTTGCGGCAACGCCGCCGCCGGGTTAACGGTCGGTGGCATCGGCTGCTGGAAAAAAACAGCAGTTTTTCGAACGGACTGGAACAAACTTCACAAAACAATGGAACATTTTCATGCGATATCGTGTTGGTTAATATCTTCGGTTGCCATGAACGGTCCAATGGCAGCCAGGGCCCCATGCACCAAGCTCAGAGCGCATACTTGAAGTATACAATTTGCGCGATCTTGGCCCAAAGCGCTGGTTGAAGCGTAGCAGCATCGTGCGAGTGAAAGACTCTCGCGGACACTCGATTACAAGCTCAGTTATAGATCAGGGGCGTGTTTCAGTGGCCACCACAGCAAAACCAGCAACTCATAAACGTTCAAAAGCACCAAGTAACAGAAACTGCTCACAAATCAACTTTTTTGTGGTTAATTAAGCTCACATGAAGGATTTTTTACCGGAACGACGGGACATGTTGGAACAACCTATAACACAATTCAGGGAAAACGACTTCACCGCTTCTAACTTAAAACACACAAGAGTGATTTTGAAACACAGCATGTCATGACATATGAAAGTGCCCTTCGAAACCACCAGGGAGCACTAATTTTAAAAAAATCTAAAAAACAGCCACGCTGCTATTTATTTATGCTCATTCCTCTTTCATTAGCGTCAAGTTATGAAGGGACTTGTGCAGGTGCAGAAAACCTGCAAGAAATACAACATGGTTTTCAACGTGGGCAGCTGAGTTCGTTTCGCGCCAAAGCGCAAGCACGACCGTGATAACGTGGCTTGCTCCGCAGCTTATTGGAAGGCCTTTGCGAGTCTCTTTTGCGGTAGGAGTAGCAAGCAAAGCTGTTTTGCGAAGCTTCTTTGCGACATTCCGGACGCATGGATGGAAAAAATCGCAGCTGACGATTTTTTGTTCGGAACAGAAGAAACTCGACGCGCGCGGTGAGATTTTCAGCGCAACGCATGTGCGGCCCCTTCGGACACAATGAACTGATGAGGCTGTTCGCGAACAGAAAACAGTTAAAACCTACGTTTTGTTGCTGTTGATCTTGTTGCTGGAGACTGAGAGCGATCGCGTATTCAACCATCGCTTCGTCATCGTCAGGATCAGGTGGGAGGAGGTTGGGGAAGTCGATGCCCATCAGCATGTTTTCCAGATCATGGTTGCCAACTGGAAAAAGATCAAGTAAAATATCATCCAAGAAAATAATAAAAAAAAACTCCAAAAAACTCAATATAATCAAATAAACACATTGAAACAGCCAACAACACGGGCGGAATTAACGTTACGCAATAAACATTTACCGACCGGGATGGTTAGACAATGTAAATACATGTTAACAATGGCATGGTATTTACGCAAAGCCTGCTTTTTTTACCTTCGTGATCGTCTTCACCAGCCATTGCTCTCATGACGTCAATCGCCAAGCTGCGGGATTCGTTCAGTTGCGGTTGATGTACGCCATTTCCGGAAGCGCTCGCAGGTCCAGCGCCGTCGGTGTCGCTGCCGACGACGAGCAAGCGAGCGTAATCTTCGGCGGCGCTTTCCGGAATCGACACCGTCACATCCTGAACATCGCGGCAGATAATAGCAACTTCGCCTTCACGCTGCGGTGCACAGATGGCGGCGGCATTTGACCGAGATGAGCTTAAACGCATTCCGGGCATTGACTGCTTTTTTTCTGGTCAGCGACTATAGTTTTTTTCAAACTAATTTTTCAAAAGAGCATATTTGTCAAACGACCCCATGTACAATGAAGGGCTTTACCCGGGACGCAATGGACGCGTCATCAATGGCGAACAAAGCGAGGTATTTTTGAATTTAAAAACAAACCTCACGATTCGAATGCAAATCTACGTCATCGAAACCGAGCAAGACGTTTCGCAAAGAATCGGTCAAGAAAAAGATGTACCTGGTCGAAATACTGTTCCTCGCCCGCTAATACTGCGGGATGCAGATCCATGTCCACGAATTCCTCGTTGTCACCATCTTCCCCCACATCTTCAACGTCAACCTCTTCCTCTTCCTCATCTTCGTCATCATCATCGTCTTCTTCTTCTGCGTCGTCGATGGTTCCACCAGTGGTTCCCTGACTACTCATGTGTGACCCGGGCCTTTCCTGGTGAGCAGCAACCAGAACAAAGCCCCGTCCGGACCCTCCTTGGCCTGTCGCTTTCTGCAGAACGAGATGGGATTGTCAGCTGTACCGAATCCCACCGCAGAAGCAGTAGCGTTACACGGAAAAGCAAGTTGCCAAACAAGCTGTTCGATCATTAGAACACTGCCCCCTATCTTTAAGCAATTTCCAATGAAGTATTTAATGTATAAAGCTGCAGTTAAAGCATTAACTCCACGCTACTGTTTCATCCTACTTGCAATGTATATGCGATACACCTTAAACTTTGTTCTGCGATTAGTTTTTTTTTTGCCTTATTCAAATTTTCCAAGCACAAGTTTGATTGAACAGATCACAATCCACCAACCGAAGACGTGCTCTGCTGGACTGTCGAGGCGACAGAGGGCGGTGACGTCGACCGCGTGCTGGGGAGGGTGTCGGACGACTTGCTGCGACTCCTCTTCACGTTAGGTCCGGCGCTGTCGACGGCGTGCTCGCGCTTCACGCGCAACAAACGAACCAGAGCAGCTTTCGCCGCGTAACTCACTCTGGGGTTGGCGTGCGTCAGTAGCTGGTAATAGAAGCTGCTGGCGTTCGGGAGCGTGCTGGGAATGGTGGCTGACGAACATAAAATCAATAAATAATAATAATCAAACAAGTGATCTCACGCGCGAACTTGCTTTTCTTTCTATTTATCTGTATTATAAAAGCCGTCTTTTTGCTTTATCGCACAGGAATCGCACACATAATCATTTTAGCTGACGTCAGCGAGCGATAGCTAAACGGTCAACAAGCGCTTACGCCACAAGTGTTGTCGTACATGTGAACCAATGGGGAAAGTACTTGTAACACGCCTCGATTCAAAACACAACACGAGAAATGAATGCGCGACTCCCGGAGTAAGATTACGTCAGCGAATCAATGTAACCCGGGATGTTTGCAGGGAAACGTGTCCTCTACTCTCGACGGCGACGCACTTTGAAACAGCTACTTGCTGCTGATACGTTAACATTTACATGGATTGCATAAATAGTTGCTACCTTCGCCGACGCGAAACAGTGTTTGAAAAACAGCCGATCCGAGATTACCAGAAACAGCGTGAATCACGTCGATCATTGCTTTGACCGTCAACTCGACCCTCGTCATTCCAGGCAAGCAAGCTGGGATCAACACTTTGCTTCGAGGTTTACTGGCGAGAAGTCTCCAAAAAGCTACCATCATTCCCTTCAGCAAATTTCCGTGGAATGCACTGGAAATACAACGTAGTGCGTCCAAATCTTTCAAAAAATCTGCCTCTGCCGAGAGGCTTCGAGAACTGAAGACGCCATTACCATGTTTGAAGCAATTTTATCAAGTTCGGTGTCATACAGGGCGCTGATCCTGGTGCAGTTACTTGAAAGAAGGCGAATGCAAGTGTATAGTCATGCGCAACCAGGTTTTTTAAGGCGTTTTAGGGACCCGATTCGGGTCCCTAGAATCAGGGAAAATTATCATCGGGTTCCTACAATCAGAGAAAATCGGGTCCCTACAGGTCCATACTGGGCACCTAACATTTTCCTTGAAAAAAAACCTGTGCGCAACCAAGAATCGCTGCAGATAACTGAAAAAAGCTGCAGAGCAGGAAGATCTCGAAGATCAGATAAAAAGGAGAGATCATCCTCGGACAGCATGAGCAATAAGTCATTCACAAAGCAATAACACGCCGATGCTTACTTTTCCGCATCAAGGGCGGCTTCCTGGTCTGGGTTTGTTTCAACGTCAACAATCTGTAAGCAATAGAGCAATAACAAGTAAGCAATAGAGAATGACAAAAATTGAACGAACGCCTGTCAGCGTTACTCGGTTTGCTTAACGTGAAATTCACGCTATATCAGTCAAAATAACACATCAGCACGAACACCGAAACAATACACCAGCACGAACACCGAAATAACACATCAGCACGAACACCTCCTAAATAGCACACCAGCACGTACACAGAAATAACACACCACCACGAACACCGAAATAACACATCAGCACGAACACAGACGTAACGGGGTCCATCCGTGCAGGCAACTATTAGCGATCAAGCGTTGAAACTAAAACTGCTTGTACAAATGACGAAAATAGTCTTGTGTAACTGCGCACAAGACCTCACGCAAACGGGTGCCAGTGGACGAGCGAAGAAATTGAAATGACGCTGGTCACCTGCAAATCGTCGCGCTTCGCTTCGAGCTGCATGTTGCTCGGTCTCTTCCTGGCAATGCGCGACAAGTGGGACAAGAGCTGCTGGAACGATTCCTCGTCCAGGACTCGCGACGACGAGTCTGTCCCCAACTCTTCCTTAAACGAGTCGAACGCGTGCTTCACTAGGACCTCGTCCTGAACGTCAAACACAGCAGTTGAGCGTTTTAGGTTTCCGACCTCTCAAACTACGCCCAGAAGAATAATTAGTCTCACTGAGAAATGCATAGAAATAGACATGTGAGTCTTACAACGAAGGACAGGCATTCCGCTTTGTTCGGGAACAGCCTCATCATCAAACACTTGACATTGGAATAGACAAGCGACGACAGCGATTCTTTGAGCAAAGTTGAAGTGACAAGGAGGGCTTCGCTGTGGGAAGCTGGGTTGGTCGAATCCTGTCGAAGATTTGTCCACAAAAAATTTAAAAGCTGTTAATTAACTTTTCAAACATAAAGCAATACTTTGTTTGCTGTAAAAAGTCATGTTTTTGCTTGGTTTCATAAATGTTATCTTATAAGCATCCTATGATAGAAGTGTCCAACGCCAAAAGGAATTTCAACAAAATATCACCTTGAAACTTTCGCTGAAGGAAGTGTTCAGTGTCATCAAGCAAACTGCCAAGAATTCATCGGTGACGCCTGATCAGCAAAGAGGATGTTATTGGGAAAAACTCCAGAAAGAACCTTGAGGTAGTGAGATAAGCGGACTGGGGTGCGTTGTGCTCACCTGTGCTTGATATCGATGCGTTGGTGGCTTCGCCGGACTCCGCGGAAACGTCAGACTCGGAATCGCTTCCGTTCCCAGCAGCTCGTTTATTTGAACGCTTGCTGGCGCAAGACGACTGCGACGATGACGCAGTTTTGGAATCTGGAGACAAAGGAAATATTGTGTCGTTTAAGCACTTTTTCATACGTCACAATGATGCAGGCAAAAAAAAGGCAAAATCTTACTCGTAGAAGGTTCGTCTTGTGGCCAGCCAAAGGCATCCTTCGTTTTACCGTATATTTTGATGCTGTCGATGATAGTATTGTCATCAGGATCTTCAGACGATCCACAAGTGAACAGCAGCTGAAAATGGTCAACACAAGACATAGAAGTCTTCATCTTACCGCACCAGACCCATCTGTGACTGAACCAGACCTAACGTTACTGGTCGCAAATGTTCCGGGCTAGCCTGTAGCGACCGCTGCAGTATAACGTCAACCTCATGTTGGAAAAAACTGGAATACACGAAACATAACATGTTCAATCTCAATCAAGATGGCAGGGAAGGTTCTCGGCCGTGATATCGCAAGAGATGCGACAATGGTTTTGGGACGAGCCGCGCACCAGATCACTGTCGTGAGCTTGTAACCTATGCACAGATGCTTTGTTCAGTGGCACGCGTCAAAAGCGTTTGGGTCATTAACACGAGCTCACACTATATGGAGAAGTTATCGTTTACGATCGATCCAGCTGCACTCAAGACAGGCAGTGAAATCTCCACTTCCGGAACAGTTGTTTAAATCTGTGACACTTTGCTGCACTTTCCACTAAATAAGGATTTTCTTAGAAAACAATTATGTTGAGAAGACAATAGTTCACTCAATGACACCTGCCAGACTTCAAATCACGCCGCAAGATCGTATCAACGCAACGCGGTACTTGTCAACAAACAATGTTACTTACGCAAGACTTGAACTCAATCGATTCTGCCCTGGTCAGTGGGAAGTCGTACCAGCGAGGACGAGAGATGCAAGGTCCGAGAGAGATGTACCGCTGTCCGATGGAGACATGGGTGGGGGCGGTCACCGAACCCTTGTTCCCGACCAGCATCCGGATCCCGGTTATCACCTTTGCACGAGTGCGTCATGAGACAAGATATTAGCGCAGGAAAGTCAAGACGGTTGAGAACGTATGTGGAGGTGAAGGCTTTCAAAACGACCATCCACGAAATATTACTCGGGAGAATAACAGCAACAAACATCGACGATGCTCGCACATCTCTACTCGACTATTCCCACTCAGTTTCGGTTCACACATTCACGGGTTCATTCATTCATTTTTCACATCCATTTTCCTGTGGGGAAAGTTGAGGGGGATAGCAGCCACACATGAAAGCAACAAGTTGAAAAAATATTTTGCACATAGAGGCAAACAGGATCATCTTCGCCGTTCAAACGTAGTTTACAAACTAACGTGCATCTGTGAGTCAAATTACATTTGAACGACTCGCCGGAATTTAATGACCCGAATCAATGAATACCCTCCGAGATAGGAAAACATGTACGCCAATCCCATGCAACGATTTAAAGCGATCACAAGTGCTGGGAAACATCACCGGTAAAAAAAAACGTCTACACCAGTCTCTAATAAAAGAACAACAACCGGATCTTCACGTGAGTGGTTCCGCTGTTTAACACTTACGACAACTCTTACGTATCATAGCCACACGAATGCTTTCGCACGGCACTTTCGCCGTTCTGTGTCACTA
>JGI24159J19872_10007368_pt1 | contig 14421 bp, 5 predicted proteins | sample Ectturendosymbi4_FD_19872 | JGI IMG/M metagenome (IMG submission 19872) | reverse complement strand
CAACTGAGAACCGGATTGGACTGGATTTCGAAAAACTCAATCGGATCCGATATGGATATCCAAACTGCATTGATCACTGCAGTATAGTGCTTAATCAGAGTTTTTTCGGATATAAACCGGATTAGATCAAATATTTGGAAAGGTGTACTGGATTAAGATCGGACCGGATTACTCAAAGAAAATTTTGGACTGGATTAGGTTAGCCAAAATCTCAGATTTGTGCAACACTACCATGCACTCAACTGTTTTTCTGATCTGAAATTCTGAGTCTTGATTGTTGATACTAAAAACATTTGGGAAAGTCCCAGGTTCTTTACCAATTTTTTTCCCTCTTTCTCTGCCTTAGCCTTTTGGGAACAATGCAGGTGGTGAAACTGTTAGTTATGCGAGCAACAGAAATGTACTGTTTCGAAAGCTTCTTCTTTAAATATTTTGCAAACATGCATTGCTTCATTTCCTGGAGAATGAAAATCAATTAATTACAAATACTTAATATTATCGAGAAACGTATTTATTTAAATTCTAGTGGCTGCCAACTCAACTGAGTGGAGGTTGCTAACTTAACTCATAACTGTAACTGTTGATTTGCTTTTTTAGGCGTACGTATATGCATGGTCTAAATCAGGATCTCAAACACGCGGCTCACGGGCCACGTTTGGCCCACGATGGCATTTTATACGGCCCGCTATGCTTTTTGGTAATTTTGAAATAATTAACATTTAGATTTTAGTTATTTAGTTTATTCATGGTTTTGGTTTAAAAAGTCAGTGCTGTTTTGGTTTAAAAGTGCTTGGCCAGCGCATGAACAGCTTNCTGTTTTAAACCAACCTAGACACTAGCCAATAGCCTAGAGACGGCTAGAAATGATATGTCTGTGACTTANAATATTNTTTTCAAAATATAAGATGCATGGGCTGTTCTTGTAAGGTTCAAGTACCGCCATTGTTGCTTGAAATGCTTCAGCATCACAATGCAGCCATAGGGGAGGAGGGTTACTTAATATAATAAATCCTCATTGACATTTGGCCCTCAGAGCAATTTTAGTTTGAGATCCCTGGCCCTGGTCTAACTAAATTGATTTGAGTGCTGGCTAAAAGAAGTTATTATAAGAGTTAATTTTGATAATCATTTAATCATGCCAGTGGTCTCCTGCTGCTCATTCAGTCATTGCCACCATAATAATAACAAAAGTAATGTTCTCTCACTTTTTTGCAGCCAGATGTCATTGATTGTTATGTTGCATTTGCATATGAATTTATTGGCAATTTTTTCTAAAATTTGGTCTGCTGTACTGTTGCAAGGCTGTTGTTACTTGATATTAAACCAAGACAACTTTGTTTCAAAAAGGAAATGAGTAGCAAGTTACTTAAATTTTTTCATCAAATGCAATATTTTTGACATGGGTGTTTATGAAAAATTACATTTAATAACTTGTGCAATATATTTCTACTTTAGATTATTATCAAATTCTACTAGCAAATTAATCAAACTTTCAAATTTTTATGGAATTGCTAATGAATTTCCTGAAAGCTCTGGAAGATGAATAAGCAAAGTTACAATGGAAAGAATATTATTAACTTACATTATGCTATAAAATAGTGGTCCACAAAATGTGGTCTTACTCCCAAGTACCCTTTGTGAGTCTATCCGTAGTCTTTCAATAAAAACTAATATTTCATCTAACAGACTTCGTTTTACAATGTCAATCTGTGGAATTCAGCTAAATTGTAGATCATTCAGCACCGTTTATTAGCACTTTGACTAACTGCGCAACACTTCATAATAGTGTGGGTCAGGTGGTGTGTAAAGCTACAGTCCTGCACCAGTATGTGGCCTAAAACATGGGTTACTGTAACAATAACATATAGAATTTTGATAGTTTGACATTAGTAAAGCGTTGTTGTTTTTTTGTTTTTCTCATTAGATTATATGGTTTATGACATTAACATAGAATCAAAAGAGTTTTTTGACAAATACATGTGCGTAAAAGGCAAAAATTTATTATATGCTATCAAAAATGTTATCTATCTTCATCACTTTTGGAGCTTCACATGAGAAACACGATTTGCCTAAAATTTGCTGCCAAGTCATCAAATCCAGCAAACTGTTATGGATAATCTCAAGCATACAACAACATTCCATTCCAATAGGGCAGTGTTTTTTAAGCTTTTCAATACTGTTGCCTGCTGAGAAAAACTTGATGAATGTAATCATCCCCTTGTTAAAATATAACTAATACAGCTTGTAACCAATGAACAGCTGTCGGCTACTTGCTGTACGAGAGAGCAATACTCCAGCCTGGTCAGAAGCGTTCCCAATTGCCCATGTTGGAAACCTGCTATCCCTGATGAGCTACGTATTGCAATCACCCTCCGAACCAGTGCCAAAATCTTTGAAAGCACAAAATACCACTATGGCAAAATTGTTGGTGAGCTGAGGCTCCACAGCCTCTCCTGTACTAATAACGCAGGCTGCTTCCCTAAACATTCAGCAATCAACTTCATTCTCGAAAAGTCATTGACCTCTCTATCTTGGTGCCTGTCAGCTTGACAGGTGTTGATTGACAAAAGGAGGCCTGATGGATTGATTTTGGGCCCCTGGTACAGAGGCCTAAGCCTAGTGTTGCGATTGGGAAGCCCAAACGGCAAGTGTGCAAAGTTTCATACTGTAGCATCAAGTAACAATAGAGATAATGCGCCGCAATCACTTTATTATTGCTTGTTCTTGCCATATATATATATATGGGTTTATTCTTCATATACATCTCGTTCGTGGTGAATCACACATTCAATGCAATGACAACGAAGAGGTTGCAACAACATCACCTCCTTTTTACAACGAACCGCAGCAATCGCATGTTTTTTTGTGAAGGCGTCACCTGACACAACCTTCACCTCTTGATCACAGCATCATTTTGTTGCAATCGGAAAGCCCAAGTGGCAAGTGTACAAAGCTTCATGCTGTGGCAACAAGCAACACTAGATATTATGCGCTGCAATCACTCTTATATTGCTTGTTCGTGCCACGTATGTATGGGTGTTATTCTTCACGCACAGCCTGTTTGTGGTGAATCACACATTCAATGCAATGCCAATGGAGAGTTTGCAACACTAGTATGGGATGCAACATTTGTTGAAACTTTTGCTTGGGGCTACTACAAAGACAGTGCCAGACAGGCAAGCTTTGTAGCAACAAAGCCTGAGGCTGCAAAATGCTAAAAATACCATGACTTCTAAAGCAATTATCACTTTCAACCAGTTGCAATTGAGACCACTGGTGTATATGGCTAGTCCACTGCCCCTTTTTGAGTGGCCTCGCAAAGAAACTTGTTAATAGTTTTGGTGAACCCAGGGAGCACCAGTGGCTCCACCAGCGCCTGTCCTGGCTGTGGTCAGAGAAATTGCTGCCAGCATATTGGCTTGTGTGCAAGTTCGATCTGATATTATTTGTTATTTTTTTAGTTACTTTTAGTGTACTGACCAGTGTTGCTGCCCACCACTTGCTCTTGTATCAATGTATAGCTATTGTCTTCTGAATCATTATTCTTTCTTTAAGTTTCATTGTTCCCTCTGTTGTGCAGTGTTACTTTGCACATTGGTTAACTATCTTGTCAGTTGCATAGCCTATGATGAGAAAAAAGATACATCTAAAGCATTTGACAAAACTGACCACAACCTGCTGTTCGCAAAACTAGTTAAGCGCAATGTACTGGTGTGCATAGTAAGACTGTTGATGAGTTTGTGTAGGCAACAGACCATGGAAATAAAGCAATGCACTTGACATAATTTCTATTCAAATGTCCATTAAAAGTTTTATCAATGGAAATGCTGATGGCTTTTTTTGCTGTCAAGTGGTCAAACCTTTAGAACAGTGGTTCTCAACTATGGTCTCACTCCTAAGTACCCTTTGTGAGGCTCTCAGCAGTCTTTCAATGAAAACGCTAATATTGTGTCTAACAGACCCTGTTTAAAAATGTCAATTGACATGTGCGTAAAATTTTTAGTGCAGCTCTCTAACAAAATCGTAGGTCTAGATTTGGCTCCCTTCAGCAGAAAGGTTGAGAACCACCACTTTAGAGTCACCAACACTTGCAAAACCAAACTTCAGAAAGCTTATTTCTAGCTGTGTTTTTTTGGAGGCATCCAGTAGTGTTTAGATTACACTACAGCCCATACTGCTAATGACTACTACTCCTTAGCCTATGGTCTATGATACATAAAAGAGACGCTGTTACTATGATGTCACAGAAGGCATGGTGGTATAAGTGAAATGAAATGGCATTTGAATACACATGAAACTGTACATTCTACAAAGTTGAAAATATTTTAGTGCAATGTAACTAAAAAAACGATAATATATATTACTCTCCAAAATTGTAAAATTACTCCTTTGTGGGTGATTACCCATGGGTTAAGGACCACTGCACTAAGGCCAGTCATTATGGCTGAACAGAAAATTATTTAATGTGCAGTACATGTTTTTTATAAGTTGAAGTAATGTTGAAAACATCTATGTAGCTGATGCCAACATGGTGAGGGGTAAGAGCAAGATCAATCAACTCAACCATGACCAGCCAATTTTTATATAGCAGTCCAAACCTATTTGAGAAAAAATATGCTTTCAGTTATGTATCAAAAGTTTATTTCAATTGAGATTTTAGCGGTTTACCAAAGGATATTTTTGCATTAGGAACATGAGTGCATTAGCTGAGATTAGTTTGTAGAACAAAGCTAAATGTTTGTGACTAAAATTTTTTCATGGGATATCTAAGACCATGTTGCAATTGTAACATTTTCATTTATGCTTATTTTTTCAAGATTAAAACTACGTATAGAATGAATGCCATAATATGTTGGTTATTTGAAAAAACTAATACTTCTAAAAACCAATGGATGAGCGAAAATTAAAAGCTCTAGGTTTGACACACTTTTGAGGATCAGCCACCTCATCTGTGGTTCCATGACCTTGCAATGGTTTTGTACATGTGTTCAAGTAATTAGTCTTCACCAAGGCAGTCCAAATATTTTTCTTTATTCAGAATAATACCTAAGATTTTATTTGAATAAGATTTCTGGACTGAGGATGGTAAAAGTTACATGAAATCAGTTGCTTATTAAATAAAATATGCAGATTTAATTCTGTGTGTCACCTCGGTAGAGCCTAATTACATGAACACAAATGGGAAGTGTTTATTATTGTTTGTATTTATGCAATGTCACTGCACTACTCAGTACTTTAGCTGCAATAACTTATGGTACACAGTCCATTTAGAAGATCTTTCTTAAACCTTTTAATCCAACTTGACACACTCTGTTTTCAGCTTATTGATTTCTTAAACCTTTTGTTGCTACATCAGTTTTTTATGGTTGGAATAATCCCACCTCTCATTTACTTGCAACACATGGTAAAATTATTCAGAAAATACCAGAAGCTTGTTATTAGCATTTTAATCTAAGCAGAAACTAGTTGAAGCAAAACAGGTTTCATTTCTTAAGGTTTTATATTCTAGAAATGTATGTGAAACTTGCAAAATTGCTTGCTTGGTTCAGAGAAAGATGTTATAATCGGTGCTTGAAATGTATCGTCATATTTTCTTGATACATGCTATTGTAACATACAAAGTTAAACTATTTGTTCACGTTTTTCATGATCCAAGACGGTGTAATAAAATCTTGATTGCATATATGTGGCACGTTTTTGATTGCTATACTATGATCATTTAAATTTAATGTTGATTATTCTGATTCCCTTTTACATAATTAAGAGATTGCTTTTCTGAAGAATTTAGTGCTTTTGTTTCATGAATTGTTGTTATTTGACCACCAACTGTGGGGAAAACTTCCAGTAATCTGAAATGAGTGTGCTTATGGTAACCCTACTCAGATATTTATGTTATTGGTTGTGGTAGCTCATGTCTTATTGTGTTATAAATTTTTTGTAGTGAAGTGACAGTGTTTGGGCAAAGTGAGATGCTTGCTTTTTGTTGAAATGGAAAGTCAAAATGTTGCTGCTAGTTACCAGTCTGCAACATTCCTTTCACATTCACCTCATAGTTCTCTGGAGCAGTCTGCTGTCTCTTCTACTACGAATGGAACAGATTTATTTGCCTCTGCAAATCATGCAACTCTTTCTAGAGCAGCTGCAGAAGTCCATACTTCATCAGGAGCAATGCTGGCAAACGAAAACGTTTCGCCTCTTGGTTCCAAACATCGTGAAGCATCCATGAGAATGGTTAAAAGCTTACAGATGTGCCTGTTTGAAAAAGATCAGTGCATACAACAGCTCATGTCCGAAAATGCCACTTGTGAAGCAAAGCAAAAAAGTGCATTAAGTGCTGCCCCAGCCATAGAAAATTTGACAAAAGTACTTCATGAAAGAGAAAACGAAATCGATGAATTAAAAACAAAACTATCTGAAAGTGAGATTGAAATTAGGAGATTAAAAGTGCAAACTGTGAATGCAGTAAATTTGTCCCAAAAACAGTTTCAAGACAAGACTTCATCATCCTCTCATGAAAACCTGCCACAGTTGGAAACTGCTTTGATGTCCAATCTTCAATTAGGTGATCAAACTCAAACAAACGATCAAGCCTTAGATGGCACGAGTTCAGAGCAAGCAACGTCTTCTGACGACAGAATAAAAGCGATGGAATTCGAAATAAAGAAAATGCAAGACATGAACCTTCAGTGGCAGCGTTACGACCAACAACGCGAAGAATTCGTTGAACTTATGAACAAAGAAATTGAGCAGCTGAAGCAGGAAAACGAGAAGTTGAAAAAAACATGCGGTACCTCCCAGGCAGCAAAAGCCAGCTCGTCACAATCGTCTTTGGAATTCACACCTGCGCAGCAGAATTACATGGAAAAGGTTTACCAGAAGTTAAGAAGTGAAGCGGACCAACTCAAAGAGCAGCTGGTAGTGGTTGCAGAAGAAGCTGAAAGGAACCTACAAACTGAAAAAACGCTGCGCATGAGCGCGGAACGACTTGTTAGCGACTTACAAACCAAACTCGCCGAGCAAGAGGACGTTGTGAAAAGAACTTCCGCTCAGTGCGAGGAATTGCAAGCAGCCTTAGTGGTCGCTACAAGATCTCACCAGTACAGCAGCATGTCCCGCGAAAGACCATCGGAAGACCAGTCTGGTATCATCAACAATCTGCGCGAAGCCGTAAGTTTAATGTGTGCTGCTGTTTATTTGTTTATAAACTTCTATCTTTGTATACCTATTGTTACCTCGATGATTCAGGCCCGCCAGTACGAGAGCGACTACAGAAAGCTTGAAGCGGAATACCGGGCCGCTCAACAGAAAATAACGTTCCTTCAGAGGCAGTTGAATCCGGTAAGTGGTGCGTGATGGAAGACAAAGGCATGAGGGCTTTGTTTTCACGTTTTTGTTGTTGACAACGCGACTACATGCCAGGTGTGCTCCAGGAGAAATGCGCAGCCAAGTTTGCGAATTTCTATAATTTTTTGCCATGCCATCACTTTTATTTAATCATAAGTTGAAAAAAATAGTTTGCCCAGTGTTCCATTTTTACTTAGCCATTTTTAATTTTTATTAAGAGCACACGTTTTCTCCTTTCTCCGGTTTTCTGCAAGTATTTGTTAACATGGACCGAATCACATTTAAATTTGGGAGACAGTTATGTTGCTGAGATACCATTTATGTTACAAAAACAAAAGAAGGTACAAAAATTCCTGATGTCAAACAAAAAGTTTAGAAAAGCACTTTCGGACGATCGGTCTCCTGACTCTCACCAGCTCCATTCATGGTTCAGAAATTTAACAACGATTTGATGGAAAGTAAAATTTCGTCGAGAAATGACTGTCTTTCTACATTGCTGCAGTAAATGAGAAATGTGGTACGCGGTTTATTCATTTGCAGTTTTTAGTTAGCCCCAAGTCAGCTTACCAACACACTTTCCAGAAGATACCACACGGGTTGGTTGATGCAAACAAAACACCCGGTATCCAAAAGCAGCAAGAAAACTAAAAAGTATTCACGTGTGGAAAGGGTTCTAGTTGCAAAGATGGTACCACAAAAACCACTGATGATGTCCTGTTTTAACAGCTTTTATTGATGCATGCGACGACGCAAGTGATTCTTGGGAGTACAGTAATTATAAATCTCCTCATGTCTCGTTTCCACTTGCTTATCCAGTGCACAGGCTCAAATAAACCACACCTGGTTGTAGGCATATCTTTCTAGTCCAGTCGTTAACAGTAGCACAGAATGATTTGTTTTGCCATTAAAGTCTGAGGAAATTCCAGTGGCTTGTACGTTTTTATTCCATCCCCCCCCCTTTTCACTCTCGACACGTCGTTTTCGCCCCCCAAACCTGATAAAGCAAACACAAGGTAGTAATTTTAAAGAATGTTATTTAAAGAAAGCATTAAATAGCTGAACTAAGAAATTGTATTACGACGCTAATATTACGTTCAGAATTCTTGTGAAAATAATTCACACTGTAGCCGGGCACAGACGATCCAGAGTAAAAATTTAACGGATAAATTGCTTTAGCAACAATCTCCAACGATAATTATCATAGCAAATCAAATTTGCAAGGAACTAACCTGTCATAATAGTAGGCGACTGAAGTTAACTCAACGATCGATTAGTGGTTGAGCATTTTCGCTCCCTTTGTGTTGTTTTGCCCCCGTATCGCCCCCTTTGGTTTCTTCGCCCTCTTGCCCCTCAAAATCGCCCACAAAAAATCGCGATTCCGCCCACTTTGAGAACACTGTGTTAAACGATTGTTTTCCAAATGTCTGTTTCGAGTAAAATCTTTTTGAAAAAAAAATGCAACCAGCGTTGACATGGCGCAGACATACATTTCGCACAACCAACACCTCTAGTAGGTGGTGTGCTGCACTGGCAGTCATTGGGACATTATCTGACAAGAGCCTATGTCGTATTTGTCAGGGAAAACCAATTTATGGTAAACAGCGAACATTAACTGCTGCGTACGAGTGCATTTGTACCTTCACATTAAAACGGGAAGCTATCCGATGTTTGTTGCACTCTTGAAAATGCCTTGAAAAAAACATTTTATTGCTTTGTAAATGTTGCAATAATCTCAACGACATCACAATACACAACGACCGCTTTGTCAGCGTGCTTGTAAAAACGTCTGTAATGTTTCTCTGCACAAGCCCAGGCAAGTTTACTGGTGTGTTCAACACTATTTCAAGCGCTTTGTTGCCGAGAAATTGCGGAAAGATTGGTTGTTGGAACAAAAGTTAATTCGGGGTCAAAACGAAACGGCGTTTAGTCGTTGGTCGTGGAATATTGCCATCACGAACAACCAACCATACACCTGCTTGCTGAAATATCGAATAATGTTACCTCATTCGCCTAACGCGAATGCTGGAGTCTACCAAAGCATCNCACGGCTTAGGTAGAATGTTCCTTTGCAACCGACTTTAAATTGTTTTTNAACTTAATGAACAGGTCATCAGATTATTGTAATAAGGACTTTCATGAAATTGNGTGTGAGCAACCNCTCTGGGGAAAACAACTCATTTCAACATTCACTNTCCTGGTTTAATAGTTTTTCTNGGAATATTTCTTGGTAGCCTTTCTCCAGTTTTTCTTTACAAGATAAAATGCTCTTAGTGCTAGAGCTGACTGTAAATACTTGAGATCAAACGTGATGTGAAAATGATATTGGCTTGAATGAGAAGTTCATATCATATGTTTTGGTGTTTTGCAAGTATTTCAACTTGCACTTCACATGATCTGTATTATTTTCCGTAAGTTTTTCTGCACCCCATCGTAAAAGTTTGCTGAAACGCTTATGCAAATATGCATTCCTTGAAATTTTTGGTAATCCATTTTTGCCTTTGCATGTGGATGCGCAATAGGGTCTTCGAATCATTTCTTTAAATTAATTCCCTGCCCATAGCTCAAAGTTAACGAACGTAAACGAACCTTTTGTGATAAAATATGGTCTAGCAGTATCCTGCTAGTTTTTAAACGTTGCGTGTTCAATTACAGTGAAGTTACTGACCTGTGCATCCTAATCCTTTTTTAATTTGCAGTTTTCCATCACTTGCGGAAGTTCCAACAGACACTCCCTGCCAACTGCTGCTCCACATTATACAACGGCTCACACTCAGCCGAGACACTGGTATGACGACATCGAGACAGATTCGCCAGAAAACGTTAACTTTCAGTCGTTGCCAGTTCAGGCGCATCATCATTGACCATGCACCGTGAGCCTGGAACGTGATCGCACGATATATCCAATACTATGTAACAATTAACCTGCTCCGAGTTTCAAGGCGAATGTTCGGCTGTTGTTGTTTTGTTTATATAATTTTTTGGGGGGCTGTGTTTCTTCGAGTGCTGTTGTGAAGCAACGTGGTGTGTGCTGGTTCTCCTTCGCGGTTGATGTGCGGTTCAAACTCTTGGATGCAATGAAAAATAACAAAAATGCTATGTTACTTGCTAAACTAAAAAGTGCATAACGAAATTTTGTTCGTATTTTGATGTGTGCTAATAAGCATTGGATTAAAATTTTTAAGCGCTGACGTGCGACATGTTTTGATGAATCAGAAGTTGTCGTTTTCGTACAATGCTAGGTGTTGACGTTGTGCCCACGAAAAGGGGTTTTTGCTTTTGCGAAGATACTGCATTTTGGGTGTAACGAAAATGCGCCGTGTAAAAAATTAAAAAAATGCAAGCAGCGTATTTCTTATTGGCAGCAAAGTGGGAAGTGACGTCACAAGATAAAGTTTTGTGAGTGACGTTTACATGTTATGCTGTTTCTTAAGAATCACCAAGCAAACACGAATAACCCAACTTTGTTGATGTATATCTAAACAATGCTTTAACAGCAAGTAGCAACAGATCCGGTTGACCTGTCCTGGCGTTTTGTCACGTTCATTGAGGCGTCGACCGGATATTGTGTAATCGGATGATGTCGTCAACCGGATGTCGTGTAGTCGGATGATGTCCTTTTAAGGCCGATGCTCCTTCACCAACTTTCGCCATCTTTGTTTGTTAACTCAAGACTTCGTTCCATTTTCTGTCATGACTGTCACCAGTCGGTGTCAAACTGGTGGAAAAGGGAATTTCATTATCATCGAAATGGCAGCATTTTATTTCCAATGCCTGAGTTGCAAGCAATTCGTGAAAAATCTTGGGCACATGATTTGAAACAGGGTTCCTAACCTTTTTCTGACCGTGTACCCTTTCAGCATTTCGACGGATGAGCGTGTACCCCTAACATTTCGTATGACAAAAAGGCTGAGCAAAACAAAAAATCCGCTCAATCGTAAAATAATTTTTAGGTTTTCAGGGCTGTAAACGTAGACTCTGGTTTTGTGTCGAAATGTTGATTTGTTAGATGAACAACAAATGCACCCCTTTAGATCGGCTAAAGTATCACTGTCACTACCCAGAGTTGGGAACCCCTGACTCAAGTAGTGGAATCGAAAAACAGCAGGTTTTGACTGAGACATTCCCGTAAAAAGTTAAGAATTTCCGGACTTGCCATAGGAATAAAGGTGCGGGGATGTTGAACTCAGCAGAAAGCCTTTACCAAGATCTCAGCGCTACCGGCAAAGAAACTTCTTCAACTTCGCGCTGGTGCACTGCGTCATCAATTATACGTAACTAATCACTAATTATCGATGCGTTAATGTTTTTTCGAATCTGATGTTTTTGAACCGTATTTTGTTCGGATCAATTTGGTGACGAGTGAGTTTTTTGCTTATTTTCGAAAAGATTTTTTGCCAAACGATAATTGTCTATCTATGCAGTTGCGGACTACAAGATGAACGGTTTTCGGTTTCGTCATTTTTTCGAAACTCTGGCCACAAAAAAGGTTTCAAACTCACAACAGTGATTCAAGTTTTATCGCTTTTCGCTTACCTCGTCATCTTTTTTACAATTATGCTTTGTTTCAGTTCGTCCTTAACTTTGAGGAATATCTCTTGTTAATGTTGATGGAAAGAAAACATTTTTTACAATCTCGTCTAAAAATCAAACGCTTAATAGAAAAGACCAAACGTCCTTTGACCTGTTGGACTCTTTTTAGCTCTGCCACATGACGTAATTCCGCCATGTGTTATACCATTTTCTTGATCTATGTGTGACGCATCATTAGTGACGTGTGCGCCCATACTTTATGACGCTGCGGTACGAACAAGATGTCACCGTTTGTAAACCTGCGTCCAGAAAGTGGCGGTTTTACGAATTGTTGTTTTGCGTGCTCCAAAAAAATATAAAACCCCGCAAAAGCTTTTTTTCCGACTCAGGTGACAAGGCAAGCGTTGAAACAGAAGCTCTACTGCGATTTGCTGGAATGTCCAGCCTGTTCCCATCAATGGTTTACGGTTCCCATGAATTATGGTTTTAATGGTTCCCATAAATTATGATCCCCATCGAGTAGCAGGGTAGGAATGCTTTCGATGTCGTTTCTAATAAACCGGTTACTTTCTCATGAAAAGTGCGCCAAGAAGAAGTTGAGTCGAAAAAGTAATCGTTTTTCCTTCTAAACTTTTCATTAACATCGTTCTTATTCGCGATTTTTAGGTTAAGTTGCAATCGACATTTTTATGCGACCATCAAACAACAAAACTTCGACACCATTCCGAAAACCGGTGTCAAGCGAAATTTCTGACCTGTTATTTTTCTTCTCAGAGTAAAGGAATAATGTTTGGCGATTACTTTTTTGATGCGTGTTGTGTAAATTAAAACTTTTTGGTAAGATAGCAGTTACCAACAACAAGCTATAGTACGGGAATAACTATAACCACTGAAAAATTTTGGACCTAGTCTTAGACCTCAACTAGTTTTCTTTTTCTAACCCTTACCAGAGGTGTACAGTATCCGGGTTTCAGGACTCGAGTCCGGCAGGATTCGGAACATTTTGAGGAAATCGGATCCGGACTACGGTTTTACTCATGCTTCAGGATCAGGATTTTCAAATTTCATTTTTTGGAGATTTGACGCCAACACAATTATAAAAATAATTTTTGTAAACATTTTAAAGGATGTAATGTAGTTCACATCAATTGCAAATGTGTGAAAGACGCTATTACCCCGGACGTGTCGTGCACTGCAGGGCATCAGTCCAACACCATAACGTCCCATCAGGTTCAATAGAAGGGGGATGTCAGATTACATTAGTAAATTGTGAATTGTCGAGGTCAGAGATATGGTGCTACTGTGCCTATTTTGCTGTAATATCTATTTTAGTGTGCATCAATATCAGTTAGGGCAGTCCTTTTCAACCTGTGCGACGGTACGCACTGGTGCGGATGGGAAAACCTTGTGGTGCGGATGACAAACACGCTGCGGACGACTGGACGAGTGCGGATGAAAAAACCTTGTGTTATAAACATATTTTAAACAGCCTCTCTTTATTGAATCAACCTATTTTTTTTCGTAAAACATGGTGGTGCGCACAACGAAAAAGTGACAGACATTGCGCTCTTATCTCGATAGTTTGAACCAGTGTTTTTTTTAAGGTTTTTGAAAGGGTGTCGTGGTGGAGCTTTAGGGTGCCAACACCATTTTCCCTTCTATGTTTGATACATTTCAACTGATTTTCACAAAAACACAAGTTTCCATCCAAATACGCTTATTATTTGAATTCGATATTAACTTTTGACGAACAAACTAAAGACAATTTTATAAATATAATGTTTCAATGTAGGCCTACATGCTCATTCATTCACTCAATTTCGTGCCCACTTTTCTTTTGGAGAGAGTCGCAGGGGCAGCAATCTTAGCAGGACCTAATATGCCTCACGATCAACAGCAATCTCAGTTTCCCTGAGTCCACACCAAGACAGGACCAGGTAAGGTCGGAGATGTAGTCAAGCTACGCCTGTCTTTGGACGACCTCTCGGTCGCTTTCCCGTGGGTGCAGCCATAGCAGAACTTGTCTTGCCAGCCTTTTGTTTGTTCAAACTTGTTCTTCGCCGCTTCTTCTCAGCCAATTAGCATTTCCAGAATTGTTTTTTGTGATGTCAAATCAATTCTGATTCTTCTGCTGACTTCTCCATCTTTACCAGACCAGTGGTGGCTTCACTTTTCATTGCCTACATAGTAGCGTTCTCTCCTTGAGGGAGATTTACACATGAAGAGTCGTATCAGGTCAGTTGCAATTTTCTTCGTTCAAATCAAGTCAGTACCTTCCTTCGGTTCATATTGCTATATCAGATCAGTTGCAACTTTTGCGCGCTATGGTATTCTTTTTGCTATTTTGTCTCATTTCTAGAGCAATTGCTTTTGTTTTTATCTTTCTTCCTTCTTTAATTTTTAGTGTCCTATTAGTCTCTGACACCCTTGGTTTTTGTATCGGGTTATTCTAGTTAATTTTTTATTAATTCTTCGCTGTTAGGTGGTTAACCTTTTTTCTTATTGATTTCATGATTAGTTTATTTCCTATTGGGTGATTCTTTTCTT
>JGI24159J19872_10007364_pt1 | contig 14422 bp, 5 predicted proteins | sample Ectturendosymbi4_FD_19872 | JGI IMG/M metagenome (IMG submission 19872) | reverse complement strand
AGTGCTTATCACGGTTGGCTGAGTATGATGACGTCATCAGAGGGGCCCCCTTTTTAGTCTTGCCTCGGGCCCCCCCAACCTTAAACCCACCACTGGGTATGCCAACTACTACTGATCATAGCATTCGCCCTCTTTTTTGTTTCTAACAGAGGGTCAAAATTTAATATTGTGAACTTATTAAATCAGGGGTTTAGGAGTTCAAAAATAATTGCATGAAATTTCAGTAGGACTCTATTGCAAACACAATTCCTTTCAGCATACATTTGCTTCTATTTATTTCTGGATACGTTTCTGGTTGGGTTTGTAACAAAAACAGCTTTCAGAACCAAATTCGAGTTTGTGGCAACGACTGTTGAAAAGCTAAAATGCACTGGTATTTGTACTGGCGATCCTTGTTTGTCGGAATGTGATTGGTTCCAGCAAGGGGAAGAAAGTATGCTCATCACAATAAATCTGTATAAGCAAGGGAGGGAAGCCCTATGCATCACGCGACTATCATGTTTTCCCATTACTTGTCCTTTCAGCGAGTAGCAACATATGTCATGTCAAAGGCTGCAGAAGTATTTATCGGTGACTTCGTTTTTAGGAAGAAGAGGCGGGTCAAAAGTGCATCTACTGACCGTCTTTCAATGTGTGTCATTACGCTTTTACATCTCCTAATGACATGGTGGCTGCATACAATTGCTGTGAAGGCATGTTAGTATACTATATACAATTCTGAAAGTAATATAGCATGCTTTCAATACTAACGTGCATTTCTGTGGCGTATTTCGACGCTATATTATTACAGCGATGCGATAGTTTGCCGTCGCATCCAATTGCTCAAGCGTCGTGCTGTCAAGAAAATGCTTCTCTTGGTACTAATGTTGCAGTAATGTCACAACATCAACTGGTAAGTTTGCAAAATAGCAATATCTTGCTTCAATGTTTGTAAAATAAATTAATTGTCAGCTGATTCCACTTTTCTTGTCATCAAAAGTCCCGTCTGATGTTAATATCTTTCCAGCCAACGTTTAGGTTGTCCACCATTCCAATACAATGAATGCCTCATTATCTTTCAGTGTTGGTTCTGAGACAACTTTCGACGTTTTCTATTATTCCTTTTCCTTAGTCATTACTTGTAATTCTTTTCTGTTCTTGAGGTTTCCAGTTGATGTTGGGGAATAAAAACGGTCCCAACACAGCACTACTGATTTGCTACGTGGAGAATACTGCAGTGTGATGTTAAGCGAGGACTACCTCCTGCATAGTACATTGCTTAACAAATACAACAATACTACTGTAGTTAGAATAGTGGCCACAGCTCTAATCAGCTACGTCCCTCATCATTGAAGCGTTAAACGGTGTAATTTGAAAACTGAGTAAGATTCTGGAAATTTTGTTGAGTCTAATACAGTATATTCATTGATAGTGCCAAAAACTTTCAGGCTAAGCTCACGTTGGATACCTCCACGGACCGACATTTTTAAACCCCGGTCCAGCCGGTCATTAAATGAGTCCTTCCTACTGCCCGCTGAGTTTGAAAGTTCTAAACCCGGTGTCAAGCGATATTTCTGAATTGCGAAATCACTGACTTCACGTCATCTGCGCATGCGCAGAGTGATATTCCAGGTCATACATTTCGCAAGCGGTGGCTGAAAACTATTTGACGTCCAAGACTAAGTCAAATATTATTCAGTGGTTAGTTATTCCCAAACTTTCGCTTAGTGTGAACTACATCTGACGTCTAACCAAAAGTTTATTTTCGTAACAGACATCGAGAACTTCATCGCTAAAGTACATCCCTTTACTTTGAGAAGTGAAATAACTGACATACAAGAATATATCAGAAATTTCACTTAACACCGGTCCAATCCTTTCGCTTGACACCAGACCTGTCAGGGGGCTCGCTGTCGCACATAAAGTTTAAGTTGTATTTAATGAGTATATAGAGAGTAAAAGGAGGTATCTGCAAGTGTGTCGTTCAAAAGCGCTGCTAGAGCCATACTTGGGATGACGACTTTACATCTCATGCTACAGCATGCCTTGTGGCGTTTTTGGTCCGGCCTGCAGTAATTTTATCCCGGTCTAGCGAAAGGGCTGCAATTACATAAAATTTCCGGCCTGGCCCATGCAGATCTCTACAATGACCGCACAAAAGGACAATCATTTATCGGCATTGTGTTCAGTCGTGCGAAGCCACCTGATAGAACCATTTTCGATAAATGAAAACTTGCCTTGGGGTTGATGCCTATTGCTGAGAGAGATGCACTTTCAAGGAACATATCACATACGATTTGCGTATATCAACACTCTTCTTATAAAGAAGTGTTGAAATAGTAAGTTTTTACGCTATCAATTATGTGATGAAAACTGTTGTTAGACGTTTCGTTTTAATAAGCTCTTGAACATAAGAGAATTGTTAGGACTGAGTATTACTATAAGTTTTCGTCCAATTGCGTATGCATGTAGTCCCTGCCACTACAAGTTCTTTGGTATGCAGTCATTCACAAAACGAAATTTTGTGTGACAGTGCAGAAAATCTGGCAAATGTCCCTTGACATAATATAACGTAGAATAAACTTCACTTTAATCAAACAGGGTCGTTAACTTGCTACCTGAGCTGAGATAATTTGTCTTGACGAACCGTGAAATGGATTCTCTGTTGACCACCAGATCAGGAAGCAAACGATGGTCAATTATGAAACCTTCCCACCGCAACCAATGTTGACAGTTGCGAGCATTTGAAACACTCTCTGACACTTCCTTGAAAATCATTCGAAACACTGATCCCGCGTGAAGATTTAAGTTATTGCCAAATTTTCACTTGCATATTGCACGTACAGTAAGTAGAATTTAGCTGAAATGGACGCTTGTTCCTCTAGAATCCACTGTGTCTCGCACTTACGCTTGGATTTAGTTTGCCTTGACTATACTCTGAATGGAATCCCGCTTCACCTTGGAATCAATCACATTTTGTTTCAACAAACGATACACGTCCACTGTAACGTTATGTTCCGATCTTGTATTGGTGCAATCTTAAGCAAGATTTAGCGTTTTAGCGTGATGAAACTTTATTGAACCCAACAGAACAAGGTTTTTCACACGTTTATCTTAGTGAAGTAAGCCTACGCGTATAGTTAAAACGGATCCGTTTTTGTGAAATGGATATTTTGGTGCTCATCTCTATTCTAACAGCTTAGCAAAAAAGTTCCTCAGTGCATTCGTCTTTACAAATAAGCCAATATGAAGAACACTAATCATTCCCCCAGATATGCTAAGCAAATACAAGCAAAAGGTCAAAACGTTATCACAAACGCGATCGTTCATCGCGATTTAGGAGAATCTGAAGAAATCTTCGATACTCTCGTTTTCCCATGAAGGGTCGGAGCTTTCTGCTTGGATGACGACTCTGAGATTGTGGTTACCTGCTGAGAGTAAGCCTGGGTTGACATTCTTTTGCTACCGTCGGTCGAAGGCTGCTGGCTTGTTTGGGCTTTGTCTGCACAAATACAAACGCAAGCTCCCCTGATGCTGGGTGGTTCACGACACAAAAAGTTGAGGGAAATTAAATATATAAAAACGTTTTTTTGTCCGAAAGTTTCAACTACTGACAATTTCAAGTTTTATGTGTTACATGCGTGATTGTTTTCAACTTTATATATTCTTTTATCTCTGAACTTGTATCATTTTCAGAGAGAAGTGTACCGAGTTTATTCTGAACAAAACTTTTTTCACATATTTTTTCACACGAAGATACGGGCTTTTTTCACCAGAATTAGGTAAAACTCTTTTTCAGAGTTAATCGTTTGATTTGACGCCACAGTGCAACGAACGCAGCTCGCACTTCCGAGTAGAATTTAGGAATAAATAAAATTTAGCACAACTTGCAAGGAATCGATAAATTTTATCGAACTATAACTTGATTAGCAAGTGGCATAATGAACACATTTCTCTCCAAGAGCAATTCTAAGTGCACTGTCCTCCCCAAAGAGCTGTACAGCGACTGCAAAGATTCCAATCTACAAAAGTATTTCTTTATTATCCTTTTCCAGAACTCAAACCAAGGGCACAAACGTTTTGCGTAAAAAAAACACTTGGAAAGGAAATTTTTAATCATGTGAAAGCACTCCGCATTTTCAAAATGTTGGAAAATAATGAATAATTTGATCGTTGGCGCACTGACGGTCGGAAGCGGAAACCAAAGACTGCGACCGTACGTCTCGCATTGTAAATAGGTTTGAACTTAAAATAAACAAATGAGGATCTTCACGAAGTCATCTTTCTCACCTGCTATAGTGCGACAACAGCACTCTACCACAGTTGTACGCGTCAACAAAAGAAAACAAATAGTATATTTTTGACCATACGAAAATGTGATGCATCATGTAATTTCTTCGAGCTACTCCAACAGCATGTTTTGTAATTTGGCTGTGCTTTGTATCAATTTTCAACTGTTGGAAAGTTAAGCAAACACAAATTTCATTCAACTTGGCATTAACGCTTTACAAACACCTGACGTTTTACTCTCCAGCATTAGTGCAGCCAAGAAAGTTGTTTGGGAGGAGCCAGTGGATGTTGTCGTCAGTCTCTGATGTTTTTCCAACAGTTGAAAATTGATACATTGATACAAAGCACCAGTAAAAATCTTAGCAAGTTTGTTTCGGGGGGGGGCATGGCCTCTTCGGCCTCTTTCTGGCTGCGCTTCTGCTCTCTAGCTTCCCAAAATATCTTTGTTGTTATAACACGTAAACAACAGTATCAAAACTTTACTTGAGCCGTTGATATTATTTTCCGGTGTGATCGAGAGGGTACCTTCACTTTCTTGCCTGGAGAAGCAATAACTGAGGGAGGATCCAAGCATCATCAGTAGACAAGAAGTCCAACCCAATACGTAAGAAGCTCTGATAGGTAGCAGGAAGTTATGGTATAGATATGAAAAGATGATTATTGCTGTCATGTTGCTTAAACCTGTACGAAAATACATGGTTTAGAGATATTAAAATGCTTTCATTCTATATATTTTACCTGTGCAGAAGCAGTTTCAAGAAGATTAGGTTTGAAAGTAAGCTACGTCTGATCTTATATAAATCAAAATACCTGTAAGTAGAAGTGCAAAATGTAGACGTGCTTTCAGGATTGAGGTGATGAAACAAAATTTAAAAAAGCACATTAAAAATCAGCGTTTCTTTGAAATGTTCAGTTAGTGGAATTATACCTGCTGAAAAGATTTCTTGCCAAAATTTATACTCTTTTCGCTACTTAGTCTTTAATTTCAGAGAATTTCCATACGGTGGTCAAATACGAAACAATTCGCTTTGCTCTGAACAGATCATCAAGTCAGCACTCAAAATAATTTTCAACGAATGGTGCATAACTGTCTTCTGTGGAAGATGTGAAGAATTCAGTTCGATTCTTTGCATTTTTTCGTTGGTTTTAATCCCACCACACGAAAGGATTTACTTGAGACATTTGATCTAACACGATGTAATAAGCGTGTTGTTTTGACTGCAATATCTTACTGCAAAGTTAAAAAACACATTTGACTATATGGTATGTTTTCCGCATCACCTAACCACAAGAAGCTTGAAAATGTGATAAATATCTGAAGTTGCTTTGGTCGCAAATAAAGATTAGAACACTGGTGGGGAACCTGCGGCCCGCGTGAACATTTGATATGGCCCGCAACAGAATTTTAGTTACCCCAGTTAGAGTAAAAATCACGTCAAGACGAAGAAGCTCCATGATAAACAGGTACTTAAGGTAGGATGTAATACGAAGCCTCCATCCCTCATAGTAAGATAAAAGTAGAATTTTAGGATACAATCAGTTGTTATTTGCGGCCCGCCAGCAATAATCCACGACTTATGCGGCCAGTGATAGCAAATATAAGTTCCCCACCCCTGGATTAGAAGCACAACAAATTAGTTTTGACGTAAATCGCACGTAAAGTTTGTATTTTGAGGAAGCACGTTTGTGGCCAAGCGGTCAACATTTTTGAGGAAGCAACGTTCTTCAAAATTTTAATTAATGATTTTTATGAACGTGACACACTATCGTAGAAAGAGTTGCAAAAACGTCTTGAAACTTTTTCAATACGAGCAAATAAATTGCAACCAAATCGCGGAGATTCTGAGTAGTGTCAAAAGTGGATGAACTACGTACATTGGAATAAACGTCACAAAACGAGAAGAGTACTGAATATGACCTAAGCTTCTTTTCCTTTTCAAAAAGGGTCTTTTCCAGTAAAATCTAACAGATTGTAAAATAAAATGAAAATAACAGTAAGATATAATCGTTGTATAAATGGAAGGTTGCCTTTATAGATACTAAATTACATTATCATTGCAGACACTCTACTTGCGTTTCGCAAGGTATCCAAGTTTCTCTTTCAAACTAGAGCGTTTGTTTATATTGAAAAATTGTGCAATATTTTTGGCAAGCATAATGAAAACTGCTCGTCTGTTTTATGATACAGATGATTAGAATGGAGTGACAAAAATAATAAAATACACTAATTTAAAGACATGTCCTGGCTTCTACATTAAGCTGAACAGGTCAAAGACCATACTTGGAAAACGTTTGAAAAAAGCTGATTAAGATATTAAAAACTGGTGTTACAAACTTCTTGAAACCGCTATATACAAACCTGCCAATAATATCAATAAACGGAGTTTCTTGAAAATTCGAAATTTCCGGATAGCATCTGTATTGCCAAACACAGTCAATAGTACTCTGTAAATACCCACAGAAACCACTCCCCATGAAAAGAGAATGCCTACCAAGAATATGGTAAGCGGTGCTGCGGTCTCTGAAATATATAGATAAGATTTGAGGAATTGCAGTCAACAACACAAGGACTTGCATTTTCATTATATCACGATGCAAACTTTCGAGTCTTATACGTTACATAATAAAAGCGTTTTAACTTTTCGCCGGTAGTAATAGGCAGTAATTAACAAAGATTGCTATTGCCATGTGACATTGCGCGTTCAGAAAACAGGTACCGCGAAAAGTGCAAATGAGAACAACAACCACACAAGTTTCATGCAATCGCACTCCACTGTGCAATAACGATCGGCTCAAAATCACGTCAAATATTGAATCTAATTCATGTTTAGGCCCAGACCATAAACAAACAGAAGCAAGAAATAGTTCGTCGAAATCCCAACTTACGGCTCAAAAAACAACAAATCATACCTGATATTATTTCGTAGTAGCAATTTGGCCTCGGGTTGTTGCGGCGCCGCGAATACACGCACCTCCTGAAGAAGCCAATATGCCCGATGACATTAGTCTGGCGCAGGATGAACCATTCTGGTAAGCTCAGGGCTGCAATGATAAGAGCCAGCCCTGCACAGAAGAACCAATAGACGAGAATTACTTTGAAAATTTCAGAACGAAACCATTTCGAAACCGGGGAGCATCTGCCTTCTCCTCCTGTGCCCGACAAGTTGGGTTTTGTTGGTTTGAGATCGGAGACCGCTGTTGCAACCGCAGAGCCTGAAAAATATATCACCTCTGTGCTTAACTTCTGTTGTGATATCTTTGACACATAGTCTGTAACTGACGGTTCTAATTAGAATTTTTTCCATTTTTGGAAAGCATTTTCCTTCCCACCGTGCAGAAAGTTGGATCACGGACTTGGTATACGTTCAAATGTAATAAAACGTTGTGCCAACAAGCGCTTATGGTTCATAGACAAGTTACACCGTATGTGTTAGTAGAGCAATTTTGCTGGACACAAAGCACATGTGACAAGAAAAAATTAAGTCACTACCTTCTGCGCACTGCAGTGCATGTTTTATATCTCGAGTGGAAAAAGCAACAAAAATACCTAAATTGTGAAGATTTTCATAGATTCTACGCCACCAGTTGTTGGCTTGCTGCGAGTCACTTTGTTCCTTCTCACTTTCTAACTTTGCCATGTTTTGCCTGAATGAACTGTCACTGTTGCAAAACTCTTGTAGAGGGAAAATGATATTGAGCTGCTCTTTTATACCAAGCGGCTCTGGGCGTCCCTAGCAACAATTCATCGTAACATGTCTTGCTCTGCTCGAGATTAGGCAAAGCAGGGCGGTCGCCCCAACGACTTTTAAAGATTAAAATGCAACTATGGGAATGTTATTGATGGCGTGACTAGAATAAGGGGCAATTCGAATCACGCGTAAGCAATTGCGATTGTTGTTGAGTATCCACAACGCACTTGAAATAGCACTGTTATGATACGGGCCACCAGCGGGTCTGTGAAGTAGGAGACCAAGAATTCGAACCAGTCAATAAAGATACCGTAAAGAATCAAAACAACGCAACACTATCGCTTTCGTTTTCTTTCTTGATTAGCAGCTGAAACCCTTGAAAATCAATCTGGATCCCGCACAAGTTTTGTTTGGCATAAGCGACAATTGGAGCCGCAGTTGACAAAGCCCATAAATTTTTTTAATAGCCATGTTGCACCTGCGCACAGAATGCTGAGCTGTGGTTCACCGGCCAGGATATCATCCAACGTTGAATAAGATTTCAGGACTGAAGATGGGTAATGTTACGTGAAATCGATTTCTTACAAAAAAACAAAAAATTTCTGATCGATTGCACTCCGTCGTCTTTGTGGAGCCTAATTACTTGACTATGTTTCCAACCCATTCGATGTTGCTTTATATCAAAAAACTTGTAACCTTTTTTCATAGGGTTTGTTTGGGTATGACAACTTTCGAGCTGATTTTAGAAGAGAACCCACGGTGATGTTGTTAGGGAAAATTTGCGCCCTTACCTTCGTTGGAAAACCTTTAGACAACACAATGTGAAACGTGAGCGAAAAAAATGTTGTTTTTGGTAAAATTCGATCAGTTTTGCAGAATATAGCAGCTAAAAACATAAAACAGTTTTCAAGCAAATACAGCGGTTTATAGAACAAAATCAACATCGGGTCGTTTTCTGGTTTCACTTTCCAATCATCTTTACCCACTTGGAAATTCTTACCTTCCCAAAGTATAATTTTAGCTTATTTTTGAAATAAATCTATTCATTTCTCAATGGAGTAATAAAATAAGCAACAACGTTGAATCCAGTAAATACTTTTTCGTCAAAATTGCCGCCCCAACCAATGCCATGACAACGGCGTTTAGTGTCTCTGGGAAATGAAGACAAGCATGCGTGAAGGGATCTAAAAGGGAAAGTTGCCAAAACCTCTAGATCAGCGGTGGGGAACCTATTTACTACCACTGGCCGCATAAATGGTGGATTATCGCTGGCGGGCCGCAAAATCAATTAATTTAATCCAAAATTTAACCTTTATCTGAATATGAGGGACAAGGCATTCTCTTGACATACTATCGAAGTATCTGCTTGTCCTGGAGTTTCGTTTTGACCCGATTTTGTACTCTAACTTCTGTAACGAAAATTCTGATGTGGGCCGTATCAAATGATCACGCGGGTCGCAGGTTCCCAACCTCTGCTCTAGCTTAAGGTCTTAGCTTTGAAACGAAGATGTCATTTTTATACTTATCTTTAACCCATAAAAGCGCTAAAGCCATGTCCCACGTGATCATGGGAAATCAAACTCGTATCAATAGCTGCAGCAAGCTAAGACAGGCTGAACTAGAACTAATTAGTGTTATAAATGACATAAAACTTGTCAAGGTCAGAGTTCATGATCTGCTCCATCAGACAGAAATTGTGGCTTCTGACCAACATTTTCATCTTGTAAAATTTGCACCTGAGTTCAACTGTGTGAAAAAAGCTGGTTAGACCAAAACGTCGACATACGTCCAGGTAAAAAGTCAGTTTTGAACTGTGGTTTGTGTGGAGCAAAAAACAACCAAGAAAATTAGGGACTGTTTCATATTTATAGTAAAAAGTGTTGCACAAGCATTTCATTTTAAAACATTTTTTCCGAAATACCTAGCGCATATCTGCAATAAACATTATCAAGTAATGAATGTTTGAAAATTACGTGAAAGCTCAGTGCAGTGAACCTTGAAACTTGCAAAAAGCTGACAAGTAAAAGCTTTACACAACCTTCTTACCGCGAAATGTTGTCCTGAACACCCTCTGTTAACCTCTTTTCGCTTTTCTGGTGTTTTACGTATCTTAAGCTAGTTCATAAACTGACCATACACAGAAGATAGACTCTGATCATTAGGATTTACACTACAAACAGCAATGGGCGCTAAAATATACTGTGGTAGGCTACATTTTTCATTTATACGATAATATAGACTATTTTTCATTCCCCAAATAACACGTCATAAATCCACGGCATCTTGCGTAAAGGAGGCATTTTTACAGCAAAATGAAACGGAAAGAGAAAAGCTGGCGAGTGAGTTACATATAATTGTCACGTTAAAAACTTAGGATGATTTTCCGAAAGACCAGAATTTGGCGCTGTTCCTAGGCGAGTTATAGTAATTTCTTCTATTGTGCCACTCAATGTACTTGAGAAGAGCTCGCTATAATAACCCCACACGTGTGGAGTGGCTCCAATGTCAACCGCAGGAAGAGGAAAGCACAACAAAGCAACTCTTTGCAACTTCAACAAAACAATCGTTGCTGATCTTCTTATCCTTATAAGTGACGTCATCCCTCACAACAAAAAGCAGTCTTGTGGGCCTAAAATTTAAGAGTTGTTTTCTCTGCTTTACGGTCGCTCGTATACCTAGATACAGTTGAAATGGCAATACTAACGTTTTGCTAACATGTGAAGGCTCCGTACAACAATTTTCATAAGAAAATATTTTTTACGATATCTCAATTCTGCCAAACGTTTTCGTTACTCCGAAATGTGTGCCGAAAGAAGATGTGGGAACAGATCAGACTAACTGCCATCGAAGAGTGGATCTGAGTCCGATGCATTCCGCATATCACTACCAGTGATGGAGACTCTAGACTTGCTCTCAGTCTCGAGACCAATTTTTGTGAGTCTCGGTCACGTTTCCAAGGATGCAGGTCTCGATCTCAAACCCTTTTTTTCTAGAGCAGTGGTTTTCAACCTGAGGGTCGCGACCCATGTGGGGGTCGTTGGCCTTTTTTCTAGCGTCGCAAAAGCTTCTGATAAAAATATTAATAATTTCTTCCATATTTTATATTTCGTATATGGAACCACTTTTTGTTGTAGCCCAAATAATAGGATTTCCTGGCAAAAACGATAGTTTACTTTTTCATTCAAAATTGTTTTAAGTGTGATTATGACCATTACAGTACTGTTGCGTTTGGCAACACACGAATAACTTTGTGACGTAAGAGTGTGCTGTGTTTGTAAATTAGATTTCTGAATGCGGTAGCTAACTTGGGAAGTATTCTAGTTTTCATTGAGTTGTGCTGTGGAGTGATTTGCATACAACACTGGTCTCTCACTGGTGCTGCAATGTGCATTAATGTAATAAATGAGTCTTTGTTCAATATAGTGATCTCGTAAATTTTTTAGTCATTGTGATGTTCTATAGTGCAAACACAACCGTTTTTACATGTGCCTGACTGGAGAATTTTGGAAGGGGTTCGTTATGTTAAACTGGGTTACAAAATGGGTCGCTGCATGAAAAAGGTTGGAAACCACTGATCTAGAGTCTAGAGTCTAGACTCTAGACTTTGGGCAGCCTAGCGACATGTGTTTCAAAATCTCCAAGAGTTCAACTTCTTCGTCTGATCCAGTGTCTTTTAAACGTAAGTCACGGACCAAGGGCGTCCGCAGAAATTCTTCCAGGGGGTGCAACGTCGAAATTTTGTTTATCCTTCATCGGGTTGTTGACGATGCAACGCAAATGGACGTTCACAAAACGCTTTGCTCTTTCTAACCCATTAGTCTATGCTGGTTGAAACTCAATTCTCAATCTTTTGTCTGAATTGTTTTCTACACTTCGGCTATCAGAAATGCTTTTTTTCATAAACTGGTTAATATCCATTTTTCGAGCACTTTCTACAAATTAGTTATAATTTAAGATTAATCAAAGGCCATAACAAGAAAACAACATGCGCGGTGAAAAAACAAGAACGTTAGACGCTCTCGCAAAACCGTTTCAAGCAATCAGAAGTAGAACTATATGTTGACAAGACTATTTGACGACTTACTAAAGTTAGAACACCACCCATGCATGCTGGGCGTCCCCAAATTGGTACTAAGAAAATTTGGTACTAAGAACCACAAAGTTCAAGAATATCTAAAGTTAGCAGCTAAGCTCCGATTAATTGATTTAATTGTTGCAAGGGCAGTTTCTTTGCGTATGACGCTGACACTCAGTGGCGCATCCAGACCAAGCGTTTGGGGGGGCAGTTGAGTAGAGGGGCGTCAAAACGTTTTTCACTTGTATACACACGGTTGTCTGCGACAATCGTTGGGAATCACACAAAAGTGGTAACCTTTCTTAGGCCAAGAAATTGTCTATTTTGGCTGGTCGAACTATGCGATCTTTCAGGGAACAACGACAGTTTAAAACCGTTTTATATCATTAATCAAGAAAACGTTTGAAGCGGGACCCAAAAGATGTCCCTCTTTTTTCACAAGCTACGCACATCCAGGTCCGTAACCAACTTGGGACACCAGAGGTGGCGAAGAGTGTTCTGAGAGGGGCCCAACTTTTTTAAACTATGTCCAATAGTTTTCAACTATGCCCAACACATTTTTCCAGGGTGGCGATAAATTTTGTAGGGAGGGTTTCGTCCCCTCTGCGCCCCCCTGGTTACGGGCCTGCACATAACTGAGAACACAGTTGTTTTCCCAAACAATCTCTCACACTTAAAAAATGTAGTTAAAAGATATACCCTAAAAAAGCATGCTGCACGCGCGTTAGTGTTTAACACTGTTTTGGCTATCCGTACGGTACATCAGAAAAACACAATTCCTGAAATGTATTCCCGACCTGGTTAGAAGTAAAATGGTTCTTCTTACACTTGGAAAAGTTCCACGATAAGAGTCTAATAAACAGCTAAATGACGATCGCATTTCCAGACGAGGCTTGTGCAGTTGCATGTACATGGAAAACATATTTATTGCTGAAGTGACAATTCAAAAACAAAACATGAATGAAAAGCATTTGCTGTGGCATTCGTCTCACCGATAAAGTCATTTTCCAATTCATTGTATGCTATATTACAAAACCCTCAAAACCACCCAATGCTGTTGATCTGGCCATGGATCTGCTCCTATCCAGGCCAGCAAACACAGCTGAGAATCGGCCTATAACCAATTTAATAACACGAATCTCCGTCAACACCACCGCCACCAGTAAAAAAGTTAAAATTTGCACCAGAAGATTGCTTTTCTGTTCAAATTTATGTAATGTAAGCAGAATGATCTAACCCAGTGGTTCTTAACCGGGGGAGCGTTAAGAAATTTCCAAGGGGGCGATAACCCTTACCTGCTCTACAACATGGAAAGTTTTTGAACGGGGATGTGTCTCTTCCAAAGGTTACGTCAGTGCTAATTTTACCCCGCTACATCTTATTTGGTTTAGTTCCTGCAGAGATTGAAGTCGGGGTTAAGTTTCTCGAAATTTTGCAGGCCGAATTCGAGCCTGCATACAAACATTCAGGAGTGCAACTAGTGGGACAGTTAGTCGGTATGCCAAGTCCCTTCACCAAAGGTCTGTGCCATTCTCGCATTTGAGAACAGGGTGCACGTAGAATTCCAAGGGAGCCGGCTGCATCACAGAGCGGCTCGCCTAATTCCAGAGAAACATGAATACCTACACTTTGCACAACTCCAGGCAGCGTTGGATACTGCTATGGCTTTCTGTAATTTGACAAGCTTTCTGCAATGTGTCCGTACTCCTGCGTGATACAACTCCCGCCGTGTTCTGTGATGCGACGATGTATATCCGTGACGATTCAACTGTGCTTGAACCACACTCTTGTTGAATGTGAGATTAACTTTTAAATGCGGCTTGGCAGCTACAGGCTACCATACGATGTCGACTCCTCGGCCAAAGAAAGATAGTAACTTTGCTTTCTGCAGCGCTGGATATAGGGGGGACCCAAGGGGCCCGGGGCCCCCACAATGTTCATGTTCTTATCCATATGTGCGACATGTGCGTGCCTAGACCTTTGAGTAAGGTTGGAAAACGTAGCTAAAAGGCGCCCACTGGCCACTGTACAGGGCCCACTAGCCAACACTCGGACAAAAAAACTTGATAAATGATGGCAAATCCGAATGCGGATAGCTATGCTAAAAGCGTAAATCACAAAAACGACAACCTACGGAAGACCAAACGAATACTAAAACCGAAATATCACTTAAGGTGGCTGTCCAGTTTTCACATTTAGATTGCCACGGGGGGCATTTCGCCCCTCTGCCTCCCGTCAGTTACGTCACTGGCTATGATATATTGTTTTTACATACAGTAAGCAGTCCCTGCTGACCTGCTCTACTGCAACAAGATAGGAGATAGTGGCGTAGCTTAATTTATGGGAGGGCCTGCGAGTTGTCTAATTAATCTATGTTTTAGTTGAGTTC
>JGI24159J19872_10007363_pt1 | contig 14422 bp, 7 predicted proteins | sample Ectturendosymbi4_FD_19872 | JGI IMG/M metagenome (IMG submission 19872) | reverse complement strand
AAGAAGCGCAGCGGCGGGGAGGGGGGGGCTCGTGCGTCCGAACGACTCGCGAGCGCAGAATTATGACGCAGCCCAGCGATGCGCCGAACGAGATAGAAATAAAAAATAATGTTGTATAAATATAAAATAGCGAAACACAATGCGGCGCTGTCCAGAGTTGAGGGGTAACACTGGGGGGGAGCAGGGATGAGACGGTGGCGACCAAACTGCAGCAGCAGAACAGCTATTTGAGATGAGCTTTATACAAAGCGGTTGTTTTACAATTGTTCTTGTCGTGTTCCATAACAAACATCAAGTCTCGAAGGTTGACTCGTTTTGTTCTTGATCGAGTCTGTGCACAAAAACAGGGAGTGCGGTAAGAGGAGTGCTCGAACGAAAAAAGTAACAAAAGCGTCGCTGCAAGACATTACTTACAGAGCTTCGTATCGATGACGTAGACGAGTAGTTCTGAAACAAAGAAAAGTTGAACTGGTGGTGATGAGCATGTGCTGCATTTGTGCCTGCAATGAACTGTTCATCGGGCAGCTATAAAAGTGCAGGGCTGGGAAAAACGCATGGATTGGACGTCACGTGTTCTGATAATCTATCGAGCTGATGCCGCCTTCTTTATATTTTTAATAAAACTTGATCCCACCACCAGCAGAAGTTTGTGCATTTAGTTAATCTTAGCCTGTCACAGGCTGCCATGAGCTTTGACAGCTGTACTACAGCCTAGTTTGATTTACCAATTAGAGTTGACATCCTTTGCCGTTCTGAATTTTCGCCCGGTAGGTGTGCGTTCTCAACGAATGTTTGTAACGCTGAGCCCTGCGTCAGTGATTGTAAGGTGGAGAATCGCGTATGACAGGCAAGGAGATTGTGAACGAAATCNCCGATTTTTTTTGGTTTGNAAAAGCGTCAGTTAAGGGCGAATTAANCCACAANGGAGCTTTACGGCTTCAACTGCTTTTGAANAAATAACAAAACAACCTTTGAAATGACAAGCCGCCAGATGTCGCAAGAGAAAAGCACATGAAGGGCCTGACGTGTGGAGTCACTTGATTGTTCCGTGAACAAACGACTCAGTGTTGCCAACCTTGCTGTTTTACCGCGAATTTGAACTTGCTTTTTGTGGATTTGCGTTTTTTTTAAGACTTGTGGGTTGCTTGTTTTAGGGCTTGTTTTTCGCAGATTTCTGTTGTGCAGGTTGCTTTTTTTCAAACTTTACGACAATTTTGCTGTTTCACTTTGCTGCGAAACGAAATTTGGGCGTGTTTTTGCGTAAATGCGCACATTTTGGGCTTTTTTTCGGATTTGCCTCCCTGGTTTTGTATTTAATTTACCTACTGGCTTTGCGTTTTTTGAATTTTCCAACCAATCGCAAGTTGGACTTGTTTTTCCGTTAAATTACCTATTTTGGGCTTGTTTTTCAAATTTGCTTGTTTTTACAATATTACCTGGCATCACTGAAATGACTTCTTTTTTCGATGTCACAAAGCTGATGCGAACAGTTTCATTTTGTCGATGTGGGTGGCCAAGCATTGGTCAGACTAGTCGCAAATCTCTTTAATTCAACTCGTTTAAAATTTAAATCCCACATTATGTTTTTAATTTGTTCAGCAAACCCAAAAAATCCAGTGCGCAGAATATCGTAAAGTATGTCCTTCGGAATATTGTTTTTCCTCCTATCACGTGCAGCGCTATACGGAGAAAAATAACACGTCTCTGTTGGTGGAGATGGACTGGAAAGTATCATTAACATTAACAATGCAGCACTGCCCTCGCACGCTTCTAACAAACCAATCAACACCTTCTCAACCAAATAACATCCTTAGAACTTCGCAGCTTGAGCGTCACGCGGACGAAATAGCCTTGAAAAGTTATCCGATGCACCCGACAACCTCCTCAACGTTTTTTCGGTCATTTTTCTCACAGTTGTATCAAGACTCGCCGTAACAGTGTTTTTAACATACATTTTCAAACATTCTGACCGAAATGACTTAATTTTTTTCGGTCATTTCAAAAACGTTTCGGTCTGTGACCGAACCCCCCCCCAGATTCAAGGACAAGTCGCTCCAGTGGCTCAAGATCACCCCTGTGCGCGCGCAGCTCACAATCAGCGTGGTATCAATATCACCGAGTCTTGCGCCCCTACCTCCAACGGCGTGAAGGTGTTTTCCAATTTCGGCTTCTTCCTCCGAGGACCGATAGCGTTGAGCGCCGTTTTGTCCGCGTTCCTGATCTGCATCATCTCCAGTTCTTGCTGCTGCATTTCCTTGGCCCGCTCCTTCAGCCTCAGCTGTTCCGGGTTGTCGGTCTTCGAGCGGCTCTGTGTGTGGGGAGGAAAAAGTGCCGTTATTTGCTACCGCCGCCACGCACTGTGATCGCACGAGGAGGGAGCAAAGCGCTTTTTTGGCAAGTAAACGTGAGGCAGGAGGGGTACTCCTACATGGGGGTAACTGTTGCGAAGAGGCAGAACGTGTTACGGACGAAACGATAAAGATGTTGGCGGCTTTGTAGACAGCGGTGAAAAACATGTGTACAAGAATGGAGTGGAGAACCAACCTTCATGGCACGCATCAAAATATCTCTTTCGGCTTCGTCGTGTTTCTTCTTTTCGATCTGGTCGAGTTCTTGCAGGAACTTCAATTGCGTCTTCACGTCGCTGCATGCTTGGTAGTGTTCGTCTTCCTGCGTAATGAATCTTCTGGTAAGACGTCGAACGCGAGCGGGGTCAAACCCGCATGAAGTGACAGACGGAAAACCTTTACACCCCAATTGAGCCCCCTCAAAAATTTACTTTGTGGCGCCAACTTTGATTCTACGATCGGTTTAGATCTAAATTTATCGCAAACAATGCCAGCAATGAACATGTCTTGCGAAGACGCTTTTTGCACGTTGCCAGCAATTCAAACCGTTTCGGTATCATAAGCTCGTGACACGTGGTCGTGAATTATGTAGAATTCGCAGCTTAAGCAATCTCANCAACTCCNCCGCTCCTTAAGACGAACGAACAAAGACTGCGGCGCGCGAAGNGNAACTTACTCTGTAGTTGTTCATGCGGTGGCATACAACGGTCGAGAGCTTCTCGAGAAAGTCTTTTAACCTCGCTTCGGCAGCGAACGAGAGAAGTTTGACGGCATCGGTGTGGATGTGCTGGATGTTCGGGACCTTTGACGCTGAGTAACACATGGAAGGTTATCGATTTGTCAGGAAAAAATAACTATTCAAGGCAGTGTCACGAAATTGCGGTTTCGCGGATGTTTATCAATGTTCGGCGTGAGAATGGTTTCAGGAGCAGAATTGAAACGACGGTCACCTATTTGCGACATCCTTTTCTGCAAAACCGCTGTGTTGAGAACCGCTTCGTCTTGACACGACCTGGTCTGCGTGCCGACCAGCTCAGAATTGGTCGCTAATATTCTGGCGTTTTCCTCCGACAGATTCACTCCAGCCATGGACGCAACGTCATTGATGTCGTCATCTTCCCTGAGCGCACGTAAGCACAGGGTTCACTATTCACAAACGCTATGCGATGATCCAGACAAAATCAACTTGGTCTTACAACGAGATAATATGAAGACGGTTTGAATCTAAATTCAAAAACAACCTAGAAACACGTTGACATTGCTTTAGATGCCATTTCGCTCTCCACGCGTTTGGCAACAGGCAGGCAACCAGACAGGAGTTGAACCCCCGAAATTTTCGAAAACATGTTTAGTTGTCAGGTACGACATCAAGTTACAATTATTTTGTCCCACCCAGGAAATACCAGCGGGTAACAGGAAAAAAGTTTTGGGTAAAATTGACAAGGGTTGCAAAAATATAAGACGTGTTTTTACATTAGACTTTCAGTTGCCGTGACTCCTACCAAAAATTTCCTCACTGACTTGGAGATGTGTCACCCAGCAAGTAATGGAACGTATGCAATGAATCCAACAACAGATTTTTGTCAGCGCCGATTGTCAGTTGCAAAAAGCACAAGCGCAGCGGACGAGATTCACGGAAACACAAGTGTTTCGTCGGAAAGCTGAAGGTGGAAGTTGAGACAGAGACAGACGAGCGCAAAATGTCGTTTCCCTCTCTGTTGTGTGTTGTTTACTTGTACTTGGGAAAAGAACACTGGGTTGCGTCAAGTAAGTAAGTCGTAACCTGTTTTTACGTAAACATTGACAAATAATAGTGCCACATCAGCGTTGCTAGAACAAAAACACGAAAACGCTACGAACAACTGGCATACTTGTATCCCCCGGCGCTGGAACTTCCCGAAACTGCATTCCACTTAGAATTGTTCCTGTTGACGGTCACAGAGACAGGCCGCGCGGTGGTCAGTGTCGATGGATGCGTCCCCGACACCATCGACGGGTGGGGGGGCTGCTGTAGACTCATGTGGGGCGATGGCGTTTGCAGAGAGGGGTGCTTCAGGGTCTCGGTCGAAGTTATGCGGGGCAGACGAATGCAAGGTACGTTGTTCTGCCGAAAGCAATGGGCGCCTTACCTTACTCGCACGCAACGCTAATTTCAAGTATTGAGAAGCAGATACAGAATGTGATAACAGGCCGCTATGAACGTGACCGTCACTGTCAAAAGTACAAAACCGGCGACTGTTTATCTCCGAACAGAGGTTGCTCATGTTTTCTGTGGTAACGATGGCGTGGGAATGCGTTCCTGATGTACATCACTGCCTGGCCAGGTGTTAACGGCAATTATGAGACCAGGAACTCAGCAGAAGCTCAAAAAAATAAATATTCGATTTCCAAACTGACAAGCATTCCACCGAAGCCTGATGCGATTGGAAGAGTAAAACGTACAGCCCCTTCCTATGTATACAACCCGACATTCGTTGTTTGTTGGTTACCGCCCGTTACCAAATATCCCAATTGGTCCTCTGTAATTTGCAGTACTCTGTGGCATATGTTAAAGATGCCGGCTTCGCTCTTTAGTTTTAACCACCACAGTTACCTGCCAGAGAACCATCTAACCACCACAGTTACCTGCCAGAGAACCATCTAACCACCACAGTTACCTGCCAGAGAACCATCTAACCACCACAGTTACCTGCCAGAGAACCATCTAAATTTAATATCTTTCCTGAACACACTGGACTTACTTCCTGGTATACTTAATGATCTACTTACATGAAGTTTGATTTTTAGGGTTTAACCACAAACATCTTGCATAACCACTCAAAGCTACAACTAAAATGAATTCCAATTGAGCATTTAAAATGAACTTTTGATTACAGACAAAATTTTAGCAAAACTTAACATTTTTGGTTGAGACGTTACCTTTAAAACTCCTACCCAAATAACAAAGGTCACATCCATGGCACATTCAACACAATACATACATAGCAGGACATTTTTGGTATGCAATGCACGGAGTTGCTGTAGATTCTTACTGCAAACAATACAGCCACAAATATCGAATACATTATTTTATTCAACGTTTCACCTTCATACTGCATCCTTATTTTTTCTTTATAACTGTTGCATTTTGTTTATACTCCTGATGATGGCTTATGACTAAGCTGAAACATTGAATAAAACAATGTATTAAATATTTGTGGCTATGTTGTTCGCAATAAGGATTAGACATCANATGCAGAATTCTACAAGTCAATCTTTGCTCTTCTACTTCGGCTTTANGTGATAAATATCACACCTAAACAGGGTTAAGGCGGCGTCATTGGTTTGTTGCTAGTGGAAGGAATACTCGCAAAGAAACCTTTTCGATTGTGNCACTCCTGAAATCTAGTGCTGATATCACTGACGTCGGTTTGCGTTTCCATTTTGAAGCGTCCCGTTTTAAAACAGTTACTTCGAGCCAGGCTGGCTTCGACATTCACAACATCGAGGCAGAGACGAGACACTTCAAAATGAGGGTGGGCAAAGTACAAATATTTTTAGGGTTCATGCGGTGGTAGCTAACTGTACGGAGCAATTCAACGATACCATGGAGGGAGTCTTGCCACAATCTGAGTCTTGCCACAAGGCTAGGTAAGCATATTAACAAAAAGAATGATACCAGCAGAACCGCGCGTCTTTTTCCAGGTTCTCGGCCCTGCGAGACACCCCACATATACAAGCATGGCATTTCGTTGCGCGAGGAATTCAAAATAATTCTTTCCAAATTTTTAGTTATTCTTAAATTTTCGTGAGTCACTTGCAAGAAAGAACGATGTTTTTTTAATCCCTACATTTCCTGGAAAACGGGAACCCCGTATTTTCGAGGGATACCCCATCGCATCCGAGTAGAATAGGACTTATTCGCTATGACTTAATCGCAATTAACGGCGCGACCAAAAACGCACCAAGCCGCTTTACTTACCATTAAGCGCGTGCACGCAACGTGTTGGCACATCATCGTTAAATTTCACGAAAACGCAATTTGAAAGCAGCATGCTTTTACACTTCTAGCGACCAGTCGCGTGACGAGGTTAACATGCCGCCTTGCCTAAGTAACTGCAACCACCATAGTTCCCTGCCAGAGAAGCTTAAGCGAATTCCTCACAGTTCGCGCTACAATGACAAAAACTGTTATCGTCGATTTTTACCAAGATGACTTCTAGGATCAACATAAAATAAGCAATTTTGAAATAGTTGTCCTACTTCGTATGAAGCTGATTACCGAATTGCGACCCACCACTACGATCAACACAGTAGAACAAAAGAACATTATTGGAGTTACGACATAAGCTGACAATTTATCAATACAGTGAGATATGTTTTTCACAAGGTTCGCATACCTGAATAGGCTTGACCACAGTCTTGTTGATCTTAGTCGGTGGGGGCTTCGGCTTGGGTGAGGCAGGAGATCTCGCTCCATCAGAGCTTAACGAGGACACCTTTATAGCTGCAGCTGCAACGTTAGCAGGAACTTGTCCACCTTGATTTTGTTGCATCATCGTCAACCGCAGAAGAGGTAAACTTTTCTGAAAAACAGCATCCGGAGCTGCACGATAAAAACAAAGTTTATCTCATAACTTAACAACACTCTGGGCCTGTGGCACCAATAACAACCTGAGCAACTTCCAACATTTTAAACTACGTTTTGTGATTTGCTGATAAAAGCACTGAAGTGAGAAAGTTGACACTGAAACTATGTCTGCTCACCTTGAACACGAAATTTTGAAATGGTTTATTATCATGCACGACTAAACCAAGCTAATATTAATCAAGCTGCCTTGCCAGCCGGTGAACTAAATTTAACTTTGCATCAGTCACAAACTGAAATGATTCGTTTTTGCAAACGTGTAGCATCAACCATGGTAAACAACGGAGAATTAAAATAATTCATCATTAACGGGCTTTTGTTCCACAACAACAACTAGAAAATATATTGTCATGAAAACAATTTTTTACAGGAAGTCGTATTACTTGAAGACTGATCAATAGAATCGGTTAGGAGTAAAGAAGTATTGCCATTAAGGCAAAACCAATCTGCACCGCTGTAGGCAACAAAAAGATTAATGCTTAAAAAAAAGATAAATTGGTGTACAACCAAAAACAAAGTGCTTCTTGCAACACAACGACATCCAGGAACACAAACCCACAGGCATACTTACCTTTAAAAATGGTATCAAATATGGCTGTGGAGAAGATTTGAGTTCTACTTGCAACCTCCGAGTGAAATCTTCTGCAGATATCTTGTCATCAATCAGGTTTTGAACAAGGGCTTTTACAGTCCTTACAGTTTCCTGAGCAACAGCATCATTTGCTTACTTTTTAAACTTACATCATAAAATGGAGAAAATCAACATTGGTCAAGCACATGTGTATTTCATGTTACGTTAATGTAACTTTTGCATCACAGCAATGAAAGCTTGATGCACCCAGACAACTAAGGTGTTCATCAATCATCACTGGCAGGTGCAAAAATAACTCAAAGTGACACAAAAGTATAAACGTAAATTTAGCAAAAAGAAGTTATTGCTAGCCCTTACATCACTTAAACAAAGTAACATAAGAATCACTTCAACCACTGACTACCACATGGTGCATGTTTTAAAACTTTTCTACAAACATGTTTCTGTATACAGAGATCCAATTGATGTGTAACAAATGATAAAGAATTTGTGCAACAAAAAGGTTAACATGTGACTGGTTTTCATGAACAATTAACATGCAGTGAGCAACAGCATAATAAGAGCATATTATCATATTTACTCAATTGTTGGGCGTCCTTGAATATAAGTCGCATGAAATGGTGCTAAAAAATTAATGTAAGACAGCCTTAATTGTAAGCCGCACCTAACATAGGTTACCTAAACCTCTCAGATACTTTCGTGTACTTGCACATTTGGCATTTATTCGTAACGTTTGTATTGATGCTTCACAACTGCCTTGTGTTCACCATAATCCCTCCTGTGACGATTGCGCACGTGACGCTGAAGAGAATATAATGCTAAAAGAGAGTTTGGTCGACAAAACACAGCTATGGAAAGACTGAGCATCATTTATACCTTTCGATAAGGTAAGAAATGCAATATATAAGCCACCCTTGATCAGAAGCCGCACAAAATGATGAAAAAAAAACTTTATAAGCCGCGGCTTACAATTCAATAAATGCAGTACTTACCTGCTGTTGCCCTCCTGTTGAAGCAAGTTTTATCAGAGTGGTAAGAAAGCTGCGGCACTTATTAACATTCACTTGATCCTCCTTGAAAAACAAACATTACAATGCCGTAAAGATCTCACCAAGGCAGGAATAAATTTTTACAGTTAAAACTACAAAAGTTAGCAAACAATAGCAATCGCATCTTCAACAAAAACTTGGTTCTTACTAATCACAGAAATTTGATCTTTAAAAATTTAATAAAAGCTGCTATTTTGCAAAATACATGGTTTTGATGTTTTTTAAATATAAAAGAAGCATGAGTTGCATCAACACCCTAAGCAGACAACAAAAGAGGTTACATTAGTTTAAAGCAGCGTTCCCCAAAGTCCGGCCCGTGAAGGGTTCTAATCTGGCCTGCGAGCTTCCTAGGAATGTTTAATGTTTTAACAACTTCGTGTAAATGAATTAATGCAGTTTTTTAAGGTGTTTTAGGGACCCGATTTGGGTCCCTAGAATTGAAAATCAGGTCCCTAGACAGAGAAAATTATCATCGGGTCCTTACATATCCATACCAGCTGCCTAACATTTTCTTTAAAAAAAACTGAACTAATGTAAGATGTAATTACACAAAACGGATAAAAAGCAGTTGCTGTAATACAGAATCAAACCAAACTTATCTCATTGATCAAAGATCAACTACAAACATTTTTGAGTTTTCTTGCATTTTGTGTAACAGAAATGATTTAATAAGACCGAGGTCATTCTTTTCAATGTTACGCTTTGTGTACAAGTCAGACAAGTAAACATAAACATAGAAAATTGTTACATCATTAGTTGCTTTTTTCGTTGGAAGTTACTGTGCATCAGCTCCCTAATATTGTACTTGAGCTTGGCGCCCAGACTGCTGCAGAATCTACATCAGCATGCATAAAAATTTGCAAATTGTAGTAGACATTTGGTGTTTGAAGTATCAGCGTTATTTGGCAGCTTTTAGACTTTTTAACAGGAATACTGCATGGCAGTGGCGTAGTCAGCCCAAAATCTTTTGGGGGGCAAAATGTTTGATTTTAGGCAAATAACACTATTTTGTTTGAGATACTGTCTCTCAAAGCACAAAATGACTATATATGCTAACAATTTATGGGGGCCGTGCCCAACTGGGTCCCTTACTGGCTACGCCTATGCCACATGCTCATTGCAAGCGAGTTTGTTAACCATGTGCAACAGTAATGGAATTTCAATACTTGATCTCGAGGGCAGTTTTGACAGTGGTGTAGGGGGTGAGGGTGCAGGGGAGTACAAGCACACCCCAAAAATTTTGTTTTGTCAAAAATCCTGGCAAAATCTCTAAAAATTCACGCAAAATCTAGCAAAATTTGGGTACAGATGTTTCGACACCTTTGTTCTTATTTTATGATGAATGAGACTGACTGTCAAAATATGTCCAAATTTGACTTTTTCTTTTCTAAAATACACATGAAAACCTTTTTTGTGTTGCTTCCAAAAAAGTCTTAACTACTTTTGAGAGTCAAATTTTTCGGGAAAGTTTGAGTAAATTCGTGCAAAAACACTTCCCACTCCCAAAAATTTGCCTGCCTCTACACCTAGTAGTCTCAAGACCCATTTCTGTGAGTCTCAGTCTTGAAGGTTTCAGGTCTCGTCTGGGTCTTGAAGAATATAGACCTCGGTCTCAAACCTATTGTCTTGAGACTTTGAATACTGGAACAATATGACTTAGTAAATCTTGTTAATTCAACCACTTCGAAGACGTTAAGTCTCGACTATGTTTCTGCTGTCTAGTCAGTGATGAGTGAGGTATACAGGGTTCTCGAAAATCGTACAAGCAATTAACGCATTGCAGCGTCAAGCATGGAACCAAATATCACAACTATTATGCAACAAAAGAAGCACTTGCAGAAGTCACTTTGCAAATGTGTTACCAAGCAAAGAAAACACATTGGAATGTACACACGTGTCTAATGTTATATGTGTAGCATTTTGTTTTGTTTTCTTTCAATGCACAAAACAATCCAGCCCGCGGACGCTGATAAGATCGCAATTTTGGCCCAGCACCCAAAAAGTTTGGGGACTACTGGTTTAAAGCAACATATGATGTGTGACCTGCTGACCAATTGACAGTGCATTAAATGTATTGTAAACTGATGCAATCAATGTGGCTTAAACAGATGCACCCATATTAATTAACATATTGATAGACCTGACATTTCACCTCAACATCCAAGTCATTTGTATCTTCACCAGATCAAACAACAAAACCCAGCCGTATGCGAAGAGATGACAACCATGACCTTTTTGTAACTAAAATCCCAAGGGTGAGAATATCAAAGGAGTTAATTTTGAAGCAATATTGTGAGGGTATTGTTTGCTATATATTGATTAGGAATCTTTAAAAATACGTTTTTGTAACTGAGAATTCCATTTATGTGTAACAATCCAAATTGGGCAGGAATCAGTTGCTTCAGCAAAAGTTCAGAGGTATCCAGAAACGGACATTTCTATGCAGTAATGAAGAGAAAACCCAGCAAGTTTCACCTCAGAGGCATCTCACTATGGACAGGTTCTACTACTTGATCACAGTCTTGGACATCTAGAAACATATTTTAAATTATTTTAGTGTACTTTGCAAGCAAAAACTTCACACCCAGATATGCCATAACTTCATTAAAATGTTTTACTGTAAAAGTTACAAAAGCATTTGACAGTCATTTTTCATATTCTCCATAAAATTCTGACAGTGACTCTTAATGAACCCCCACTGAAAAAAAGCATCGATGAAAATAAACAGATTTTTGATTGCACATGTCACACTTTGCAACAATTGTGACAAGCTACATTTTTTGAAAAAAAAAACATCTTTTTGACATCCATATTGCAACAATGCATGAAACATGACAATCTTCTGTATCTGTCAATGTCCACTGCTAGTGCAGCATCTTAGAAAGTTCTAATAACAATGGGTTAAAGATAAATACAGTTTTAATGTTAACAAAATTAAAAATCAGTTTCCCGAGTTTTGGTTCATAATAATTAAGGTCCAAAACAGCCTTATATTAAAAACAGAGACCAATCTAGCTGATGTTAAAGACAAGACCTAGACATTTTGGAATTATCTTGCATCATCATTAATGAGTTGAAGCAAATCAGCCGCCTACTTGCCAGACGTTTTTGACAGTGGTGTGAAAAAACAGCTTGATGAAAATGATGAACTGAAAGCCTGTGATTGCAGTGACGTATAGCTTGGCAATGTACTAACAATCTTATGACTTGGTGGGATATACAGTGGTTGTAAAAGCATGGGAGGTCACAGTTGATGCACAAAGCTGTGCTAAAGGTTGAAAATGCATGGAGGCATTTAGTAGGTGCTCATGTTAAGCTTCAGTAAATTAAGAAATCACCTAGAAATTCACAAATAAATCTTGGGCACATACAGTAATTGTTTTCTTTGATTCTGAAAAGATTATCCAACCCATGCAATTTTAAAGTCAAGTTGTGAACCATCTGGCAGCTGGACACTTAATGTAAGTCAGCAATAACAAATCATGAACATCACCAACAACAGTGTCTATTGAAAGAAATATTTTCTCAGCACAGAATCAGACACTAACATCTTACAGAGTATATATTTCGCCTACAAAGTAGGCATCACCAGCTCTTATTCAAATAGAATCACTGACAACAGTGTATGTTATACCCAGTGTGAATTTAAATGTGAAATGTGATGCAATTAAACACAAGCTGGTGAAATGCCTTCAAGCCAGGTATTGCACAATGTGAAATTACCCAAGTAGCATGGTCACACTAAATGCAACCTGAAAAAAATTTTCCCAAATAATGATATTTCTGCGTTTTCATTCAACATACTGGCATTGAACTTGGTTAAATCACAAGATAAATTCAAGTGACACAAAAAATCACATTCTTTAATATATATATAAACTCTGGACAACATTGATACTACTGAAAAAAACAGCATACCTGAGAAAGATTAATCTGTGAGCTGACTGTAGGCACTTTTACTTCTGGAGCTTTGGATACGACTGTGGCCATCTGTGAAATTTTCACATTAACTACTAGCACAGTCAACACAAAAAAAGGAAAGAAAAAATCAATTAATCCTTTATTTTTCTTATCATGTGTTAACACCAGAATTAAACAAAAAATGTGAAAGACACTTTTGATAAATGCATTCCATAACATGCAATATTGGTCGAAGCAATAAAAAGTACAAATAGACTGATATATCAGCTTGGCCGATTTCATCGGCCTCAGTAGGAGTTAACAAAATGCTGTTATATTCCTGAACCATGAAGCACACGTTAGCCATCGCAGCCAAAACAAAAGCACCATCACTGATCAGATTAATTAAAAATCATAGCAAAATATTGAAATCACTATAATTTGAAATTTATAACACATAAATCCTCACTTTTGAAGGTTTTGAAAAAAAGTTAAGGCATAGAATACATAATATTTTTGATAATGAAGAAAACAAGATTTTAAAATTTTGGAAATATTGGTAATCGGTATCGGCCCATGAATGGCCGATATGTCAGTATCGGCCCCCAAAAAGCCACATTGGTCGATCTCTAATAAAAAGTGATTTAAATACAATATTACACCTTCATTTAACTACAAATTAACTACGCACTAGTTGTGCATGTACTGCTGTAGCTTATTTCAAACATTTTACATGAAACGCTTTCATGGCAAGTTCAATGCTGAGAAAGTGACTCAATTATGGTCATTAAGTAAAAGCCTTAAATTGTTTAGGAAAGAACCATCTAAATTTAATTTCTTTCATGAACACACTGGACTTACTTACTGGTATACTTGATGATCTACTTATATGAAGTTTGATTTTTAGGGTTTAACCATAAATATTTTGCATAACCACTGAAAACTATGACTAAAATGAATTCCAATCAAGCATTTAAAATGAACTTTTGATTACAGACAAAATTTTAGCAAAACTTAACATTTTTGGTTGAGATGTTTACTTTAAAACTTGTACCCAATTAACCAAGGTCACATTCATGGCACATGCCACATTCAACACAACACATACATAGCAGGACATTTTGGTATGCAATGCACAGAGTTGCTGTAGATTCTTACTGCAAACAATACAGCCACAAATATCGAATACATTATTTTATTCAACGTTTCACCTTCATACTACATCCTTATTCTTTCTTTATAACTGTTGCATTTTGTTTATATTCCTGATGATGGCTTATGACTAAGTTGAAACACTGAATAAAACAATGTATTAAATATTTGTGCCTATATTGTTTGCAATAAGGATTAGACATCATATGCAGAATTCCCTAAGTCAAAGTAACAAAGTGGTTTCTTAAAAATTGGCTTAAACCCTGCCCGCTTGTGCACTTTTTAGTGCCAACATAACTTGCCAGGTGATTGTGCTAGAGGGCTGTTCAAAATGGAAAGTCTTATAGTTTCCATTAAAAAAATGTAAAGTTTTGCATTTGGGTTTTTATGTAGGAGACATCATAATTCAGATAGATTTAGGTTTTCTGGTTGATGTCATTGGGCCCTGGGCCCCAACCCAAAGGGGCAATCTTTTGTTTCTTTCTTTAAAAAAATTAGGTGAAATCCACATCTTTAGAGCCCTTGATTGGCTTTCTAGCATTTATGGCTCAAAAGTTATGGCCCAAACACAACAAATTATTTAATCCCCTGAGTCCCTGGGAATTGGCTAAATAATTATTGATTTTTTGGCCATAACTTTTTTAAACCACAAATGCCAGAAGGCCAATCAAAAGCTTGGAAAGATTCAGATTTTTGCCTAGTTTTTTTTAAAGAAAGAAACAAAGAATTGTCTCTTGATGTCATCCAAAAAACC
>JGI24159J19872_10007361_pt1 | contig 14426 bp, 10 predicted proteins | sample Ectturendosymbi4_FD_19872 | JGI IMG/M metagenome (IMG submission 19872) | reverse complement strand
ACATTCCGTACTTATGTGGCTTTGTTACCGACCGGTCGATCGCGAGATATCAAGAAATTTTCTGGTCGATCCTAGTCAAAGACAAGTTGGCCACCCCTGCAATAAAACAATTCAGAATGGGGTTTTCCCGTTTTCCTTAGAAAAGAACAAAATCTTGTTCCTTTAAAAAAAAAAAAAACGTTATTTTTCAAAAACCCAAAAAAACAGGGGTTGTTTTTTTTAAAAAAAACGTTTTTTTCTTAACCCTGACTGTAGTTCACTTAGCCGCTTCAGACGTTCATCTCTACCAGAATAGCAACAATACTCTTGTGCTTTTTCAAAATAAGTTGGCACTTTGGCTCTCTTGCACTCGTGTGCCTTATAAAGAGTATCTGCTCTTTGAAGTTCGTAGTGGTTTAGTACATGACGTTTCTAGTATAATACTGTACAGTTTTCATTGTTTTCGACCCTGCTTCAGACGGTATTGCAAACCTGAAGTCAATACAAGTAATGCTGCCAGAAACAACTAAATTGTTGATCAGTAGTTGATTTCCTCTTGCATATTTTCTCCAGTCAAGTTTTGGCAAAACTTCGTTTAAGCGATATGATTCATCATATTCCTTTTGGCTTGATGACTTATCTGTTTTGCAGTTATGAACTTCAGTCAGATCTATTCACAGAACATATAATGGCGTTCGGCGTGCAAATGTTATTTTGTGTGTTTTCGCTTTCACACCGGCGTATGAGGAATAAATGTTATTTACGTGTTTTGCTTTCACACAGGCGTTTGGCGAATAACCGTTGTATTACATGTTTTCCTTCAGCCATAGCACTCGTGCAATAAAGGTTATATTTCAGAATAGTTGTTTGGAGCTAGTGTAAAGTGTTTTTGTGTGGTTGTCTTGCGGTTTATCATTTCTTTACGAAAATCTTGTTAGGTAATGTCTACTAGGTCATGTAAAAGTGGAGTTAGTGAATTAAAGACCGCAAAATTGCTGTTTTATATCGGTCAAAACAAAGATTATCAAGCGTCTTGATTATGACGCCACGACTGACCAATTTATACAGAAAATACAGTACAGCTCGAAAAATGCAATTTACATAAACATCTGGGTAAAAACGTAATTTATGTCTTATTCTCCAAATTTACTTTAGATTTTTAAAATCTTTTCCTATTTCTAACCTAAGTGGGCAAACTCAAGCTTCGCAAAATTTATAAAATACGAATTCATCTCGATAATAAAAACGGTTACAGTAACCTACCAATTTTGAAACGCAAAATTAAAACGTCCAGTGTTCCTCGCAACAAGTTGAAGTATCGTTACCCGAATTCATTCATTAAGAAAGGTAGTAATCTGACATAGTCACAAAGCGCTAATAGACACAGAATACGTCAAAGAAAAAGTAAGTTCTTCCAAATCTTTAACAACGAATACACCACGCAAGTTCAAATAATCTTCAAGTGAAATGTTCGAATCCAGTTGAATTTGCTAAACAACAAACGAATATCGAACTCTGCTAAAACTGGTCGGTTGTAGCTTTAAGAAATATTCTTGACTGGTTATGGGTACGTACACAGTCTGTAACTGCGATAGATACCTTATTAAGGATCATCTGATACCTCTTGCTTGCAATCTTTTTTATCAAATGCCTACATAAAACGTTTACCAAAGCCGCTTCATCAATTGGTTTTCCCTGTCAAGCTCTATTTTTAAACAAACTTCCTCTGGCAGAACTGCATAAAAGGCTTTGTTTTCTCTAGCGCATGACTGCGTAGCCTCATTTGTTTTAAGCCAAGCCGTTACGAACACATTTCAGGCTTCCCAATCACTGCCCACAATTGTTAATAGATCAAAACAACTTGGCTCGAAAAGCAGTGAGTTTTCATCCTTAACGTACACCCCATAGTCAGTTGTATTTCGATAAAAGAAAAGCTGTTCATGTAACGTCGCTTATACAGTACACCACAGTACGTTCAACGTGAGTCTGGTGTAAGATGCATGGCTCGTCTGACGTGCGTTTCCGTATGGCCTTTGAGGTAAACAGACAAAAGGCTGCATGAAACGTCACCAGCAAACATCATGCAATGCAGTGCAGCCCGAGAAGTGCCAAGCAACAAAACTTCGGACAGTTGCTTCGCTGTTCGCTCCGCCATTCTTTTCAAGCACAGCGCAATTCTTGACAAGATCGAGTATGAGTTCCAAAAGCAGTGTGCGGCTCCTACTTTCAGTGACTTTTGAGGAATTCCCAACGACATAATAATTTAAATTCGAAATAATTTGCACGGCGCCTTTCATGGTTTTCTCTCATGGTTTATTGCTAAATCTTTTAACAACCATTTCCAACGTTGACGTTAACGTCCTCAGCGATGCGAGAGGAACATAGATTTAGGCAAAAAAAAAACGCAAAAACGCTCTGCGCAAGTAAGGCAAAAATTAAGGCAAAGAAACGCTCTGCGCAAGTAAGGCAAACAGGAAGAGGTAATTGTGTTGTTACTTGGTGGCATTTGTCCTGCTTTACGCCGGATTGTTTGGCATTTTAAGCGTTTGCTCTCCATCCGGTCTAACGTCTATTCTTCCTCTTTTTTCAAATCGTGCAACCCACACACGTTATTTAATTTGATGAACTATATCCCTTAATTTTTGCATTCAACAACAAACAAGTAAATTTAAGTATAAGCAATTTTGCTTAGGGATAGATTGGCACGGCTAAAACGTGTGTGCAATGTTCATTCATTTGCAATGATTTACCTTGATTGTTTTTTCACAAACTGAAGACCATGTCATGCGGTGTGCAGACAATTAAAACCACTTCATTTGACACCACGTTCATTTGAGACCACGACATTTGAGACATGTTCATTTGAGACCACATTCACATGGGACTTTCTTTTGAGAACACATTCATTTGAGATCCATTCATTTGAGACCTATTTATTTGAGAACACATTCATTTGAGACAACATTCATTTGAGACAACATTCATTTGAGACTACATTCATTTTAGATCACGTTCGTTTTCAGTTTTTAACTGAAAAATAAACGACGAGGCAAAAATGTCTTTTTGTGTTGGTCGAGACAATCACAGGAGAAAATCAAATTTCGTGGCTTTTGAGAAGAGAAATGCAACTGCATATGCACATGAGCAGACCGTCTGACGCGCGATCTCTACAAATGCTACTGTTTTAGCAGACAACGTTACTTCCGAGGAATAGCAGAATTTGCTAAAAATTTTCAAATAACGATCATCTTGAAACACATTTCGTAAAAATGAAGAAGTCCCCACATCTTCATTTTTTCAAAAAATTCGGGCGAGAAACATGTTCTCATTATTCGGCCCAATAGCAATGTGCTATTTCAGACATTGCGAGATTTTCTTCGGAATTAACGGTATCTACTAAAACAGCCGCGTTTGTAGAGATCACGTGTCAGACGTTTTGCTCATATGCAGTTGTATTTCTCTTCTCAAAAGCCACGAAATTTGATTTTCTCCTGTGATTGTTTCGACCAACGCAAAAAGACTTTTTTTTCTCGTCTTTCATTTTTCAGTTAAAAAGTTAAACTATTTGGGGCCTCCTTAAAGGAAACGGGCAGGAACGCAAAGCATATAATTCTTTGACTTGGTCTAAATGACATTTCAGAGGTGCAACGCTCCCTTCCAAACCCGAGGTATGAAGAGTTTTCTGGTCTCTGCGGTGTTTTAAAGTGCGAGTGCCTTTACAACCCAGCGTGAGTCACCCCTGGACACGGAAGGGCGTAACCGTGCAAAACTTCAAATGAATATTCACCACGCAAATCTTCAGGTCTCCCGCAAGGAAGCGGAAGGTAGATCATAAATATCTGATACACAGCAAATCAAAAAGCTTCACTTTAATGAGGCGTAAAATGAATGTGATCTCAAATGAATGTGATCTCAAATGAATGTGGTCTCAAATGAATGTTGTCTAAAATGAATGCTGTCTCAAATATCGTGATCTCAGCTGGATCCCTGTATGAAGATGAGTGAATGCAGTTATAGTTGGGGCGCTTTTAAGATATTTGCTTCTCTCAGCGTTGATTGTATGCTAATATCTAATCTGTAATGCGCTATGACTAATCATTTTTGTGCGCTTGTGTTATTCGATTACCCTTGTGATAAGGACCATGAATCTGCGGTAAGCCAATAAAATGAAAAATAAAATTATTGTTTTTTCAGGGTGGTATAGTTCAGGGCTTTTGAAACTTTTTTGTTTTGCGACCCATTTTGAAAAATGCTATCCTGTGCGACCCTCATGGATATCCTAGATGTTAACGATACGTGTCAAATGTCAATGTTCCATTACAAATCACACGAGGCATTTTTATCTATGGCGAAATCATACAAATGCACACAATCCACGAAGGTAACTATGCAGTAATAAGTCAACCACGTAATGGAAACAGTAAGGCGAAAAAATTAACATAAACAATTCAGTTTATAGAAGTTATCAGGAGCGGGGTCGCAAGGGCACCCCCAAAAAATGGTGATTTGTCGAAAATCCGGGCAAAATCCTTGAAAATGCGGTCAAAATCTCGGAAAATTCGGGCACAGATGTTTTCGCACCTGTGTTGTTATTGTGTGATGAATGAGACGGACTGTCGAAATATATCTAAATTTGACTATTTTCTCTAAAAAATTGGAGGTCACACAAAAAAGCTTGTTACTAGTGTGTGATCTCTAACAAGAAAAGGTCTTCATAATTTTTGTGATAGAAAATTTGTAGGCGGAAACATTGCCACTGTTGCAACCTCTCGGTTAGCCTTGCGTTGAATGTACGATTCACCACGAACGGGATGTGCGCGAAGAATAGCACCCATGTATAAGTGGTGCGAACAAACAATAAAAGAGTGATCATGGCATGTGATCACTATTGTTCCTTGCTGCCACAGTGTGAGACTTTGCGCACTTGCCGCTTGAGCTTTCCGATCGCAACACCACACACAAATTTTTCGGGAAAGTTTGACAAAATTCGGGTAAAAATCCTTCGCACACCCAAAAGTTTCATGCCCCTGCACCTACGAATGGGATGGATGCACTTGATTTTTATGCAGAGCATCCATTCGTACATTAATTGATATAAGGCAACGGAAGACGAAGGATATTGTTAACATTTTTCAAACAGGATCTGTTTATGCACCTGATGAGCGATGATTATCAATTTTTAGAATGCCTCTTCACACAATTATGTTGTGCAAAAGGCTAAGAGTTTGTGAATGGCTAGATCATAAATTACAGGCTATTCATGTCTTGTTCTTATTGCAAAATCACAAACTCTGTGTTTTGAAAATTCCAGTTGCAAACGTTTGTCGTCAACTCCGCAAACTCATCTTGGGCATACCATGTGTGCGGCCTCCTGAAATTTCAATCGTGTATAGTTTGCGGATCCAATTTTTTTCTGAAACAAATTCCAAAGTACTTTTGAAACTGTGCATGAACAGGCAGGTAGCCAGGTTTTGAGGCTTGGGGCAAAATGCATTTTCAGGAGGGCGAGATTTTATTTATATTGTATGTTTTAAAAAAAAAATTTCTGGGCAGAACAAAAATTTGGGCTGCACAAAAAAATTTGGGGGGTATTGCCCCATGGCTACGGGCCTGTGTGTGAAGCCCATACCTTCAGTCTAAGAGTACTCAGTGTGCTCTCAAAACATTAGCCTAGCTCCTAACCCAGAGTAGGGTTGTCATACATCCGGAATTTAGCGGACATATCCGGAATTTTGGAGTTAAAATTTTTGTACGGAAATAGTTTTGAGAAATGCTCTAATCTCCGGAATTTTGACAGTTTCAGAGAGTCTAATCATCAGATCCTCTGAAACTATGAATAATCAGGATTGGGAGAGAAAAACATATCCTTCTTTGTACTTTATAGCTTGTAATTTATTGTGTAACATTTCTGTGATATTTTTCTTCTGTGACAGCAATGTTATTTTGCAGTAGATTGGTAGTTGCAAGAACGAAAAATGCCGTATAGCGCTTGTTTCTTGTCGTGAAAAGTAGCCGTAGAAACTGTCGGGAATTTTGTCTCTTCAGATATGGTAACACTATCCTAGACTAGACCTAGCGTTCTAGACACAAGTGTGCCCTCGTGTCAGAATGAATACAACAAGGTCAATATTGATCAGTACGTTAAAACAATCATAATGTAACAACGCACACGTGTTGTGCTAAGCCGATTCTTTTTTATTTGATAACTCAGGCAGACATTCTAGTAAATAACTGACAGCATGAAACACGGTATTTCCCATAAAAATACAGTAGAAATAGATTCGCTCCAGGCCTACTTTTATTTGCGTGTAAAGTTTTCAAAAACCTTATATCTGATTTGTCAAGTCAAGTTATTTTGCGTCCCCAAAATTGGTGGGTGCAGATTTTTACGTTAACTTTGAAAGCATGAGTGAAAGAATGTAGATTAGGTTGTTGGTTGGTGCAGATTTCCCAGATGACTATTTCATACAGCTTATATATATTTATACGAAATCTGTTTATTAGTTTGTTTTCCATGTTGATAAGATTTGCTGATGGCAGCATTAGACTATCACCTTCTCATCAGGATCATGAGCAGAAAAAATTTCAGGGAGAAAGTTTGAGAAGTGGGGGCCCAGTACCCGGCCCTTTAATCCTGATGACTCTGGGTCTAACACTGCACAATTACATTGTATCCAGGGGCGTACCGAGGTTAGATGGCGCCCGGGGTCTTTCGGAAGTAAATATACTGTATTGAAGATAGTACTTGCAACATTGTTGTGACTTTTCGGCGCCCTCGCAGCGATTCGGCGTCCCCATAGTGATCCGGCGCCCGGGGAATTGTGCCCTCCTTGTTTCCCCTCATTAAGCCTCTGATTGTATCACATGACAGAGTGGAGAATTGGATGTGTTCTTTTCAAGCAAAGTGCAATTCTGGAGAACTGTCAACCCCTTCTCAAGCAGGGTTGCGGAGTCGCAGGTAAAATGTCCAAATCCGACCTGTTCAAACTTTCCGACACCGACTCCGACCTTTGCAAAATTTCCGACTCCCCACCAACTCCGGCTCTCGACTCGCACTTCTTAACATAATGTGAATGAAGTTTGGCTGTCAACAATTTTGTAGCAACTAGCAATCATGGCTACAGGCAAGAGTTAGGATTCCTAACATAGGAGTGCGATATAAAAAATGATTCAACTGGACTTCCGGAGTCGGAGTCCGACTCCAACTCCTAGTGTTCTTAGGAATCCGACTCCGACTCCACCCAAAAACCTCCGACTCCTTGCGACTCCGACACCGACTCCGCAACCCTGCTCTCAAGACTTGCAAAATGAACCCTGCTCAGGTGCCACTGATATTGCGCATGACGCGTGAGGTTTCCAGGGGTCTGATGGGTCCCCACATGATATTACGTTTTTCTGGAACACGTGGCCTCCGCAGAGTCCCACCAAACTACTTTTGACTTTTCTGCAACAACATTCCCTTCTTTTAACAAAAGATCGTGTGATCACAGCGAAACACACATTTTATATAAATTTTATGTACAGTACTTCACCCAGGGTCTATTCAGAGATCCTGATTACCCGCAGTGCAACCACCGGTCTAAAAACTGTACAAACACAAAAATATCACTATGTTGCAAAACACTGTATATACTCAATATCTACAAAAACCTTAGCAGAGAAACGTATCTGAAGACCATGTTTCAAAATGGGCCTCGCGCAAGTAACTCATCAGGTATTAAAACATCCGAACCTTCTGATATTGACTTAGGGGACATTTTTGAAAAAACTCATGTACCATTTAATTTGTTTCCAAAAGTTACGATAATTCATGAAAGAACAGTTTTCTAACGTTTTTTGAAACAAAACTTTATTGACACACAACGCAATGATTCCTACCTTTTGAACTTACCCGTTTTATATTCTTACTCCCTTCTGCAACTTGAGTTATAGAATGCCTTCTGACTGAACAAAACAGATTTTTCAAGAAACATCCGTTCAAATGCAGAGCAGCAGGCGCAGAATTTTTTTCTGCACATGTGTTTTTCTGAGAGTTACGACGACATTTGTTTGTACGCTGCAACAATCACAGGTTATAGCATCTTACGATTTTAGGAGTATTCCACTGTACAGTAATATTTGGTCACAGCATTCGTAGGTGTAGCCACAGGGGAGGCGACGGTACTAGGCCTTATCTGCAGTTGTGGTGGTTTATGTTTGCTTGAACAAAACGAAATAATGAAACGAATTTTTCCTTCGAACATTTTTGCAGTGGCTTGTTTTGCCAAATTTTGCATCAAGCTGAATGCATATAGTATTACGCACGCTTTAAGCACAAGCCGTTCCGGGGTAAAGTTGTACTCGGGACAATGCAAGGCCTTTGGTGCAAAATTTTATCGGCCTACCGGAAGACGTTTCTCTAAAATAAAGTGAGCAGCACAGCAAAAGCGGCCATCCACTTTTATCGAGCCACGATACCGTTTAAATCGACAACACCTTCATCATTTTCAAAATTTCCACAACTCTTTCCACTCTTTTCCAAAGGTGTCAAGATTTTCGGGCTTTCTGCGCGTCTCTTTTAGTTAATAACGATGCCAAAGCAACTTTGTATGGAATAAGCAGTTTGCCCAGTTATGCAAAGAAAGGAAAATAACGCTAAGCACCAACCACCGGCTGTATTTTTCACCCACTTTTCTAAACTTGAAAGAACAGTACATTCACTGCAACCTCGGAAACTAAACAACTGTTGCTGGTACCAGAGTTTTGAACCTTAGCCTGACATCCATAAAAAGACTAGTTTGAAATTGAAGTGATTCGTACTTCAAACTTTACTACATACTTAACGACTTCAAAACACTACTCATCGATTTGGTCCCCACCAACTGTGCATACATGTTTCTACTCCACTAAAATTTCTTCATCGCATTGTCGAGCCAATTAAGCATTAGCCTACGATTTAAAAATTTTTATGTGCTTTCATGTGCAATGGAAAAACGTAAATCACTTTACTTTCTAGCAATACAATAATTTAAGAAGATTTTAGCAAAATGTCAAATAAACTCCTGGAAATTACAAGCACTGTATGACTCATGAGGTTGCATTCAATGCTTCACCATTTGGGAAAATATTAGCCTCCATACTCAAAAAGCCTGTTATATGCTATGATCTACGTTATTGATGGTTTCTGAATGCGCAGATGATCATTTATTTTTGATGATTGGGACAGAATTGCCAGTGAGTGGCTTTTATTATTAAAAGAGTCTGGTTGGGGCCAAACCTGTACAAGGAATAAAGTAGAAACAATAGACCAACAACCATGAGCTTCTTTCTCTGTCCGTAGTTCAAGTTCTCCACTTAAAAACCGACGAACGTCTTTCTTACTTTGATGCCAACATATTTTGTGGCCAGGTAGCATTATTCTCTTATTTTAACCTTGCTTTAAACACACGACCTATTGCTGAATCTTGTGTAATTTTATGGTTCCGCCACCACAGAATAATATAAGCAGACTAGATTTAGCCCTGTGTGTAAACTTATCTTCGCGACAGCTCTGTCCATTGCTATTACTAAAAATGGTCTAACCTACCTGCTTCTCTCGATCAATAACTTGCACACCCTTCCTTCTTTGAAGCTGAAATAAGAAACTTGCGATCGATAGTAGATAGCATAATTTGAATCTTCCCAGACAAGAGTTCTACAAGTGAAAACAAACCTGTTTCATGTACTATAGATGTTCATGTCCCAGCCACCAATTTCTTATGAAATTGTCAGGCGATTTCGGCGGGTCTTACGTTTTGAAAGTAACGCAGTTTAAACAAGACGTAACGGATGCTTGTGATTAATAACTCATTCAGTGGTCACAAAGCTTGTACGTTTTGCGTGCGTAATCAAAAGATGCTTTGCGGTTGATTTGCTTTCAAAGGCGTCGGTGTTTAAAAGTTGTGAAAACAGGAATGTAGTTTGGCAAAACAAACAGTTTAACAACAACAGTATCGGCAGTGCTCCCTTGGCTTTGTATTACCTGGCATGCACCAACCAGGCGGTGCTTACTCAAGAAGCAAACATTAAGGTACCTTTTGAGGTTGGAATATGGAAGATGCCTGACACTTATTTGCTAAGACCTCGACTTCACTGCGTCTCTGCGACGTATCATGGTGTGTTTTATTTGCAACCATATCTTTGTCAAGTTGCGGAGCTCACTGCAACACTTGTTACGGGAAAATTGCGCCTGAGAGTTTAAGTGACTTAACCAAGTTTATTGTTACCGAAACGTATTGTGCCAATAAACCACAGCCTAATCTCCTCAAAATCGTTAAGTCCGCTGAAAAAATGGTGCTAGGCTAAGATTGGCAGTGCAAGGCTTTAACTATGCGGCTGCGCCCCGATTTCTCAGCGAGTGAAGTCCACAGGTGTAGTGCCAAAAAAGTGATAAAATGGCATATACAGTATAAGGTGCTGCGGGTGCTACGGTTATGAAATTTGAAATTTTGTTGTAGAGATATTCACGAAAGCTGACGGCTTATGCTCCAGAATGGGAAAGGCACACTTTACCATTCCGTTTGTGTATGCATCACAAAACTCTTACTGCAGCAAGTAAGTCACTGAGTATAAAAAGGGTTGTTTTTCAAAATATTCCTTATCATTAAATTTCAATGATTTGTCGTTGCGTGTTATTTCTTTTACTGCTTACCACGACTTCCAGGTTTCACTCTGTTCGATGAAACTTCATAACGCGATCAATGCAAGGCCGAATGCCTCGCAAAATTTTACCACAAATCAGAACTTTCTGTTATAATCGATTCACAGATTGGAACAAAATACATACTAGAATTGGATGAACCACAATTCGAAGTTAAAACAGAGGACGTAATATTTAGTGATCGCGTAATGTCATTAACACTATGGCTGTAAAATATTTTTCAAAAAAGCACGTTCGATGCTAAGCGGTTTGGCGTGTTTTCTCGCCCCGTAATAAAACAAGCTGAAATGCAACCTAAACAAACTAATTGCAGAAAACACTGTTTTTCACTGAACACATTTCCCGCCGCTTTGGGTATTTTTTGCCAGAATAGAATTTAGAATTCGTTTCCAAGCATTTTGGGGGTTTTAACTTGTTTTACGCCACCTAACAAAACAGACCAAAAGACAATCTTAGCAAACAAATGCAAAACGTATTGAGTTTTCTATTGAATAGACAATTTCGTGCCGTTTTGGGCAGGATTGGGCGTTATTGGCTGATATCAACTAAAAAATTAATTTAAAAATGTTGCATAATAGTAAAAAGACTACCTACGTAATATTACGTAGCTATCAATGGGAAAGGTCTGGCTTTGGCCCCATACGGCTAGGCGTTATCTACCTTACGTGATATCACGTAGCAGGGCATGCGGCATATTTGACAGCCATAGAAGATATCATGTAGCGTTGCAGTTAACTCAAGGCAAACCAAGATCTACAGTAGATTCATCATAGTCAAAAGTTATAATGGAGCAGACTTGCACAACTTACATGTTGTAAAACTTTGAGCAAGGCGAGATCACTAGTAGCTTGTGCTCTACGAGAACTTCTATGGAGCTCCTACTGCAACGACCTAAAAAATTGGCTGGAGATATACTCCTGGTCCATGTCTATGCTTAATTGTTGCTTGAAATGTGCACGCGTAGAAATAAAAACTTAAACGTTCAATAAATTTAGATGCATTTTTAGCCCACGCAACATTCCACCGGGCTATGACTTTCATAGTAACCGAAGAAAGTACCCAACCGCGCCTATTTGATAAGATGGTCATGTATGACCGATATATTAATTCATATGCAGTGCGTTGGCTGAAGTTCTGATAAGTCAGGGAAAGTCCTGGCGAGGGCGACATAGCTTGCTGCAACTTTGCTAAGTTGATCGGTTGATGAAATTTTAGGTCTCTTGCCTCGGTCTCGGATTTTCTGGCAAAGCCTCGGTTTTCGCTTTTCAAGTTAGATCCAGGTTTTAGTCTCGGAGTTAACGGCCTCAACTACATCAGTGCTAACCATGTCCCTAAATGCAAAACTTTCGCTGGAGTGCACTCGACACAGATTCAGGGCGTGGGCGATACACAACGTAAAACTCGCTGAAACAACATTTTTTCACTGACGGCTACTGCTCCGACATTCTCTTGAGTCCGTGTTCTCTAGATCCATCATAAGAGAAAACTTTGGTTAATTGCATTCAAATAGATTTTTGTTCATTTCTTAACAGTTCATAGAAGCATGACATAAATGCAGATCCACTTATATGCTTAAAGCAGTCTTTGGGAATCAGAGGACAGAAAGGCCAATATCTGCTGCTATAACACGGATGGGCGTTTTGGTGATAAAGGTGGCTAATCTTTTTCTTCATAGCTAAGGTTCTGATGAGCCTTGGTTTTACTATGCAACCCATTAAAACGTGGCATGAGAATGGCATGTTCAGGTATACGCAAGGTCATTCTGTAGGTTGTTCAAAATGGACAGATAAATAAAATAAATTCACCTGTCCATCGGGACAAAGTCTATAACCACATCACGCTGGACCTACGTCGTAAGCGAAAATGGTTGTCTCCATCACTTACGAGAGTTGTTAAATTTCTGGTCTTTGCCTTATTTTGTATCAAGTGCGTCGCCAGTGGGTCACGATTTGGCGTTGATTGTGCTAGCTGCATACACGAAGCTGGAAGTTTTTTGTAAATCCCTGGATGGGTAACTTTTACGTAAAAAATCGGGTTTTCAGTCACTAATCCAGTTTTAGATATGAAAATTATGTTCTTTTACTAAACTTGGCGTATAGTACATGTTTGCTGTACAATGCCATCTAGGCGAGAATGTACTGAATGAGTACTGGATGCAAATGGTAATTTTTTTACTTTGATCCAAAGGAAGTCAGCAGTACTCATACATTCATAAGGTTAGGCATATGAGTCATTCTTATTTATACATACATATTGTAAGGGTTTGTTTGTTTATTTAATCGTGGCTTTGACCTTGTAGACCGTTAATCTCTTTCATTCATGCCATTCACACAATCAATCATTTATCACAAATAGAGCCAGTAAACGGAGTGTCAGGTCGCTATGGCGAGTATCGTCATGCCATGGCTCTTTTGTGTACAAACATTCAATCACCAGATGGCAGGTAATCTGTGAATCAGGTCGCCATGACACAGTACCACAAAGTTATGACTATCATAGTGAACGCACCACAAATATTCAAAAATGCATCCATCTAATAGCCAGCTAACTCTTAAGATCATTATGGTACAAACCCTCACAGGAGATGGATCCATGTTTCAAATCACCTGACAATTTGATTTTCTGTACGAAACCACCAATTGTTAATCATTGCAAATACATTTATTGAATATAATACGTAAAGTCAACAAATTAGCAAGACACAAAGTGAAATGAAAACGGTTGAAATTAAACTCTTACAGTCCACGGTGTTCTTGGTATAGCCAAACACAGTTAAAGCCGTTGCATATAGCGGCAATTATCTGTCATCCTACGGGAAAAAGGTATAACATCGATATATAATAGTAATAAGCAGACAAGATCATGCCAGACTGAACTGGACAAAAAACAGACTCACTCAACCAGGCACCGAAATAACAATTCAACAAGATCAGCGCCAGGCAACTCAGACAACAAGACGACCAACTGATTTTTAGACAAGATCAGACAACACAAGACAGCCGGCAAACTTAATATTGCCCGTCTTTTAAAATGTTTAAGTCACGTACGTGACTGAAAATTTGTCTAAGCCCTGCAGTTGTCTGAAAAATTATAAGTCCAAAAATGTTTAAAACTTTTGTAAGTCCCAAAAATGACTGAATATTTTCTAAGTTGCAGAATGTGTTTAAAAATCAAAGTAAAAAGTATTTTAAAATTTCTAAATTTTTCCATGAAAAGGTTTAACTCTTAAGAGTTTCGACCATGTCAAAAAAACATTTGTCCAGGCCGGTCAAGAGCTGACGCCCGCGCCACCAAAGCCAAGAAGGTCTTTTCTGCAAGACTTAGCCGTAAAAGGTCTGAAGATTTCGGAACTCAGAAGTTGTTCAAACCTTGAACATGTTTCCGAAAAAAGTCGTACACAAGGCTCGGTTAAGAAAAGTTTTTTTTTTAAAGAAAAACCAGCAATTATTTACAAAATTTAGATAAACGTGATGCGCTACATGCTGAAACGCATGAACTACTCAATTTTTGAAAACGTACTATCAACTGTGGATGCAACACAGAAAACATCGCAAACATCTATGTATTGGATGTTCGGGGGGAGCGCATATTTATTTGTAATAATAAAATATTTTTCCTTTGCTTTTTTATATTTATTCCTTTTGCAACGCAACCTTTTTCCACTCCGGTTATGTCATCAAACCTCCGCAACCAAGCTCCGCTATTTACGGAGCTCCGCCTTTCACAGGCAACCCAAGTTTGTCAGCATGAATCTGTTCCTGATGTGGCA
>JGI24159J19872_10007359_pt1 | contig 14430 bp, 9 predicted proteins | sample Ectturendosymbi4_FD_19872 | JGI IMG/M metagenome (IMG submission 19872) | reverse complement strand
ACGACTTTCGATCCTATCGATTGAAAAGGCTTAAAGAGATGCCACAAGAATTTGAACGAGGCAACTTTCATTCAACCGGAGAAGCGGCTTTGAGCTAAAAGCTCACAAACACAAGGCAGGACAGCTTTTGAGGACGATTTCCTATGAACCAAGAAGGTGCATTCAGGGAAGGCAAATTGGAGAAAACCGTTGAAAACAACAGACTTTCACAATCAGTTGATGCAATTGGATTTGCAATCAACTTACTCATTCCGAGAATGAATGATATCAACTTCAAAATGCTGCTCACTGTGTTTTGCATATGACCTTTCATCCATATATTTGCCAATCACAAGTGATTGCTGTAAACAACAAACATCCAATAAAAAGCTGCTGCTTTTCAGCTGCAGCCAAGCTACTGGTGTTGTTTTGTCTGATTGGACATTTACGCTCAAGTTAAAATCAAAAGACGTGGGAAAGGGTTGCACCAGTTGATATTTTCGGTATGGGAGGAAAATGATTATGATATGTTGTTGTACCCAACAACCACACATGTTGTACCCAATAACCACACATGTTTTTGAAAATGTTGGAGGGTTGATTGTCCGGTCAACTCCCCCTCTGGTTGCGGGCCTGATACTGGATGTTGATATTTAAAAATGCTAGTAGATGCTGCATGTAACATGCTAGTAGATGCTACATGTAACATGCATGCAGATAGTGTGCTTGAACATTACTTTAAAGCATGTTTCAAAATACACACAGGGTGAAAATTTGATATTTGATGCTTTTCACAGAGAAATATTAAGGTTTCAGATTCAACTTTATTTGCAAATGCCACTTTCCCAAAAAATTGCCTGAAGCAGTTTACTCTCACTATCACACATGAGAAAATCGATTGGCTGCTCAACACCTGCCCGAGATCTATCTGTGGCCAAGCAGTGGTTTGTAACAACTCGCTCAAACGACGAAGAAATCACATATTGCCTTTTATGGTGGTATCGTTGCTCTTGTGTTTGTGTTCTGTGAGCAGGAAGTCTTAATGCGCAAACCGGCACCGAAAGGGACGCACTTACCACTAGATCCGGCACCGAAAGGGACGCACTTACCACTAGACCACGGGCGGTACCGGCACCGAAGGGACGCACTTACCACTAGACCACGGGCGGTACCGGCACCGAAGGGGACGCACTTACCACTAGACCACGGGCTGATCGCCAATCGTCTGCGTCAACAGCTAACTGCGGCTTGTTGCGCTGGTGGCTTGCGAAAGAAAACATTGAACGAAAATAAAATCTTGACCTATTACTGCAGCCCGACTGTTCGTACTATCATTTAGGTGAAAAAATACTAGTTATATACATTAGCCAGTTTGAAAGGAAGGCAGTGCTGCCGAACCACTGCTCGTGATTTATTTAATATTCAGGATAAACAGCAAAACATCGCATTTCGTCTTCAACACACCTAAACATTTTTGTTTTTCAGTGTATTGGTGCAACCCGCTTTGCACCAAATACCGCTACAGAGGGTTATCAAACTGCGTCGCTTGTCAGATTTGTTTTCCATATTTTTTTGTGGAAGGTTTTTCCTGCATCAGTCTTTGCAAAAATATGTGCAAGGATAGTGTTAAGTCAATGGTGCAAGAGGCCCCCAATGGTTTTGATTTGACAAAAACGTGGGCAAAATCTCGAAAAGATTTGGGCAAAGAAGCTTCGATATTTTTAATGGAATTATACTTTCTTGTTAGTAAGTGCATAAATAAAAGTTTATTGTATCATAGAAAACACATTTAAACAATCAACAAACTTTTTCTCGTAATTTCGTGTTTTCATTTGTGAGAGTTGATGAATAACTGATGCACTTGAAAGTTTGGGCAAAAGAAGGGATTGCATTTATGCACTTTAATAATTGTACACTGTGGAAATCTGGTATACAGTAGAGCACCTACTTCATATTAGTAGAGGCCATGCGGCATGCCAGGCAAGTACAGAGAAGCTTTTGCTTTTAATTTTAACTATAGTGTGTGGATGAACACATTTTGCCAAACAGTTTGTTGCATGTTGCATATATGTGCGGTTGAACAGAAAATGTTGTGCGACTCAGGGCATATAGCCATAATATAAATAATGATAGATGCCACATATACAGTATCACATATATGTCTTTAGAGAAGGAAGCAGATTCAGGCCTACCTCGGATAGATCTGAGGTTCCTTGCTGACAGCAACAACTGGAATGTGAATGGAACGCGAAACCTCAGAACTGTGAGGCAGATGATCAGGAATACTGAGCCAGCTGGCTTCTGACAATGTTCTCGCACAGCCTAGTGTAGGCTACTTTTTCAGTTGGGTTGTTAAGAAACAAATTTCAAGAACGAAATTTTCTATTTTCAAGTGTATAGCAACATTGTAGAGAAATGCATAATGTACCAACAGCTACAGAAAATTTGTAAGGAGAAAGTTTGTCGCATAACAGTTTTTCTGGCTAATTTCGTGAAGTTTGGGGGATAATATCCTTTGCACTCCCCAAAAAATTGCCTGCTCCTACACCTATGTGTTAAGTACTCGGAAATATTCAGCGATTCATGCTGCTTTCTAATTTTTGAGTCAGTAACTCTCGAAAGCCCGAAAAGTTATCTTTGCATGTCACCGGCCGCACAAGCTCACAATTTCGTTGCCACAAACTTTATTAACTATTGGTCACTGCTACCAAACTCATTTTTTTAAAATCTGTCTTATGTTTTTTGTCAAAAAGCCTGCATTTTAGACGTAATAGACTTGGCAACTCGTTGGTAATTTCTTGGATGTTGCTCTCTTAACTGTTATAAAGATTTTTGCATGAGACAAGTTGTGAAGCATTTAAAATATCTGATGGGGCAACATGGACAAATGCTTTAAGGCCCCTTACGTCATGTTTTACGGACAAGGCAATCGTTTCCATCGCTTTTCATCCGGAACAAACACCTGAGCGTTTGTCTGCCAATATGAAATTGGAAAATAAGTTATAAAGAACCAAACCTTCCGGCTATCTCTGCCAGAGCAATGGAAAGACATAATACAAGTATGAGCGAACGTTTCCAAGAGAATTCTGGCATGCATCTACTTTAAACTATAGATGTAGGCCTATCTTAATTTCTGAAAAATTATCCTTTTTTTCCACGTCATTGCAATTTTGTGAGTGTTGTTATGGGTAACCTATCAGAAAATTCAAAATGTGGCCAGTAAGAGTTTTGTTGTGTTTATGAAGTTAAAGCTACATTTTAGCTGATCAACATCTCGATCCTCATGCACATCATCAATACAAAGGAAATATATATTTAAAACTAGAAAAAAGAGTTACAAGGCCGACCTAACCTCCATGCTGTTACTGCACTCATGATTTGGAGCGATGTTCCTCATTTGTTATGCTGCATTCTAAGATCACCTATGAATAGATTTGAAAATCAACATACGTGCCGCAGCTGTTTCCTCAAAGTTAGGTGTCGGATATAACGGTTACTGCAAGTTCGTACATCCTTAAAAGCAATATTTTCTTCAACTGAAAGGGTTTCGATAGAAATTTAACTGTTTGCACAATAAAGCTCGAGACATGTATGAACCACGCCAGCACTTGATCACAGTAAAAAAAGATTGTCGACGCTTTTCAAGGTTTTTGCTATTTCAACAAGGTTAAGCCAAGAACTTCGTGCTTTTAGTTTATGAAAACCGTTTGTCTTTATAAAAGTGTTTTTAATTATAACATAAACAAAATGTATTTTTTATGATGTCCTTTTAGCATTGCAGTGAAGTGCATATCTCATAAAAGACTTGTGATTTTGGATCAAATGCATTTTGAAATTGTTTTTTACTCAAAGTTTAACAAAATATCAAAGAACTGGTCTTTGCTTTCACAACGCCAAACATTAGTGGTAACATACATGTGTATGTTTAAGCTCCCTTTTCGTTAAGCGTTCGGCTTGCGTCAAACGAAGATTGCCAGTTGTGCCCACCCTGTTTATTGCAAATGGTTCAAAGTTTTTGGAAACTTCTGGAAACAGCGCTTGGACCATTTACCCAAACCACGGTTGTTACTGTTATTTTTGCGGAAAATTTCGATATTCTTGAAGTTGAGCTCTTTTATTGATCTCTGGCCCTATTTACGCACACCAGGGGCGAAGTGTATATATTGATTTACTGAATGCAAAAATCTGCTGCCAAGTGGCCACTGTGAATCCCAAATTAGAGTTGATCAATGGTTCTGAACCTTTTTTGGGCCAAAAACAATTTTTTCAAAAAATATCTGATGGACCACGTTGCTGTGGTGACACCTCATGAACAACTACTTGAAAGTGTATTACACATCGGTCAGTGAACTTAAGGGCTTGTTAAATCTTAGTCCTAATAAAAATCAAGGATTTATGGAATTCCCTGTGGACCACCTGGACCAGGTTGAGAATCACTGAGTTCAACCAAATCTTGTTTATCTACAGACGAAACCAAGGAAATCGAAAAACGGAACCGCTGCAGCAGTACCCTGATGCTTGTAGACATGACATCTTTTTATATCTGCCTCGTCTGAAACGTTTGTGCAAAAACATTTGAAATATGAACTAAAAACTGATTTTGAAAAATGCGAAATTGGTCTCTAACAACTTTCTTTATTTTGAATCAGTTTTAACTGGCATTTCTTGTTTGTTGGTGCAATACTGTAATGAATAAGCACATTAGTTCAAACAGCATACGAAAAGTACAGCTGTTAACACGCGGCATTTAAAATGCTTTCCACTTACAAAAGGCGCAGTGGGCAGTCTCTGCTTATTTCTTGTTGGTAGATAAGCATCTGTGACAGTGCATGTTGGCTTATCCGATGTTTGAAGTGCCTTGAAGATCAAAAAAATGTAATGACAATTGCCGCATCGAAAATTAGACGTGCACTGTCTTCAGTGATTGATTGAAGCGTATGGCAGAAGCCAGCTTCAACTTTTCCTCAGGGCGTGCTCAGACCGTGAAGACTTTTATTCATACAAACCCGGCTAGTTTCTAAGCCGCTTTATCTAGTTAGTGTTGTTGCGGGTCGTAATTACGTTGTCGTGTCCGCACCTTTGCGCCAACCAGTCGGACCGCACGACATCTTCGCCTCTTTGTCGCACGATTCCCCCTCTTTGTCGCACGATTCCCCGCACATGTCACAAGTGCTTGCTCGTCGACGGAGCCTGACGTCATATGGAGATAAGCCACGTTCGTGCACCGCAGAATGTTGCGAAACAATCAAACAGCAAAAAGATGCGGTTATCTGTGATCTAATTGGCTATCTTGACAATTTACGTCAAAACGTATGTTTCAAACACGTTGGCAATGCAGCCCCGAAATTTGTTGTGGGTTAGATAAGTCTTGATAACATTGGCACTGCTCGGAAATTTGATGTCAGTGACAGCTGATCAGTGCCACTCATACGGGGCTGGGCATTGTGACAGGGCTCTCACAAAAGGGTGGTTTTTGAACACAGTTGCTGCGGCGCGTTCTAGATTCTTTTGGTAGGAAGGGCATGCAGCTTGTTTTTTGGTAAGCACTGTTGACTATAGTTAAGCATCCGCGTTTGTTATCCCCCTTATTTCAACATTGAAAAAACGGCAAAGTTCCAAACTTTAAAATGGACCAATAAATCCAAGATTTTTCAAATTTCGTATAAAAAATGCACATGTCAAACAAATCGTGTGCTTTGGGGCGCATACAAAGTGATTATGTAATGCAAAGTTGAAGATTCGAGTGGTATGTCGCCACTAGATTAGCAATTTTATAACCTTTCTTCCGCTATTACGGTTATTTGCGACATTCTAACTTCGAACGCTCGGATCGCAGGAGCAAGCGCATAGACCGAAAGGGCCCTTGCAGCGCAATACTACTAAGTTCTCGCAAATTGCACCAGGTCAATTCTATCGTTTCGTTTGATCAGAACAAAGTAATGCACTGATTTCAAAGCGCAGTTGAAGAATGCTGACGGCAAACTTCTGTTGACTTCTCCGAGTCATGAGCTCATGTTCAGTAATATTGTCTTAAATCGGACTTCTGGTGCGGATCTCAGATTATGTTTCAAAAATACATGACTTAGCAAAAAATACATGACTTAGCAAATTGAAGGTATTAATCTTTGCTCCAGCCATCAAGCATGTTGATTTATGATCCACTTTTGAAAATTATGAAGATCATGCCGCTGAACAACTGAATTTAGCAGTATAGCAGCAGTGTTTGAACGCTGTGCCATGATGACGTCACTTAGTCTTATGTCATGAAATTGCGTAACGTTTTTCTGTCTGTTATCCTGAAATTGTTGGTAATTTCGTTGGTGTGATGTCTAGGCCAGTAAACACTGAAAAGGGAAACTTTATGGTGTAAATGCGACAAAGTAATGTTCTCACTTTATTTAATTAGTGCCACTGTACGGTCTAGTCAAATCGCTCAAAAGCTTTTTGCAACGAAATTAAATCGTCACTGTCCCCAATTACATCACCAATATTTTTTTACTGATGTGACCAGTGCTTAACACGGACACCGCAATATTTTTTTTCATAAGGAGTTCGAATGGAAGTTGGACCAACTTAAGTGAATTTAAAATAGGCACTCACGCATTGTTTCCATAAAAAAAGCTTCGATCATCCTTGATCGCCTATACTTTGAGTGGCCGTGGTAGTTAAAATAAACTGATTGCGAACTGCACATAAACACTTTGCAGACTATTCGAACTATCTAATTTTAGGCCACTCCTAGTTTTGTACTGTAGGCACACGCCCATAGACTATCCATGCAGCATGTGGATGACGATGGTGCAAAAGTAATTTCTACTTTAGTTTCTCACTCCGTTGCAAACGTTTGCCCATGAAATTTGGGTTGGTTGGTGTCATGCTTAGGGCGCAACCAGCTGGTATTTTCGATGGGGTCGGGCAAAATGATTGTAAGTTGTTGTACCTAACAACCAAACATGTATTTGAAAATTTCGGGGAGCAATTGCCCAGTTGCTCCTCCCTGGTTCATACTGATCGATGTACGGTAGAGACTCAAAAAAGTCGGATTTTTGGGCAAAAATTATAGCAATTTGGGCAAAAATAATGTAATGCAGTGGGAGATAAATAAATGCTAAAGACGAAGTTAACATACTCGCCTCATTGATATTTGAGAGACTACTTTCACTAGGCTATCAGGTAGAGTCACGAAGATTCCACGGAGTCTGAAAAGGTTGTATAGCATTAAAATCACGTGTAGCAAAGCATTAAAAACATTATATTTGAAAGATGCAAAACTATAGATGTTGAATGAATTCAGTGAAGCTTCCACATTTCTGTATTTCCTGGACCTAATTGTAGCAGGGGGCCTAGAATTTTTTTGAAAAGATTCAATGTTTTTTTCTACCACAAGAACTTGTGTGGGACTTTAGAAAGGCGCATTTCACGTTCGGGTTCTCTTATCTCCGTTAAGACGTCATAAAGCTTGTCAGACGACCGCCGCGGAAGCTGACGCACAGTTAGCAAACCGCAGTGGGCATAGAGTAAACTATCGACTGACAGCTCCTTATCGGCAGTCTGCGATTTAACCGACTGGGGGCCGGATAGACAAGGCCCGGCACGGTCTCCGGCCAGCGTTGGCCAACAAAGCAAGATTCATCATGCGTCAGAGCAAACTGACGGACACAGCAGTCATCCGTAAAAGGCTGGAAACTGAGATAGCATGGCCAAATCGGCAATACCGATTCCCGGCATTTTCAGGAAAACTTTTACAAATCGTAATTTTACTAGCATTTTAGCAAACCGATATGCATCGTGTTTTCAAAACATGAGTTTTTCATTTTGATTTTCCTTGCTGATCTCTTTGCGGTGTTGATCGATGCAGTACTTAAGTTATTTCTTTTGCGATCAAAATTGAACAATTAGAGAGCTTTCCGTCGTCGCGAATTCATCAGGTAGCAAAACGCCTTGATCAACTAGACCTGTTCTGCATCACGAAGCTTGCTTCGAAAAAAACGCAATAAAATGTCAGGAGGTAGTTGTGGAAAAAGTCCTGGCGAAAAAGACTTTTTTTTTGACCAAACGCTCCCACGGCGTCACACATCTAGTGGCATAGCCAGCGCAAAAATTTTTGGGGGCCAAAAAAACAGGACCCTTGGGTCGCCCCCTGCCTACGCCCATGCGCATATCTGCATCTTCAAACACCAGCGCGGCGCACACTTGACACGACCGCAAACGTAAACCATTTTCTCCACAATCAAGTTATTTCAGCTTCCCAGCAGTGTAGGAGCTGGGTGTGGAAGGGTTGAAAGCCCACCCCCGGAAGTTTTAGATTTGTCGAAAATTCGGGGAATATCTTAAAAAATTCCGGCACAGAAGTTTCGACATTATTTAACAATATTAATAAAATTATGCTTCTTTTTCAGTGAGTGTATAAATGAAGGCTTAGTATATCGCAGAAAACACATAAAATGTATATAAAATCAACAAACTGTTTCTAGTAACTTTGTGTTTTGGTTTGTGAAGATTGATGTGTCATTGACTCACTTAAAAGTTTGGCCAAAAATAGACATTTCTTTTACGTGCTTTATTAATTGTACAACGTGGGAATAGAGCATGCTGTGGGGCACCTACTTCATATTAGGAGAATCCATGCCAGGCAAGTATGCAGAAAAGTTTTTGATTTTAATTTTAACCAAAGTCTTTGGATGAACACATTTTACCATACAGCTTGTTGCATGCTGCATATATGTTCAGTTGAGAAGACAATATTGTGAGACTCACGGCATAGTCCTAATATAAATAATGGTAGGTGCCACATATATGTCTTCAGAGAAAAAAGCACCTTTAGACCTACCTCAGATAGGTTTGAGGTTCCTTGCTGACAGCAACAACTAGAATGTGAATGGAACGCGAAACCTCAGAACTGTGAGGCAGATGCTCAGGAATACTGAGCCAACTGGCTTCTGACAATGTTCTCGCACAGCCTAGTGTAGCCTACTTTTTCAGTTGGGTTATTACAAACCAAATTTCAAGAACGAAATTTTCAATTTTCAAGTCTATGACAACATTGTAGAGGAAAATACGGTATATAGTGCACCAACAGCTACAGAAAATTTGTAAGGAGAAAGTTTGTCGCATAATAGTTTTCCGGGCAAATTTTTGGAAATTTGGGCAAAATATTCTTTGCATTTCAAAAAAATTGCCTGCTCCTACATCCATACAGCTTCCGATTTGTCAGCTACAGAGAACACACAAAATTTTTCATGAAGAGGCTACAAGATTTGACCTCCAAATTGATTCTGTTCTTACATTTTGCGTCACAATGTTGAAAAGCAAAACCTTGTTGGTTTCTGTTCTAAGGCAGGATAGGCAAAAAGCGCAAAAAACATGTACTTTTGGTGGTTTATGCGAAGGGAGCATATTTAATTTGCCAATAATTAACTGGCAACTTTTAGCTGTATCTACACCAAGGTGAGTTGAATTTTTCTTTAATAGAAAATGTGATCATCAAAAGGTAGCAAGAAAAAGACAAAAACCGGAGCCAAGGGAAATCATTTTGTTTTTTTCAATAGTTAATCAGCACTTAAACAGATAACAAAGTACCGATTGGTTACATCGGTTGAACGTCTACGTAAACAGCTTTTCATCGGCCATTCTTGTATTCCAACTATTTTTGAAGTCAGTCAACTTGATACCATCATTTTTGAAGTCAGTCAACTTGATACCATCATTCCTGGCAATAGCCAGGAACATTACTATAACCTAAACAAGAGGCTATCAGCAGGTTATCTGAGCAAGGTACTTTTTTTTCAAAAAAGCATTGCCATGGTCTAAAAATGAAGCACGGGGCAGCGGAAGTTAAGTGATAGAATGTCTCTCACATGGACGGTTGGTGTTCGATCCACGACCACTGAGTAAATTGCCGTAACTCTCCTTGAGCAAGAGCCCCGGCGAGAAGCAACTTTCAGGCTTCGGCCTGCCGCCAGTTGCCGTCATCACAATCAAATTAATCAAAGGTGGCATTGCCATGGCTTCTTGAGAAACCACAAATTATGACTTTGTTTTACCAGAGGCAAGCAGAGGCGAATTTTCATTTTCGGGGCCCTAGGCTATTTTAAATTGGGGGCCCTTCTGGAAGGTTCGCGATGACTGGTGTCACAAAAATTAGCGCTACACGTGCTCGTTACATTAACTGAACACGTTGCAATTCATAACCATATTAGTTTATTCTGAATTCCCTCGATATCAGGAACCGAAACAGTCATAATGAAGCTGACGAAAAAGCCAGCGGTGAAGTTATCTGACAGCACTCCGTTACATATTTACTGAGTTCCCTGTGCATTTGCACAGTTTGCAGGTGTCAAGAGCTCGCTGTTACTGTACATAGTCGGCGATCAACGGGACTTTTGTCCGCAAAATCGCTGAAAAAAGACTTTGCAGCATGCCCTCGCCCCCGAAACAAACCTGCTTAGAATTTTATATTAATTTTCAATTGTTAGAAACCAAACTGAAGGAACAGTCGATCTCAAAAAGACGTGAGTAACCGACAACGTCATTGACTTGCCCCTCCCGAACGAAATTCTTGAAGGCGCTAAAGGTAAACTGAGACTGGTCCTACCATACCTCCGTGCATCAATCACTAATAGTATAAGTCAGGGCAGATTTTGAGATCTTGCTTTGATGAGGAACGGAGCATTTTTTGTGTAATTTAACCGAAAAAGACTGGATATATTAATGTTTCAATGGAATTGTGTTTTTCGAACACAAGTGATACATGACATGCATTAAATAATTTATTGTACAATTCAAATTAAATGTATTTCTTTTCATAAAAAATTGTCGTTTGCAGTTGCAACATATTGTTTGTTTTTTTGTAAGATGTACAATTTTGTCAGGCAACACTACGTAGGCCTATAAATTATGAGAAGGTTGTTATTTGAATGTTTTGATATTCTTCATAATAAAACTAAATGAGTATAGAAGTATGTCATGGTCTTCATGGATAATTTATATATTATTTGCTGAAAAGTTGAAGCAAGAATAAATACAAATATTTTCCGTTTCAAAACATTTATTTTCTTAATGTTTTAACTTTCGTAAAAATTGTACCTATATATAATACATAAATTATTAGAAAGGGCGCACACATCAACTTTGCCATTGGCGCCGTTTCGCACAGATACCCCAGCGCATTTTGCGCCATTGAATATCTGCAGCCTTATCTACAGTGCAGGCTGGTCTTGACTTTACCCCATATCTTACCCATAAAAAGCAACAAGAGACAGACCCGGGCTGAACGGAAGTACCTCACTGGCCTCGCGTATTCTGAAAAAGCATTCAGGCGTTTTGCCCCACACATTATACGTAACAATAACCAAGTCTCAACAAAAACCAAGTCTCTACGTCATAAAAAGATAATGCTTATCGCCATTTACTTCAATCCCTTGCGCTCATTCTTCTATATCAGGGGTCTCCAAACTACGGCCCGCGGGCCAAATGCGGCCCGCGAAGCTATTCATCCGGCCTGCGAAGCCATTCTCCAAACTAAGGACCGCGGGCCAAATCCGGCTGGCGAATAGATTTTATTACTAATGAAAAATTAATTGACAAAAAATTTTTGATTTAGTATTATGTAACATATTCCGAAACAATCACGTTACGTAAGATGTCCGACGCTCGCACTGTTGTGTACTAATTTATGTGGCCCTCGGATGAAAAGTTTGGAAAACCCTGTTCGATACTGATCTTTTGTTAGCGGCATAGTCAAAAATGTGTGTCGAACCACAACAAAAATACAAATACTGTATAATTGCTTACAAAAATGCTAGAAATCGTCCTTTACTTCCGAAATTTTGGGCCTCCCAAAATCGGGGGCCCTAGGCTTAAGCCTTTTTAGCCTAATGATAAATCCGCGCCTGCTTACAAGACACGTCAGCCTCACTTTGAAACAAGCGCTGCAAGCGTCTGGGATCTCGATCAATGAAACCAAGCTTTTCTTTACTAATTTTTGTGCACGGTGAACGCTCATTATACACAAACCGGACAAGTAGATACGACCAGGGTTGCGGAGTCGGAGGTGAAATGTCCGACTCCAACTCCGACCTTTCCAAAATTTCCGACTCCGACTACTTAACATAAAGGGAATGAAATTGGGCTGTTACAGTCAATGGAAATCGTGGTGCACAGCAAGAAATCTGTTTCAGCAAAAGTTTCAAAAGAAGTTGTATCATTTCAACAAGAATGTCCAATTTAAGAGTGTGATGTAAAAATGATCTAATCGGACAAAATAATCCTACTCCGACTCGCAGTGTTGTTAGGAATTCGACTCCGGGGCCACCCGAAAACCTCCGACTCCGGTTCCGACTCTGCGACCCTGGACACGACTACGGATAACTTACAGTACTAAAAATAAAATCCCACGCAGGCTTAAAAAATTGAGAAGATGAATTATGAAAAATCGAAGCAGCAAATATAGCTTTGCGCTCAGTGCTGTAATTGATGTGGGGGGCAGGGGTGCGAATCAACCCCCCTGGCTAAATGTAACAACCGGGCCCCACTTAGCTTATATTTTGGTGCCTTTTGATTTTCAGTAGTTTTTTTGCGTTTTTTGGAGTGATCTCCGGATTCAATATCACTTCTTAATTTTTATGAGTGTTTGTCTCAAACCTCTAGTTACGCCACTGGCTGCACTCCGTACTCACTCAGAAGTCAGGACGCAACCTTAACTATGAAGACGTATTCCCACAAGCCCCTGCATAGACGTATTCTAATAACTGGGGCCCGGGAGGATGAAAGTACGTACGCTAAGTTTTTCTTGTAATCAAGCGCAAAATCTCTAGTATAAGTCGTTTCCATGCAGTACAACAATTAATCTATTTTTAAATTTTAGCATAATAGCTGTTATATGTGTATTCTGTTTACTATACAACCACGCTATACACGTTTCAACGAGGGCTGCAGAAGTTAGGGGGAGCAGTGTCGGTCTTTGTACCCCCTTTTCTCTCAGAGACCTTGCCTCGCTGCATTACCTGCCAAGATGTCTGCGTTCAACAGTCACACGTGAGAAAACGCCCATTACCGGAACTTGAAGTGAACCTTTGAAGATTTGTTGCCATACGTTTGTCAAGACGCACAGTAGAACAACTCTTTCGAAAGTTTCGCAACCTGCCTCAGCAAGCAACGGAGCGGACGTGAGTAAACTGCAAGCTCATCACTACATGACACAAGAACAGTGAATCTGACTCTTGTGAAGTAGAAGCGTCATACCGGCAAATAAACAGTCATTGCAAGAATTAAATCAATCCGATTTAAAGCTGCTGACTTCATGTTTTGCAAAAAATTTTGATTCTTAGTCTCCCCTGGATGCTCCCCCGTGCGTACGCCCATGTCTACAGCATAAGCTTGTAAGTAATCACTGGCAATGAGTAGAGTTTTTCTACCAATGCGGCTGCTCTTTGTCATTCTCGAAAAGTGATAACAATGAAAACGACGCAAAAAAGATTCTACCTTTGACCTTAAAGGGAACATTACTTATGTTTGTTTACCTGATAGTCTGATGAAGATGCAAATGTTTTCCTGGAAAAAATTGTTTGCAACTTACTAACGTCTGTCCTTGTTAAACATTCATTCACACATGTGGAAAGCCCGCAAAATTAAGAAATGAGGAGCTTCCAACTTCATTGCTTACAACAGTGGTTCTTAACCAAGGGAGCATGCCTCCCCAGGGACGCGTCAATAAATTTCCAGAGGTAGCGAGCCCTTGCATGCTTTAGTCTACAGCATGTAAAGTGTTTGAAAGGGAAAGTGTTCCGTCCAATACACTTGTTTGAAATCAGCGGATCTTGAAACAAAAGACAGTTACTTAATGGAGGCGTGGTAGAGAAAAGGTTAAGAACCGCTTGCTTACAACATGTCTTTAAAAGTGTGTTACGTGGAAGAAGTATAACGGCTAAGCGGTCAAAACTGTTTAAACAAATACAGTTCTTACACAGAGCATCGAAGCTTTTGCAAAGAGTGACTCCAAGCTTTAGTGCTAAACCACTTCTAACGAAGAATGTTAGTTGTTTTCGACAATATGGCCAATTGTCAAAGAAGACCCAAAGGCATAAGTTTGTTGCAGCTAATGCATTGCCCTCAGCAAAAGTCATAATAGCCTCACGGTTGTGAATCCTACTTCGCATGGTGCTTGACATCAAGAGCAGCTACTTATGCACAGAAATTCCTGCGAATCCCATTCACAGACGATGATAAACAACCCGGTTTTGTCTTACATAAGTTACTTAGCTACGGTGAGCTTTCACAAGTGGCTGTAACAGAACCGACTGAAACAATAGATTATTTTTAGCTGAAAAACAATTTTCAGTGCAACAATCAATACCCACCGGCTTCATTCGTTATTCAATACGAGTTTGTAGTTTTGTAAGCAGGCAGGCCTATAGTTACTTGGGAAACTTGCGTGCAGTTCTCCCAATTTTT
>JGI24159J19872_10007357_pt1 | contig 14430 bp, 8 predicted proteins | sample Ectturendosymbi4_FD_19872 | JGI IMG/M metagenome (IMG submission 19872) | reverse complement strand
CCTAGAAACAACTGTATGCAGGTGACTGCAGGGCCCGAGTCAGCTTTCGAAGCCCCTTTATTACCAAATCATTCTTCACATCTATGCTGCCATGAACGGGCTGGGTGGGGGGGCCAAAACTGAGTTTGCCCCCGGGCGTGGGAAGCCCTAAGCGCGCCACTGCCCTTAGGGGGGCGATTTTTATTTTTTTGGTGAGATTTTTGTCAGGCCCGTAGCCACGGTGGGAATTCGGGGGCAGTGCACCACCAAATTATCTTCGTGCCCCAAATTTCGTTGCACCTAGAAAAATATATTTAAAAAAATATTTTCCCCTAAAAACTCATTTTGCACCCAAATCTTAAAACTGGCTACGGGCCTGGTTCTTGTGCATTTATGATATTTTGACTGGCGGTTAAACTTGAATATATTACTATATTGAAAGACAAGAGATCGAAAAAACAAAGGGTGGTGGAGGGGCAAAAATGCAAAAGAGGACAAAGCCGCTAAACAATCATTTACTTAACTGCGTTATAGGCTACTATTATGATGCAAACAATCAAGTGCTTGGTGTCTTTCTACGAGTATTATGAAATTATCAACTTCATCACACGATTATTTGTTCCAACTACAACCCAACATATTATATTTATACGCTGTGGTTCCGATATGATATATTTTGGTCACAGGTAGTTGACAATTATCGACTCTTATGGAGGGGAGCTATAGTATGTGAGTTCTATCATTTCATACTTCGTTTGTGGTTGAAAAACGGTATGTCGAGACTGACAAGGTGGTGATGGGACAAAAAGTTTGGGAAAAACTATTTCAAATCATTCGCGGGATGTGTTTTTTCGATTGGTTGGTTGGTAATTACAACGACATCTACAGGCTGCACTCTTATTTTTGGTCAATTGTCCTTTATCATGATAATATGAAGCATTAGCCAACGCTTGAACTCACAGTAACGAGATGCGAAAGAAGCAGTAGGCTGTAGTTCCACAAAATGGTTTGGGGAACGCTTTATTAGAAAAAATATTTTCACTGCTGGAGTCCCACAAAGTGTGGAACTCTTAAGCTGAGAGTTTCACAGAAACACAACACAATTTCCATTATTTCGATGACGTATTCAATAGCTAGTAAATGAACCGCCTTTTCGCTACAAAAAAGTAAATCTAAAACATGCACTCTCCTTGTTTTCCTCAAATTACACCGTTGCAATAAAGCACAGTTGCTGAAAAAATGCGTGAACCGATGACAATGTTAAATAAACAGGTGTCTGAAAAGTACGGTAGAATATCAAAATATTTTTGTAAGATATTTCTTCATGACAAAACCTTATGGTTCCATCACGACCAACTTGCACGTTTTTTTCTACAAAGCTTCATCGCAAACTAAGGCAACAAAGGTAACGGTAAAATTAAAGCACAAAGATTCTCTTGTTTTATTTAAAGTTCAGAAGATTCTTGTGCAAGGAGTCTCATGACACAAAATCAATTCGGAAAAGCTCTTCGTTTCTTTGCTCGTTACTTCAACACAAGTTTTGGCGAGACTCTAACAACTATAATATAACTTCGTCCATTGCGACGAATCATGGCTTGCCGGTGGTTTGCACGGCAGCAAGAGGTTACAAAATACCATGCAAAATGGAGCGACAAGCGAATACGAAAACCTTTTCGTACTATCTTTCACAACTGTTCCTACAATATATAAAACTAGAAAGTGAATTAGGCTTCTTGAAGTCTTTCGCTAATGAAGCGGCAAGCTCTTTTTTCACTCAGTCGTGGCCGTGAGTAAATGACTCCTTTATTTCCAAACCTGGAGTTTTATATGCGCGGGAGGCAGTGCACTGCAAAGATCGTTGTATCAGCCAGTTATGTTCAAACTTCATCTGCTTGGTCTTTTTCGTCGACGCGGGCTGAATATCGTTAGTAAGTTTGAGCTCTTCTTATCTGGTGACGGTTTTTCCGAATGATCACCAAACATTTTTTTAGGCGGGCTTTTTCTGTCGTAGTCAGAAGTTCTGTACAACGAATTCTCGTTCAGACTGGCTGATCTAATTCTTGGAGTGAAGTCCAAATCACAGTCATTTTTGTTTGCCTCTGATTGTTCAGCTGCAGTTGACAACTTGTCGTCGGAAGAATGTAGCGAGAAATGAATTTTAGGCAACACCTTTTCTCCAGTGTCTCTTTCTATGTTGGGAAGGTTTATGCTTTCTGTGCTTCCCCGGTAGTACGCACACAAGGTGTTCGCTTGCATTCTGACCAGGGAAGAAACCGCAGCCATTCCTTCCCATTCTGCAATCAATAAATCAACTCATAATATAAACTGTTGTAAATTTGAAGCGTTCATCGCTGTCTACTATGTCAATGAATGCAATAACTATTTCCCTGAGCTGATAATTCGATATTCAAATGTACTTTACCTAAAATGAGCGAAAAACGCGAACGTTCCGATAACCCGTTCCATTGTGCAAAAGAAGCAAATTTTACCGTATTTAGGACAATCACTCAGCTCAGTGCTTATGTGCTGAAAATGTCTTAAGCAAAATCGGACTATGTTTGTTCCTAATTATGCGGTCTTGATTCTGCCCACTCACGAATAGTTAAACGGTGATAAGTTTTCCCAGCTAAAGCCCTTTAGCAAAACAAGTCTCTTGAAGACAAGACCGTATCTCTAATTATATATCATTGTATGGTATAAGTGAAGAAGATTTTGTTTCTGTAAAGTTCAATTAAATAGGTCGAATGTTGTAACATTGCGAGTCATTCACTACCCCACCAGGCCCGTAATCAGCTTGGGACATCAGGAGGGGCGAAGAGTTTTCCGACAGGGGCCCAAATTTTTTGAACTATGTCCAATATTTTTCAATTATGTCCAACACACCTTTCCAGTGGGGGCGAAAAATTTTCTAAGAGGGTCTTCGCTACCCCTGCGCCCAACCTGGTTACGGGCCTGTACCCCACTTGTATTTCTTAAACTGACTGGGATCTTCATCTAATGCAAAGCCCCTTGTTCGATTACCATTTGTCAAAATCTGTTTTAATAAACTCACTTTCATGGAAAAGCTCCAGAGTTGCATTGACTGTTTCGTTGGAGCTTGCGACCGCTTTGTCAAGAGGTAACATTTCGGCCCAGGTTGGTTGTCGCGGCGGGAGGTCGTCCATACGTACAAGCGCTGTGAAAAAAACGGTGCAAACGTGACAAGCAGCAAGCTTTTGACACCGAGGTATCTATCAAATAGTTTGTTCCTGCTCCAAAAACGCTAAGACTGTTTACATTTTAAACAGAGGCGGACCCACCCCTACCATTTTTTCAGTTTTTCGTTATGACTTCCGTTGATGCGGGTCTGTGTAAGATCAAACACGTCTGGTGAGCAGGGGTGGATCCGGGGGAGGCGACTGGGGCGATCGACCCCCCTAAAACTTACGAAAGTAACATTTTTCACCATGACTTTGTACAATTCAGAAAGACACTTGGCTGCCAACGGAGACTTGACTGCCAAATATTACTGAAATCGCCCCCCCTAAACTTACGAGCTGGGCCCGCCCCTGCTGGTGAGCAGAGGTCACTGAAAGGAAAGTACACTAGCGGAAAGCCTACCAGAGGGGAATGACTTATTTCATCGACTGAGCAAAGGCACGGATGTTTATGATGTTAAATATTTAAGTGATCGGTTGTCGGGTTGATTCCCAACCCGAAATCATTGGAGAGGTGACCTACAACCGCATGCAAGCATTTGTATCAAATTGTCAGCATTGTTACGTAATCGAAAGAACAGTTGAAAGAACAGATGGCAATAGATATTTTTTCTACCCTTGCGTTTGCCAAGGAACAATTTCTTCGGAGATTCTCATCAACAGCACATCGCATGGTTTGCGCGCACATTGAGGAACAATTTGGTCAACACTCATTTTCCACGATCATGTCTACAATGAAATCCGGAAAGCAAACTGTTTGCATTTCCAGTAACTCAGGTAAATCACAGACTCTGTAAGGTTGTAAGCATTCTCATAACTGGGCTCCCGCAACATTGATTACAGCGTTGGGTCGGCTTTTCATGCGGTCGGGGCGTAATCTCACGATTTCACAAATTCGGTAATCTTAGCTTTTTCTAATCTTGATGAAACGTTTTTGCCTGATCAGAACTTGATTCGTGTAGGTTAAAAAATAAAAACCACCAACCTTGGCGGCCAGCAATGACTGCTTGCCCGATGAAGACTTTCCCTGATTGAGATCGCCCGAAAATGCAAACTCGAATATATCTGCTCTCCAAATCTTCAGCACTAAAGCCTTTAAATACAAATGTGTGGTCCCACCTGTAAAAGTTAAGCAATTGCAGATCAACAAATCTTAATCTTGCAGCAGTATAGACTGTTTGCTTACTGCAGTGGCTTATCTTCCCATTTATTATGTGTTTTACAATGGGGCCTGTTGCAGTAAGTGTGCTAGAACTGAATGCTACAACGCACCACTGTGCCTGTAGTTGTATGAATAAGTTGAGCCAATTAAGCCTAAACAAGCAAGACGTTCATAACTAAGAACGCCAAATCTGTGGAATATCACCAATTGAAAGAAAGTTGATCAGAAAAGAAGAGTTGGACATTTCTAAAATCGCTAAAGGCCATCTTTCTATACTCAATTTTGTCGCCCCAAAACGATTTATCCAGCCTGGTTATCATGAACAGATCCAAGAACTAGGGTAAAACTTTATGTAGGACTTACACCACCTGCGGACAAAAAGGGACTGTTCGTCTGGGGGCTTTTTGTGAAGTAACATTCTTGGACACGCTTACTCTAAAATACGGTGATGGTAGTTTTAAATGCTGACGTTCACCATAAAGCTATAAATAGTTGAATCCATGATATATCTCCACCCCACTCAACTGAGTATAAATTTTATTTTAGGTCCATTACGTCAGATCCACCCTTCCGACGTTCTAATTAAATGTTGGTTTTGTTTGCGACCAAAATTGCCTTGGGTTATCAGCCTGACAAACTGCTTCCACAATGACCTTGCAAGAAAAATCCCAGTGCGAAAAGGCGTCATTTAATGATAAGGATGAGTATCGTTTCAAAACAAACTATTTTTTATAATCAACTTCTGAAGAAGCTTTCTGTTTTCTGCCATGCTTCGCTGTCTCCAGCTGGCATTTGAAATAGGAAGGCTCGAATCCATTTTTACTCTGATACATTTAGCCATTTGGTTTAAAGCCAGCCAGTCAAGATGTTATCCGTAGCATCAAAAGTCGCTGCTGTTGTGAGAATGTGAGTTAATGATCGCCTTGGACATGCAAAGTTGCAGCTGAACATATGAGGATTAGATATTGGAGAAAACTAGAATTTGCATTGTTGTCAGTAGGTTAATTTTAGCAATTTATCACGATTATTGACGACGTGTACCACTAAGCAGACAACCAGCTATTCATGAAATGGTTTTCTTTTTCGTCAGATTTCATCCAACTTTTAAAATCTAAATCCTGCTGTCCGCAGTGTTTCGAGTTTTCACACCACTATATTGCAACACGAGAACATTCTATTGCTGTTGCGGAAGTTTCAATCACAAAACGGGTAAGTTCATATTTGTTTTTATAACTTACTATTGATGTTGATGTTGATGTATCTAGGGAAGTCAAAATCTGCTGCATGCTCGAATAGAAACACACAGGCTAACCAAACCATTGACTAATGCTCTTGCATATGCGCATGAAACTCCACCCCAGAAATCCTTCACATTTCCAATGCGTGTCAGGACAACAGATTTGTTGGTACTGCAAGGACGTGAGCTAATGTTTGGCCAAACGGGTACTTTGCACAAGAGACAAGCAAAAAACGCCGCAGTTGATAACCTGGGATAGGCGCATTCTTCGCTTCATATTCGAAACCAAATACATCGCAGATCAACTTGAACAAGAAAATCTGGTGTTTGTTTTTTGGTTTCACTGTTCATGTAGAGCACAAATATATAGAGCAAAACCATCATGCAACTCTGCCCATCCTCGCAGTGGTTCGAAGTGATCAACACATCCGGTTTTTCGAGTTATGGTAATGTTCAGCCCTCCCAAGGAAATGCGTTCTATCTATAGGTCATAAAATCAAAAATGTTTTCATTTGACATCTACAGTGCTCTGGTATAATCCAAATAAACTTTTTAGAGAGACCCATTTGATCACAAAAGCATCACCACTGAAAAAATCTCATTAAGGCAAAAAAATCTTATTAATGCAAACCACGCGATTGAAATTTCTGGTCTAATTTCAATTATTTGAAAATCAATATGATCCCAACATGGTTCTAAATTTCTATGAAATGCAGAGTGCAAGATCAACCTGGTACCCCAGCGGCCAATGCCACTTCCGGATGGAAGTGCAGATAATTTAAAGCAAAGTTTCTCTTTATCGGTTCAAAAAAGCATCTTTAATAACACTCACCTTACTGAACCTTGCAGGGTCAGGTAGCGGTATTGCGACTTCATCGCTCGCTTTTCGTGGTCAGGGCACAAGGAGATACACACGCAGCACTTTTCGCTCTTGCTCTCGGTTTCTTGTAAGTTGTTGAACAAATTGTTTCCTTTAACGACGGACACCATTAATTCCGACTGAACTCGGTCGCTCTTCTTACTGTAGTAAACGCTCAGTGCATTGTCTTCGTCGTCTGTTACACTGCAAGCAATCACGAGATAAAAAAAACGACCAGCTATAGGTTAATTGAAAGCATGGCGTCAAGAGGAACACCCAACTTACTTGCAGAAGGTCGACCTTCTTCTGGAATACGCACCGTGTAGCCCATTTCTGGAGTATTTCAATTCAATAACAATTTTTCTGGGCTGTAAAAGCAACAGCAAGTTATGCCCCTGCTGGTTACTATGGTAAACATTTCATCAAGTGACGCGCATAAAATGTTGTATTTCACGAATCAAATGTGCTTGTTCTTCCAAGAGCTTTGAATTTAAGCTTTTTATTTCTAAATCTTAGCTTGGTAACTGTTTTATCTCTATTCTGATTACCACACAAACAGGCTATACAAGTTTGACGAGGGAGTCAAAATCTAGGGAGCCCGGTACCGGTCTTCGTCCCACCTGGCAAAATTTCTCTTAGAGGCCCTGCGCGAGTTTATAAAAGTTGCAAGTTTCACTCTGTTCCAAATTCACTGTACAGTTGCAGAGTTTTTTCAGGAGCAATTAAAATCTGGAATCGGTTTGTTTCCAGAAAAGCTTGTGCCATGACGTTTTTGTTCAGCTTTTGAGATTTTCGTGAAGCAGGGGTAATGTTTCTTTTAACTCCCTTTTTATATTGGAAACTGGCATCCGCTGGTAATTCGGGGCTTGTTACAGAAAAGCTTTAGCGTGCGTACTTTCAGACTCCCGAGCACCAGTATTTATCGGGCCCGGTTGCGATGTGCCTCTTGTACCCCCTTTCATGGGCTCTGAACTCGTGTAAGAAACACTGACACGATAACCAGTGATTCAGCTGTTAACAATCAGCTGTCTATGAAATGATGTGTTTTTCGAAGCGTACAACACCATTTCATATAAATCATAGGTTGTTGCATATTGTGTGTTATTCACAGTGCGCCTTAAACCATTTCAAAATCAAACAAATAAAATATCTGTAGGTCTCCAGAAATCAAGCAGCCAACGCTTGAACAAGCTGTTTACCTACAAAACACGATGACAATTTAAAAATTTTGCGAGAAAGACTATTGTGCCACAATGTATGGAAGCTGACGCCCCCCTACTTTATCAGATAGATGTTAGCTTAAGTTTTTGAAGTCAAAAGACAAAGTAAGCATTGTGACGACAAACAACGTATGAAATCCCACCTCGTCGCTTGATTCTTGAGACAAATCTTTCTTTGAGATCTTCTGCTTCTCAAGGTATTGCTTCACATAAGGAAGCGCTTCTTGATTTCCAAGCAGTTCACAATGTCCTTGTTTCCTTTCTTCCTTTCTTGCTTCCCATTTTTCCGGAGTTTGAGCTCGAAATAACCTGGCTTTTTCAAGCAAAGAAAGCGAATCTTGCTTATCATCCATCTTTCCTCAACGGGGCGAGTTTGTGTCTGTTTATTTCGCGGAAGATCGTGTTTCAGGTTCAAAACCCAGTCTGCCTTTACGGAATGGTTGACTCGTACGCTAATGGATTGTCAATTCATTTGACAGTAGAATTTTAGTGCTGAGAATAATAAAATAAAACTTGAAATATTTGTTACTTGCCGTCCGTAAGACCTGCTGGTACTTGCAAAACGTTTACGATTAGATTCCTAATAAAATCTAAAGAATAATGTTTTAAGAACAATAATATCAGAAAAAAAGTATCAAAACGACATCCTTCAAATACAAAGCTAATCATTTCTTTATCTAAATTAAGCACAGAAAAATTGAATTTGCAGGCTTGAAAACTCAAAGATAATTCTATTACATTTCGCTGAAAGGTGCAACGCGACGAAGTACAATCAAGTAATGCAGAAGGAATAGCTCCTGCTGTGAGCTTCATCTCGGCTGTACCAGGCGTTAAATGACCAGAGAAACGGAAGTGACGCAGAAGCTTCATCTCGTCAACCGCTTGTCAAAATTTTTTTCAAAACAGCGCTACTCAGTGTGTGTCATATTGGTTAAACCACCTAACCTTCCGCTGAGCAAAACGTGACAGGTGCTGTCTTGCATAACTGGAAATAATTTGGCGCAATTTGCAGATTTCCCACAATATTGCTGATTTTGTTGACATGTTTGTCAGCACAAAAAAAACAAGATAGAACCGTGTGTTGTTAATGATTTTATGAAGGTTCAGAAAAACACGCAATTTCGTTATTTTGAGCTCACTAAACCTAATAGGATATGCTAAGCATTGCAATGCAGACGTTATAAGAACAATCTGAGGATCGATACGAAAGAACAGGGTAAACGTAGAAACGTCCTTTTTTGAGACATGCTGCGCGGTTTGAACATACCGTGTAGTACCCACTGATTTTATGTTGTTTTTTTTTAATACTCCACGAGTTACTGTATTACTTAGATGGCACAAGACCATAAAAAAGTTTTTAACCAAATCCATTAGCAGATTCTCCAAAACAGTACGACTTAGTTCGTTAAACTACCATCGTACAGTACATTACAGGACCACGGCTTATACGTATAGACGAATTGAATCGCTTAGTGGGTCAAACTAAAGCAGCGGTTCTCACAGTGGGCGGAATAGCACCTTTGAGGCGATTTTGAGAGACAAGGGGTGAAGAAACAAAGGGGATGACAAGGGGGCAAAACAACACAAATGGGGCGAAACTCTCAACCACTAATCGATCGTCATTGAGTTAACTTTAGTAGCCTACTATTATAACTTTAATTTCTTGCAAATTTTAATATACTATGATAATCGTTGGAGGTTGTTACAAAATCAATTTATCCGTTAAATTTTTGTTCTGGATCGTATCATGTGCCCGGCTACAGTGTCGATTATTTTCACAAGAATTCTGAACGTAAAATTAGCGTCGTAATACAATTGCTTGGTTCAGCTTTTTAATGGCTTGGTTCAAATATTTAATACTTTCTCTTTACATTTACTACCTTGTGTTTGCTGTATCAGGCTTAGGGGGGCGATAGCGACATGTCAAGAGTGAAAAGGGGGCGATGGAATAAAACATTTTGAGAAACACTGAACTAAAGTATACACACTCCTGCTTCACTCGCAGTCACTTGAGATTCGTGTGTTGTTGCCTCGCCGCCTTAATTTGTTTATTCGCGGAACGTTGATTGCTGCCACGACAGCTCGGGGCAGTTGGCGTTTGTATTTCGCGGCGAGTGTTAAGCGAGCCTTCTTGCCACATCAAAAATGTCCAAACAGTTTAAATTACTCCGATATTTTCCCCATCTATTTTGACCACTGCTTACATTTATGGAACTGTAAATATACCAGTGATCCAACTGGCTTGACATACAAAAATATTTTTCCTCAGAATCTCAGATAACCAAAAATGACCAAATCCACAAACAAGAGTCCGTTTCCTTATTTCGACTTTGCACCGGTGATTGCAGGTTGAACAGTCATCTCTTCAGGTTCGGACTTCATTCCTCTGGATTATGCAACCACTGCCACACCCCTGAAACAGTCCATCACTTTATCACAACATGTTCGAAGTTCCAGCGAGCTAAACTCCGAAGGGCAACTGATCAGCTAGGCATCCGTTTAGAAATTACTTCACTGTTAACCAATACAACCTCCACCCAGTTAATAGAATCATTCGTCAAGGAAACCGGCAAACTACTTTAATCAAACCAGCAAGCAGTCCTGGCGCTACAAGACCTTTGCTGTCATAGAGCGCCACAAATTCCATACTAATAATAATAATAATTAATAAGTTGTTGTTGTCGCTATTACGTGTTCTTGACACTGCTGTTTGTTTCTGCAGATGGTCACTGCGATTTTATGTGAATTAAAGCCGAGCGTACTAGAGTCGCCTCGCAGGTCAAATCGTGTCACATCACTCACTAAGTTTTTTCATGCTGATGAAGTGGCACTGTTGACTGCATAGTTTTGCAGAGCCGTGTCTGGCTTCTGTGTTGAATGTTAAAGTTTTCGGTCGGGTTGCTTAATATGGTCAGACCATGACAAAGGGATTGGCTTTGCTATCCTGAAAAATTTGCATCCAGTGGAATCTAAATTTCAGTTTCTGTATGGATTATCGGAGCTTGGTTCTTGCTAAAGTGTATTGTCTAAAGTGTATTAGGAAGTGTTCAACTGTTTCTGGTGATTTACATTCGTCACATAGGCTATTAGGATGGACCTATCCGATGCACATTGTAGTGGAGTCTGCATTGACCAGCATGAAGGCGAAAGATCAGAGAAGAATGAGTGCGTTTTATTGGTGCGTTATACAGTATATACTTGAATAAAACTGCTTGTACATGAAGGCTTTTTTGGTGTTTATGTAATGATCTTTACACCACTGAAGGCAGAGTCTATTTTGAGCTCAGCTTAGAATAGTTGCCTGGTGTAAAAGCTTTTTTTATAGGTGACATTAACATGAATGGAGTTATACATAGCGGAGAGTTCAGCAAGGAAATCTGTACTATCATTTACAGGAATAGCGGTATGGGCTAGTAATCTAGCATAGCCATCTCAAGTCTTATGGAAAGAATCCCATGGTTTAGCAGAGAAAATTTCCGACCAGACATGCTTCAGAATGCACCAAATCGATGCTGCTGTTTTCATTTTCTGTTGAGAGAACCCACATAAACCCTTTCCGAGGGTCTAGAACCTTAACGGGCGTTCGCCGTAACGCTCTCGGGAAATACCCAATCAATTAGACTAGACGCTACTTCCCCTCTAAGTAAGCCCTGGATCCAGCCATAAATTTAAATGCCTCACTTTATGACTGATTCTGGTAATAAGTTCATGTGCAGTCCAAAACATTTCTTAAACCAGACTTCATAAGTTTTTGCTATTTGAAAGCCATCGAACTGTGTTTGAAAACTCTCGAACAATTTTCTGAAGTCAAGATACCTTTTAAAACCTCTTTGCCACATATCCCACAAAACTGAATCCCCTTCTTCTCCTAAAAGCATGACACAATTGGACTGCCTAAAAATTATTTGGCAGTAACGGAGTCTCGAGTTTTGGCTTCGGTTTCGAGACACATCTCGAAATCCGTTTTGTGAGTTTCGGTCTCCACCTCCAAAGTATCAGGTGTCGTTTAGGTTTAAGGCTCGAAGCATGCAGGTGCGAGGATCGAAGACTCTGTCTCGAGGCTGCTTCATCAACTGGGTTTCGTAAAGCTCCAGCATTCAAACTATCCGCTGTTTGCCTTGTCCTCGGGGAAGAATGAAACAAGAAAGTTTGGCAAAAATGAATGAACTCGGAAGAAATCGAAGCTCAGGCGAATCGATTACCCTTCTTTGGTAAATTCAAAAAAATCCTTACGAAGTCGACAAATTTTCAGGTCTCGAGTCTTGATCTCGGCTATTCAAGTCGTTATCTTGCCTTTTTGACTAAGCCTCGTTCTTGACGTTTGAACCAGGTCTCGGTCAAAGAGGTTATGGTGTCAATATCATTGTTCTTTCGTCAAGCTTGCAAATAATGTTCATGCCCGTCTTGTTTCTCAACTGGGAGCCACGAGGCCTTCGACAGAGGTAGATATTAAGTATATTCACCTGCTGGTTGGCGCTGTTACGGTGACTGATATCACTTTATTGAAGAGGAGGGGAGCAAGGGTGTTAAGGGCCTCGGTAAGGGTGCCACGGACTATGAAAGTTTGACAACCCCTGGATGCCAATTTAAGTGTCTACTTTTATGTTGTTTACGGCAGGTACTGCTTTCCGCGACAACCTCGAAACTGGCAGGGATACGACGGCAGAGTTACACAGACTTTACCTCTGTCATATCAGGACGTAAAGTAGTCCTTCCTCCACTATCAGTTAGATTTATTGGCAACTTTCACTGAACTTCGTTACTCTTAAGAGCAGTTCAGTGATCAGTCATGGCATAAGGTCTTATTGGTTTGCTTTAAGATAGGCATATGCCCTTGAATCTCACGAGTTAAACATTTACAAACTCATTTTCTTCGGTAGGCCTAGTTTGCAAAACACAGAATGATTGCAAAAATGTCCTCACTGTTTTGTTTCTTGTTTGTGACTGGCAGTGGTACAGAATTCAAATAGCATTGTTCAGCAAAAATGTTTGATGGAAACGGTTAGAAGCCAACAGTATAGTTGTAACTCCAAATCTTGAACCGAGCTTCACACCTTCACACCATCTTCTGAAATGCAATTGGCCAATTTTCTGAAAATACTGGCTTTCATGCAGGACCTGCCTGAGACAGTTCTGCGTCCTAGGCAAGCTTCAATTTTTACAAAATAATGCAATACCTCTTTCAAATATTCGGAACATGTAAACCACTAAAAATCGGATTCTGTGCCCCTTGAAGGCTGCGCTCTAGGCGACCCCTTAGCCTAGGTTGGAAGGGCCGCCCCTGCTTTCATGCGTTCCTTGTCAGAAAAGCGAGCATATGCAATCATTTGAGCTTGCCTGGTAAGATTAGTCGTTTCATCGAATTGAATCCCGAAGCAAGGCGCATCACGAACCTTGGCTAAAAGTATTTTTTTCAATGTTCCAGCAATTACCGCACATTTCCTTTGCATGCAATTACAGTATATCGTATTCTATGTGAATAAGATTTTACGCTTTTACTTTCTTTTATTCTGTGCAACTGACGATGCTCATTTGAGTGAAATTAATATTCCTGTTTTAAAAACTGTGGTCAGATTTTTTTGGAAGACTTCTGTAAGCTTTCATGTGTAACATTATGATATGGAGCAATTATCGCCACAGCATGTACGATCGAGTCTTTCTGGTGGTCAGGCAGATTCTGAAAGAACCCAGTTCAATACTAGAGTAAGAAAACATCAAAGTATATCGGACAATGTTAGTTTTTGCACTTCGGTCACAGCATTGGGTCATCCATGAATTTCCCTTGCTGCTATCTCCAGGCATGGGTGAAATTTGGTGGGGGACACGNNGGACGTTACCCCCCACCTTTTCAGACGGGGGACATAATATGCCATGTCCCCCCNACATTTTTCTCTTTAGGTTTTGTATTTGGAGAGGTTTCAAAAATAAAAGTGATGCTAGTCACGTTTTGTGTGAAGAGCTTTTCATGCTAGATGGTAGGCCACACGTAGCCAAGTTCATGTTGAAACAGAGCTTGGTGTGGTATCACTGGATTCTGTTAGTTTACACATTTTAGCTTGAATAAAATAATTTTTAGCATTTTTCAAGTTTGTAGAGACCGTGAAAGATGTTTAACTGCTTCTGTCCAACATTTTACCCTGTGTGGTATACTGTTAGAAAGGTGATTTTCTTGTAACAGTGAGATTATTACAGCTGCAAATGTGAGATATCACACTATAGCCATGATTTGTTCCGTGCAGAAATGTACAGTAATAGTTTTGCTGTAACGTTGGCTGTCACGTATTCAGAAACAGACAGCGTATAATTTAATGATGCTAGTGAATATAATGCTAGAAAGTTAGATTATCAGGCAAATCTCTGCGAAGCTTTTGTCGAAGACAAAAAGCAGCACTGTTGTGGAGACTTAGTTTTGGGATGGAGAGTTTAGCTAAATATTGTTTTCAACCATTAGTGAACAGGATTTCAACCAAAACGTTGGAGAAGTAGCCTACAGAATTTACCTAGCTGTATATTGACCTATAGCTCAAAACGTAGGGACTTGACTGGGAAATAAGGATAAAATATGCATTTATCCTAACGTCTTGCAATGTCTCGATAATGGTGACCAACAAATCCAAAAGATATTTTTTCCTTGAAACTTTGTGCTTGTGCTGAATGTATAGTGGATTTAACTTTTCGTATTTCGACTTGCCGTTCCCTACTCGCTATTGCATTCCGTACGTGAGATCTGGTTTGTATCAACTTGTCATTCGCGTCAAGGGATTTCGTGTGTCCGC
>JGI24159J19872_10007356_pt1 | contig 14430 bp, 8 predicted proteins | sample Ectturendosymbi4_FD_19872 | JGI IMG/M metagenome (IMG submission 19872) | reverse complement strand
TATTCAAGCAATTTACTATATGAATAAGACTCAAATCTTTTTAATCTTATTAATCTTTTATATTGAAACTTGCTCGATTATTTAAGCATGCATTTTTTATGTGGTTCATTCAAGAAAAATGATATATTAGGATAATTGTATTCAAAAAAATACACAAACTCATTTTTAGCCTTAGGGTACTGATCTGATCTCATCACACTCGCATTTCACTCCTATTGGCTTGCGTCTGGATTTGCGCGGTAAGGACTGTTGAACCAGGCGGAAATTTATCATTAATCAGAATTTCGAAAGTTGCTGTTTTTAGTCAGAAGTTAGTTCAATCGACTGTACTGATCCGACAGCAACTTAACAAAACAAATAGAATCTAGTCATAAGTACAATTTAAGCCTGAACAACTTACTTGACAAAACTATGGAAGTACAGCACAGTATTTGTAATTTAAACTGACAGAGCTTCACTTTTCATAATCTGGTTCTCATAAAACAAACTGGCAAAACTTCATTCTTATGATTTGAATTTCATAAAATAGTCTGACAGAACTTCATTCGGACAAGCCACTTTTCTGTAGTTTCGACTGACAGGGATTAACCCGGACAAGCCAAATTTACAATCTGGTCTGACAAAGGTTAACTCGGACAAGGCCAGTTTCTCCTGACCATTACTGGCGCTTAGGCTCCCGTAATGATTTAACCATGACCCCCTGGGGCTAAACGGTGGAGCGAGTCTTGAAAAAGACTGACTTTCAGTTCAGATGGGGCTGTATTTATACCCGTAGTTCGTCTTGTGACTTGTTAACACTCCTTTACTTCAGGTGTTCTAATTGGCTATTGCTTATTGAATCACCTGGTGATTGGCTGATTTAAAATACTTCCAGAACCTTCAGGTGCTTGTCGGTGCTTGGGTTTTTCCCTTCTGTTCCGTCATCGTTTCCTAGTCGTGATCAGCCTCATGTGATTTCTGCTGCTTGTCTTGTGACTTCTGCTGACGTTTTGATTACGTTGTCACTGGGGTAACTTGAGGCTAGTGTCCTAGGATAGCCGTTTTCAGTCAGGTCAGCTGACTAATAGTCAGTTTTAATTGGCTGTGATCCTTTTAAATTTGCTCTGGCTGTTTAAGGCTTGAGGATATTTCAGCAAGTTTGTTTTCTGTACAGCGATGAGTTGTTACAGGCAAACTTGCCTGCAACAGAAAGGACCCGGAGCCGGAGCTACCTCTTAAATGATCATAACTCCGGTCGGGTCCTATAAATTTTCAACTGAACTCCGGATGCGGCTCCTTCTGATTTTTAATTTGAGCTCCGGCTCCAGGCAAAATGCCCAGCTCTGGCGCTCCGACTCATAGGCCTGGATAATTTTCACAGGAATTCTGAACATAATATTAGCGTCGTAATACAATGGCTTAGTCAGCTTCTTAATGGCTTGGTTCAGCTATTTAATACTTTCCTTAAATACAATTCTTTAAATCTACTACCTTGTATTTGCTTTATCAGGCTTGGGGGGATAAAGCGACGTGTCGAGAGTGAAAAGGGGGCGATGGAATAAAAAAGTTTGAGAAACACTGATCTATCCCATCAAAACTGTCCAAAAGACTATAGAAGTAATCCAAAACTATTCCGTAACTCTTCCACCGTATAACACTTCTTTTAAAATAGTTTGGTTTGGAAACAAGAAGCAGACACCCAATAGTGGGACATATATAATCTTGGATTGGCCCACTCCTCAAGAAATTGACTCAGTTCACATGTGGAATTTCTATAATCTGGAAGAATCCCTGCCTATTGGTCAAGGATGTTTTTCACAACCAATGGCCATCAAAGTATGGTTATGCAAATGGTTTAATTACTTGTCAGGAAAAACTTCAAAATTGTTTGTTTTTTTGTAAGGTGCTATCTTGCCTTGACACCTTGTTTATAACAATGTTGCTAGTTAAACAACAAATATCGTGAGTTTTCAATTTTATTCGTGTTTGAGATATGCACTGCAATTATACTCGTGTACCAAACAATCAAAGACCTTGTGGTTTTGATTCTGTCTACTTTGACAGCCAGCGGTAGGCTGAATAGCAATAGCCTAGTGAGATGTACACTTAGGTTATAAACAGTTAAATTCTTGTTGTATAGCATTCTTAGTGAAATTTAGATTCTTTGTTTAAGATATGATTCACTTCTACGACCAGAAAGAGGTCCGTTCGCTGAAAGGTTTACAAATTGTGATTTGTGATTTTAAAAATATTAATGAACGGCTAATTTTAATTAGATGACAGTGCAGGCCCAGAGTCAAAATTCACTATAGGCAAAATAAGACTACATGCAAAGTTTTTGAAAAAATTTGTTTTTCAAACTCAGAAAAATTTTCTAAATACGAGAGTAGAAGCTTTCTTTTGCATTTCGATATACATATTAGATTTGGGTAGTTTTAAATTAGTTACATTTTTAAGAAATTTACATAGAATCGTAAGTCTGCCGAGTTGTTAAATCTGGTAGCCACCTTTTAATCTAATTTGGTAGTACCACCCTTTGCTAAAGGTTGACTGTTGNATTTGATACTTATGGGTTTTTAACTTGCTTCATGAACCTATCAAAAGGGTTNAGAATTATTTTTCAGGTCATGACCAATCTTAAATTACTTGTAAAATTAATCAGGACCACTAGATTGTCTCTAAGAGATTTCCTTTTGCACAAAGACTAAACTTTGGAAGGCTAAATTGTGGTTGATAAGATGATTGTAATTTGAATATGAAGTTTAACAAAAATTTTGAAAACCTTATTTTTGATAAACCTAGAAGAAATGACTTGAAATTTCAAGTAGCTTCACATTGCTTTAGAAAGCAAAGCGATTGTTCAAGTAAATTCAATCGGTAAACTTTGGAAAAACAAATCAAGGGGTTAGTTTTCAGTAATGTATACAGGTAAGGAAAATGGGTCTCTTTAGTATGAAAATAAGAGTATGATTAAACATTGCCAACTCTTCCTAAAGGATCGGAAGAACGCCATCAGTGTTGATTTATCTTTGTATGATAGTAGTGTTGATTTTGGTAGTGGCCTCTATAGATTTACCTGTATACATTGCGGAAAACTAACCTCATACAAAATTTTTATATGTCTCGAACTAGGTAGAATTAATCCCATGAACTTTATTTGTGACAATTACAGGTATAAATAAGTTTTTCAGTTCACTTACTTTGTTTAGAAAACAACAACCGGTTATTAAAAGTGTTAATGGAATGTATAAATAAATTTGAATCTACTTATTTTAAATCCCGAAACTTTTTCTTATGTACTCATACTTGCCTTTGCAAAAGAATTAAATTTGATTTTACAAAAAAAATGGATTCTGAATCGCGATAACTTTTGGGAAAAAATACTAGATTGAAGCAAAGAGGAAAAACTGGAGTTCCTGAAGAATATCCAGAAATTAGAACAACAGCAGTTTAGTATAAAACACCCATTGATGATGGAACCAGAGAGACTGGAGGAATGGCATCAAAGTGCCTTAAATCCTTTTGAACAGTGAGTAGCTAAAAATTTCAATGCTTCTCGAGAATTAGATCAAATCGATCTAAACTTAGATAAGTAGCAATCATTATTGAATACTGTCCCTGAACCATTAGAGGAAACAAGTTCCTCGCAACTCCAAAACTCTTTTGATAGTAAAAATAAATCAGAAATAGACAGGAGACCTGCAAAAATTGAAATTCATACAGATACTGATAGTCATTTTTCTTTTCAAATCGATAATCCTTTATCTATTATGTGGAAAAAACACAATAGATGTTTTGTTCTTAAATGTCCATTCTCCGTTAAAATGGAAAACTGTGAAGATATCATAGCAGGTCCCACTAAAAATTCACCGAGATTAGCACGTAAATCCAAAATTCTTTTGAAATCATCGGGTTTAAATATTGAGGAACGACATGAGATTTTATTTCATGTTGTACTTATGCATCAACATGCGGGAATATTTGAAAAATTCCACATCAAGGTGGGAAAAGGTATAACTTTATCTTTTACAAAGAAGACTATTGAAAGAAGAGTCACCATACAAAAAGGTGTTGTACTGGGAGATTTGTACACCCTGGCCCAATTAAATGAATAAAACTTACATGACATGTTTATAAATTGTGTATAGAAATGTTTGACGATTGTTTTTCAAAAATGTTTAGTTTAGTGGTATGCTCAGTTTAAAAACTTGTTATTATCGTTTTAAGGTTTAATTCCTTGACATAGAAATCTATAGAGGCCTTCATGAGAAAGAATTATTATTGAGAGAGTGCAAAACAGTTGTTTCTGTTTACATTAACTTCAATTTGGAGACTTTGGTTTGAAGACTTGGTGATGCTATCTTTTTATGATAACATCTTATCCTAGATGCTACAAACGTGTTTTGAGATAGTTTATTTCCACAGTGACCATACCCAGGGTAAACAAGCATTTTAAACAATTGTGAAAAATGCTGCAAAAATTTATACCTGGTATGAAAATTCAAACTTTATACAGTTTTGAAATTAACTGTTTCACTGAAATTTGGTAAAAACTCGAAAGGTGAGATTAAATGTACATTGTCATTTTGCTGATTATACTCACAATGTTTTTGTACCTTGTGAATGAACCTTATGAATTTTCAATATGGAGTATCCCCTAGATGGGGAAAACTGGTTAACAAAAAGAAGTTGAACAAAATTTTTCCTATAAGGTTCATTTATAATCTTCTCAAATGAATAGACCAAAAATGTTGACAACAGCCTTGCGCTCATCATCAGTGCATCATGAAACTTCATAACCGCATAAAATAATCAGTCTAGATATATTGACTGAATGTTTTGGCAGAAAGCATGTTGCTTTACAAAACATGACAAATTTTGTATCTGAAGGAAAAACTTAGTGATGCAGTTGCATCCATTTTATTGTTTGGAAATTTTCCAGACTACCTTCAGTTATACGCGTCACTTGGATTTGTATATGGTATACAAGATAACATCCTTCAGTAAGAAACATAAGTGTCTTGTCAATAAAAGAAAGTTCTCGTAAAACTATTTTTGTTCTTAAATCAGCTTTATATATTTTATATATGAATGTGAGTTCGACATTGACTCTTATGAAGACTACAGTTATTACTGTACGAAGTCCGGAATTCATCTTCATAAAATCTTAAATCATCAATGGATAACATCATTTTACGTACTTTGGAAATTCACGATTTTTCGATACAGTTCGAGGTTTCTATATGGAGAAAAAATATGACAGCTTCCTCTTCATAAAAGATATCTATGTTGAAATGTGAGCATTTAATCACGGATGCCTCCGTTAAAACAGATCACATAGCTTCTGTCAGAATTTCACAGAATACGTCTATCAAAGTTTTCAAAGACACGCGACATCTTCATTTCAACAGAACGGGAAGGAATGTTGAGTTTGCGTTGCAACCTCAACATGAAACGTCTTTTGATTTAAAAGTAAGTCAAGAAAACGACCTAGATATTTGTCGTTAGTCTCATTAAATAGCAATGACTGGGAAGAATATTGGGAAACTAAAGTTATACCAAGAAATGGACTTAGTTCCAAAAGAATGAAACTGGAACAATGTAAAGATTGAGATATTCAGTCTAAAAGGACATTGTAAAACGCATTCATTGTATTATTGTGTATTTGTACTTTGAATTTTAATTGTACCTCGCATCAAGGAGGAGAGTGACCTAAAGTATTGCAGAAATGCTTTATATTGACGTTTGGTAGCGATTCGAAAGCGATACTTCCGATTTAAACGGATAAAAACACTTGACGTTGAAACACTATTTTGAACTTCGGCGAACCGTTGAAAGTAGACACTAAGGTCGCTATGGAGCTAATTGAAAACAACAATTTCGGACCTCGGCGAAGCGTTGATTATGAACACTAGAGTCGCTATGATAACATTAAGATGGCCTTAAATGGGGAAATCCCTTTTAAGATTGTCTAAAGTCAGGTGACTTAAGATTGCCTTAATTGGAAAAGTCCCCTTTTGAGATTGTATTAAGTGGGTAATTCCGTATTTGTCACGTGAGCTAAGGCGACACATTGTGTTTTCCTCAGGCCTAGAAAATTTCACTTGGATCAGTCTGACTTCGACCTCGGTCCAAGAAGCATCTCAAACAATAGCTAGTGGCTGCGGTCCATTGCTAGCTATTGAGACTAGTTGGTGACTTCGGTCCATTGCCAACTCTTTACAAGTTGACAGCTTATGCCCAAGCTCAACGAATTATAGCCTAGTAGCTTGTTTCATCCCTGATGTTCTGAGATAATTCGGATCACTCTCTCCTCCATTTAAATTCATCACTAAAACCCCTGAACTCATGTTAAGACCGCTGTTTCTGTTTATGCTGTGCATTTATGATGCATGTGTAAGTAATGGCGCATTGCTAAAAGTTATACTAATAAAACCATGAGTGAATACAATACCTTTTGTGTTAAACTGAGGGGGTTGAGTGTAACCGGCAGGTCTGATTTTCTTCATTGTAATTTCGGGTGCGCCTTGGCCAGTCCTTGTTTATTAACCAGTGTTCTTGGGGGACTGTCCTAAAATGCAGACACTCATGTGTGTGTAACACCACTCCCTTGTGCTTTAACGCTTTTATACCACTACACATATGTAGGGAGTGCTTTGGTTTAGCAAATTTTAGACGTTGGATGCTGCTGTTGAGCACAGGTAAGAAAATACATATGTGAAACTTATGCAATACGCGGAGGCTATGTGTTTGGTCAAATATTTTGTTGTAACGTTTTTCCGTTCGTTCGCCTGAGGAAACAAAAACTCCTTGATCCCGCCAGCCTAGAACAAATTGTGTCGCGGGCAGCAGTGCCATATTAGCTATGAGACCCGTGAGGCACAGGCCCCCAACATGAAAGCTGACAGTCAATACAGCCAGAGCCGGATTAAAGGGTAGGGGAGCCTGGGGCAATTTTTGCTGGTGACCCCCTATGACGTAATTCATGACGCCATCGTTTTCAAAAGTTATGTTTTCGCTGGTTCACAAGGTTCCCGTTTGTTTTTTCCGGTAGTCGAGAATGTACTTACTCAAATCACATACAGTTCACTGCAAGAAGTAAATACTAGAGTGTATTTTTACTAAGAAAAAATATTTCATAGGCTAGAGAGTCACTCGGCAAGGAACAACATTCACCCAAACAATAAGCAGAAATAAGAGATTACAAACAAAAACACTGGAAAAATAGCAGGTCAGTATGGCCAGCCAGGCTGAGTGTGAAAGTTGTTTCCAAGCTAATGTCTTGGTTTTCACCTTCATTTTCAGGTCCCCTGGTTAACGCCACTGCTTTAACATTGCTACTTGAAAGTTTTCCTAGAAAAAGCGATTCATTCGCGGCGTTTTAGCTAACACTGCCACAACCTTGCGCTTTTTCTTCTTAGAAGTTTTGCACTTTTCATAGATCCTGATGGCATTACAGATTTAGGCATCGCTCAAGCTATATCGTTTTCTGCTCTTTCATTCTACGAATCGACTAGGGCAGGGGGGCCAGAAAAAGAGTTGAGGGCAATGCAACCTTATAAAAAACAAAAAAAACGTTACCACTTATGCTTGTTTCTGTTCAGCAACGATATTGACTTCAAAAATAATACCAGAAATTATGAAAAAGCATTTCTGAAGTTTCTGGGTGCGCGAATAGCTGCAATCAGTAGTGCAGCCAAGAATTTTGTTCGGGAGGGGCCAGTCAATGACGTTCAGTCACTGACGTCTTCTTGAGTCCGATTATTCCTTGTGTTTGTTACTTAACATGCACTTGAAAATTCATATGAAGCACCAATAAAATTCTTGGCAAGTTTGTTTCGGGGAGGGGGGGGCATGCATGGCCTCTTCGGCCTCATTCTGCCTGCGCCACTGGCTGCAATAAATTTGTTTCAATTCGATCTTGACGAACCATGAAATTAATTATGATACTTTCATAAAAAGGCACCTCTGCCCCAGTTTCTCCCCTTATAAAAGGTAATGTGAAGACAATGCCCCCGTCGTGCACGTCCTTTCCGGCGTCCTTGGTTGTTGCCCACCGTTCAATACAATATGCTTGCAATAGAAAAAAATACGTTGCAGGCGCTCGTGACATCATAGATGAACGGTATGGCATGTTATTCACGACATAGAGGAAAAGAGGAGGGCATAAAGCATGCTACGATGGTAGTCTAGCTACGTCAGTTAGTAAAGCTAACTTCGTAGTGAAGGTTGTCGTCCTTGAGTGTTGTGTGAAACAGTTTGCCTCTTACCTGAGATTACGGATATCATAAATTCAGGCCAATTTCAGTGGCAATACAAAAGTGGAGCGGCTAAAAGGAAACTCAAAGTAGAGCAAGAAAGACGAGACGAGCAAATTAAGAAAAAATGCCATGTTTGCTGACATATGGGTTTGACACTAGCTTGATTTCTAACATTAAACATAAGAAGCCATCACTGGGTGAAGATAATGAGTGCGGTAAAACTAACGAAGCCAAAATAAGGTCAAAGTCTATAGTTATCAAGTCAGTGTAGCTGTAATTGAAAGCGATGCCAATGTTGACGATTCACAACCACCAACAATGTTTAAATCGTTTGTCGCTGACGAGTATTGAGAGCGAACTACCTGTATTATGGAAACAAAATTTTGACAAGCTGAGACATGAATTTGATTGCAAAAAAGCATGCAAAGTACTATTATAATTTGAGTGTGTAACATGGTGGGAAAACCTGAGAACTTTTTCGCATTCCTGAGTTTATGATAGGACAAACGTTTTTATTTTTACATTGCATATCTACCCTTTTCATTTGATATTGCAGAGTGTGTTATTTCGCGTGATGAACACGAGTATGGTGAAGACACCATGCGACATTGGTTTTTATTGAAAAGATGGCGTTTTTTTCGAAAAATTGTTCCTCAGGGCCGCCCAAAGTCCTTATCTGGCATTGGCGGGCAGCAATAAAAGTAATTACCACGAGGCACTCTAATAAGGATTTAAGAAATTTTTGATAGAGCGTAGGCTACTTGGAGAGCGTCCGTGTCATCGTCTTCGCGTTTGCGCAAATTCATCAACACTTGTCTACATTTCCCGAATCGTAACAATAGGAAATGGAGCCTCACGAATAGATAAGCCGGAGGTGTCGCATCAGCTAAATCCGGCCCTGACCCCAGTATAGCAAATTTTGTTGAATTTGGATTGGATTTGCGTTGAGTTGAGTTTATTTGGCGAAAATTAAGAATTTCAAAGACGAGAAAGAAACCATAGCAATTGCAAAAACGCCAGAGCACCGAAAAATCCGGAAGGTTATCGAGTCGTTGCCCCTGATGACTTCAAGATTCAGAATCATCCGGGCCGGATTTGGAATGAGTTAATGGAAAGGAAATGCCGCATTTTGTTGTGAAAAGGAGGCATTTTCCAAATTTTTTAGGCTTTAATTGGACTTGGACTTTGCATTCGAAAAAATGTTTGGACTGTGATTGGACTTCGACTGAGTTTTGAAAAATCAGGACAGGATCTGCATCGCGAAATATGACAGTCCGTTCATCTCCAGCGTACGCCGCATGGCTGGATGCTCAAATCTCAACAAGGCGAAGGCGCAGTGTTCTCACTCTTTTAAGGATTTTGTCCCTAGATTGAAACTTTTGACCCTTTTTAGGGATTTTTTTGGGGATTTTGGGAAAAGTATGAATTAATGTGTAAAATGAACTATTTCAGTTGATTTTGGACATCATATGATATTTGGTTCTAATTTTAAAATATATCATAGCACTCCGATTTTGTACCACTGTTGTAGCAAAATCGTTGAGAACAAACAACTCCGTTTCAACGAAAAAGTGTTGCGCGTTCGATACATGTAGCAAACACTTCGCGAAAAGGTTTGCAAACAAATGAAGCTTGCATTTTGCTTTCCTTAAAGATCACATTATAAAACACATTTTGTGCTCTTGTGTCTGTGATATGAACCATGAGTCCGCAATAAAATATCATTATTATTATTATTTTTTTAATGTACTGATCAAAATAGCACCCCAAGCCAGCACAAGTCAAAAACTTAAATCAACCGTTCTCACGCAACTAGAGGTCTTATGCAAAAATGGAAATTTTGGAAATTTTCAAATAGCAATTAAAGTACTTTCCAACGATAAGGGCAAAAGAGTTAGGGGTTGGTTTTTATTGCCATAAAGCCCACATTAAGAATAAACTAATCGAAATAGCGCCCCGGCACTGATTAATCCAGCACAACAACTTCAACCGACCGTCCTCACGCAACTGCAGGTCTTATGCAAAAATCGCTGTTTTTAGGTATTTTCCAAAGGACAATTAAAACACTTTCCGACGATAAGGGCAAAAGATTTAAGGGTTGATTTTTATCGCCATAAAGCTCACATTAAGAATACACTAATCAAAATAGCGCCCCGTCACTGATTAAGCCAGCCCAACACGTTTAATCGACCGTTATCACGCAACTGGAGGTCTTATGCGATAATCGCTATTTTTAGGTATTTTTCAAAGGACAATTAAAACACTTTCCGACGATAGGGGCAAAAGATTTAAGGGTTGAGTTTGATTGCCATAAAGCCCACATTAAGAATACACTAACCGAAGTAGCGCCCCAACACTGATTAAGCCAGCACAACAACTTCAACCGACCGTTCCCACGCAAGTGGAGGTCTTATGCGAAAATCGCTATTTTTAGGTATTTTTCAGAGGACAATTAAAACAGTTTTCGGCGATAAGGGCAAAAGACTAAAGGGTTGATTTTGATTGCCATAAAGCCCCCATTAAGAATACACTAGTCAAAACAACGTCCCACCGCTGATTAAGCCAGCCCAACACGTTGAATCGACCGCTCTCATGCAACTGCAGGTCTTATGTAAAAATCGCTATTTTTAGGTATTTTTCAAAGAACAATTTAAGCACTTTACGACGATAGGGGCAAAAGATTTAAGGGTTGATTTTGGTTGCCAGAAAGCCCACATTAATAATACACTAATCAAAATAACGCCCCGTCACTGATTGATCCAGCACAACACGTTGAATCGACCGTTCTCATGCAACTGCAGGTCTTATGTAAAAATCGCTATTTTTAGGTATTTTTCAAAGGACAAATAAAACACTTTCCGACGACAGGGGCAAAAGATTTAAAGGTTGATTTTGGTTTCCATAAAGCCCACATTAAGAATACACTAATCAAAACAACGCCCCGTCACTGATTAATCCAGCTCAACACGTTTAATCGACCGTTATCACGCAACTGGAAGTCTTATGCGAAAATCCCTATTTTTAGGCATTTTTCAAAGAACAATTTAAGCACTTTCCGACAATAGGGGCAAAAGATTTACGGGTTGATTTTGGTTGCCATAAAGCCCACATTAATNATACACTAATCGAAATAGCGTCCTGACACTGATTAAGCCAGCACAACACTGACGTGACCGTACGGTTTTTTACTGACCGTACTTTCAGAGCGTCATTTTCGAATTTTCTCAAACTGATTAATGCTTTCCATTTTTTCCTCACAACAGTGGGAGAGGGCCCTCACAAGCGGATTAGCCTAGCACCTCGCATCAGTTAAATCCGGCCCTGATCACAGTCATGACCTTGTTACAAAATTTTTTATTGTAATAGGGGTTTGTAACCGACACTTCTTCAACCACATGATTGCGGTAAATGGTTGACTGCAGAAACTCTTGCAGATGAGATTCATAAAAACCATAAAAAGGTGATCTTGCTTCTTGCTGCAAGTCTTCCGTTTAGTTAGGGAAAAAGTGATCACCTTCTTCTTCTCTTTCATTCATGTCTGAAGTTTGGTGACTTGTTTCAAAGTTTTCTTGGCTCCAGTTTTGAAGTTTTTCGTATTTTGCTTTCACCAAATCAGATGTCATCATGCAGTTTGTGAGAATGAAGAAACAGTCCACAACTTCATCGAGCTCCGATGACGTGTTGCAGGAAAACATAAGGTTAATCCAGTGCACTCCTTCTCCTATGACATTGGATGCACAACTCCTATTACACAATAGACAAGCATTTTTCATAGAGTNCCTGTAGCAGTTGCACACTATGGTCTTTTGCAAATGGAGAAATGTTGGCTTTCACCGGACAATCCTGAAACAGCGGTTGTGATAATCCAACCTCGATTCTCTGCACATTGTTGTAAGTACAGCATTCCACATAGCGAATGATTCATCTATTATCATAAGTGCAGGTGTTTTGGCTGTTTTACACTCCTTAATTTGATCAATGAGAAATCTTTCCAAAAAATGACTTATACTGACTCCGTCGTGGCTTGTAGTTACGTTGGTCGCAAGAGAAACACCTCCTTCCACAGGATTACGAATGAGAAGAGTGTATATTTGATAGTCTTTGCAAAGTTGTTGTCACCGTAGCAAGCTTCCTGTTGTGTCAAAGTACAAGACATCCTTATCAGCCACGTCATGGAAAAGTTTTATTTGCGCATTGGTATGCAAGTGTACTGCTGGAGGATACATTGCGGTGTGTCGAACAAACGTCTGTCTGCTGTTGTCCAATCGTTTCCGAAAGAGTTCCAAATTTATAAACCAAGAGTTGGTGTATCGCGTTGCTTTGCGACCATCACTTTTGATGTTTTGAAGGACAGACTGGGAAGGCGGATAGGTCAAAGATCCTAAACATCGCTTATGATCAGTGCATTGGTCAAGCAATTCCCTGTATATTTTTGTGCCTGAACTTTTTTAAAATTTTTCACGAAGCTGTTCTCTGTACTTTCCCGAAACCGCCTTGAACGGGTGCATTTTGGTTTATGTGAACGTTTGCCTGAATCTTCATAGCGAGCCTCAACGTAGTTTTGTAATGAGTACAAACTAACTTTTATTTCGCAGCAGCAACCGCAGAAATTCTGATGNCTGCAGTGCATAAGCGCATGGCATGGGGACGCAGGGGATGCGGTNACATCCCTAATGCTGAAAAATTGGCAATTATTCGTTCAAAAAATTTGAAAATTTGGGCAAAGTATACAGCTACATTCACATGTAATGAGGCAGTGTCTATTTTGCAAATTGCGGCAAAATAATAACCAAATCAATAGTCTCAGACTATTTTGCCATTCTCTTTTGCCCCTGATGGCAAAATAAACACTACCCTTGAGTGAACTGGAATCATGTGGTAATTCCAGCAACCTTCATCAAATTTGGGCCAACTGAAAAACTTTAACAACGTTTTGGGTAAAATTAGAAACATTTGAGTAAAATAGGAGCATTTGGGTAAGGTCCAAGAGCCTCAATTAAATCTGGGCAAATGAGAAAAGCTTCAATCAAGTTTGGGTGAAAACAAAAACATTTAGATTAATTGGAAACACTCGGGTGAAGTCCATCAATCAAATCAAATTTTGCCAATTTGCAACAGCTTCATTCAATGGTGGGCAACATCAAACAGTCTTGTTCAAAGATGGGCTATGTAGAAAAGCTNCCTTAAACTTTTCGTACGTTCAGANATATCTTGGTGAATTATAAGAGTTTTATTCAAATTTGGATAAAATCAACATCATTTGGGTATATTTTANCAACCTTAATGGAATTTGAGCAAATTGGGACTACTTTATTCAAATTTGGGTGAAGTTTAAAATGTTTCCATAAATTGGAAAATTTGGGTAAATTCCAACAGACTAAATTAACTCTGGCCAAACAACAATAGCTCCATTCAAGTTCGGGCCAAGTGGAACATCTTTATTCAATTTTGGGTAACTTCAAACAACTTTATTCATTTTTGGGGAATTTTAACAGCTTTTTCAATTTGGGGGAACTTCAAACAGCTTCATTCCGATTTGAATAATATACAACCACTTCATTTAAATTTGCATACATTTAGAAACATTTGGGCGAATTCCAAAAGCCTTGATCATATTTGGGTAATTGAAACAGCTTCATTCAAACATGGGTACAATTAGAAACATCTGGTCAAATTGGAAGAGTGTCATTCAGATTTTCATATATTATAAATATTTGAGCAAATTGCAGCAGCCCAAATCAAAATTGGGCCAACTGAAACAACTTTATTCAAATTTGGGTAGAGTTAGAAACATTTTATGATTAGGAACGTTGCAGTGGTAAATCACCATTCCAACTAACCCAGTGCTTCCCAACCAGTGGGTCGCGACCCATTGGTGGGTCGCGAAGCTATTTCAGGTGGGTCGCGAAGCATTTCTAAATGTTACAGTTTTCTATTAGATCGGGAAATTATTGCATTATCATTACGTAACAAATATGCAACAATGTAACAAATATGTAACAATTAGATGTGTTGTGTCGCATTAACTATTTCAGTACGTACTCCCCTAGACGTTGGAAAGTGTAGGTAGGCTACTATAACTATAGGGAGATTAGTAGTTTGTTGATTTCAGGTAAACAGTAGCAAAGATGAAGGTCTTACGTAACTGATAATCTTAGTCATATATCTGATTGTGGGTCGCACAATAAAA
>JGI24159J19872_10007355_pt1 | contig 14431 bp, 13 predicted proteins | sample Ectturendosymbi4_FD_19872 | JGI IMG/M metagenome (IMG submission 19872) | reverse complement strand
ATACGCAGTACAGCACTAACACGAGAATTGAGCACATTTGCTAACGTAAGAGAGGAAATTTGCTAGTTCTGACGAGAGCGTTCTTTGTTAACAGTGAAATTTATATGGCGTTTCTACTGAATTCTCAAGCGCAAGGTGTATGTGGCAAAAACGAATAATCTACCGAAACACCATGGCGCGGGGCCCCCAGAGGCGCGGCGCCCAATGCAGCTGCATCGGTTGCATCGGCTTAAGGCCGGCCCTGACGACAGGTTTAGCAAGCATTTCGAGAAATGCAGCAACGGGGAGGGCCAGGTGAAGGCACCTGTGAACCTCCCCGGCTGTCAACAATGGCTAAGAATCGAACTAAAAATTATTTTAGAAATAAGCATTTAGTTATTGTCCCTAGATACACGAGTTAAGGAAGTTCCTATCATGCTGGGTTCTTCAACCTGAAGTTAGCTAATTTTGTAGCAACTAGCAATCAATGGAAATCGTGGTTCACAGCACAGTTCTGTTTCAACAAAAGTTTCAAAATAAATTTTACCATTTCAACAGTCACGAGTAAGGACTCCTTACTCTGAGTGCGATGTAAAAAATAATTAAATTGGACTTCCGGAGTCGAACTCTGACTTCACCCATAAACCTCCAACTCCACAACCCTGCAACAACTCAAATTCGNATAAAAATGCGTATTGCATAATCAGTGCCTTCACAAACAGCAATTAATTCAAAATAATTTTCAGAATAAGTCACTTATGACAAGTTCGTTTCTTTTTCAAAAACACTAAATAGAAGTACCTGAAAAATAAACAGTTGCAAACTTTAGCNTCATCACTCAAATTTTGAACACTTCAAAAGTATAACTTGTATTTGCTATAACATGGTCAAAATGCATTCAAATACAACTTTACTTTGCTCCGACACTGACTACAATAACAAGACACATACGTCCAACAGATTGACCACTTCAGAAAAAACACAGATGGTGAACATATGCAATAATGCAAGATCGGCTAACACTTGAATGCAAAGGCAGCAAGAAAATATTCACGGCAAGGTCGAAACTAGTTGTGACGCTATAAAATCTCACTGTTAAAAACTACAGCCATGGCATGTTGCAAGCTCATTCGGTATTTGTGATTTCCCGCTGGTTAATCTGGCTGCCACAAGCAGCACTGAGCACAGTGAAGACATATAGTGGCAACATAAAAAGAACCGTGATTTGTGGACGTGTGAGCATTGCTGACCAGTGATACAGGCAGCAAGCAATATTAGGAAACGATATGAAAAGTATGTTCGGTTACAAGCCATATCAACCATAAACAGGTATACGCACACGCACAACAGTTTTGCCTGCATGGTCTGCGCCACGCCGCAAGCACAATCGCACACACTCACATGGGAAAAGCCTCCCTTTCTCTACACAAGGCGATACGTACATACAGCAGGCGCGACTTTGAAACAAAAGTGCTGTGGTTGACATTTTAGTTTTAAAATACAGAATTATTTTCAAAAACGGCCCACAGGAAAATTTTCGACCAAACGACAATGAAAACGGCCAAAAAAGCCAAAGGACCAACCCAAAAATCGCGCGGCTAACTAACCTGAAATAGGGCCAAATTCACAAATTTAGCCGCAAAACTACCAATCTGGCAACCCTGTCTTCCAACCTCCGCTTCTGGCGTTCTGAGTGCTCTGTCTCTTGCTAGCTCCCAGTCGATAGTAAAGAAGGATAAAAACGGACTTTGCACTTCGCGTGACGATTGCAGCTGCAGAATGCTGCGTGGAATGCACGCCGTAATAATGTCTTCCGACAGTTATATCAGCTCTTGCTCGGTAAATTGTCGTTCCAGTAACAGTCAGTTTCACGAACTGTCGTTGGATAAACAGTCGGTTCCATTAACTGTCGTTCAATAAATTGTCGTTCGATAAACTGTCGATCGATAACTGTCGTAGTACCAACTACACTTTGCTTTAAAAGGATATTCTTTTTCCGTCTTTTCTAGACAACAAAGCTGTTTATCGATGGGAAATTTATCGAGTCCAATACAGACAGATGGATTGATCTTCACAACCCAGTAAGGTTCTTTTCAAATAATACATTTTTATTTAAGTAGAGAGAAAAAGGTTATCTACAAATTATAACAGAGGTGTCCAAACTTTCTGCAAAGCGGGCTGAATTTAATCATATGAAAGATCCCATGGGCTAGCTGTCCCTGCTGATATTGGTGCAGGTTGGCATAGTCTGGGCATTTTGCTTAGAGTTTGAAGGAGAAACACTCCTTTGCTATGCGTCACATAGCCTGGAAAAACAGTTTTATTAACAACAAATGCATTGATTTTGAATTTAAGTTAGTGAAATGTAGTTTGGTGCATATCGGTTTAAGAGGGATAACTTACATGAGTGATGAGTCCATCTTTGTTACTGCGTTACAACCAATCCATAGGTAGATTCTGAAAGCTTCTTTTCGCCAAATACAGTGACTCTTCATGTGATAGTGAGCGTAAACCGTATATTTTAAACTGAATGGTATGACCACATGTTCACTGTCTGAAGATCTATTTGAGTAGTGCTGGACTAGCTTGTTTTTTCACACTGTCATTTGTCATTAAGCAGATGTTGGAGTTGTGTTTTGGTATTGCTGAGGTCTGTGTGTTGAAGATGTACGGTACTGGTGTCTATGTCTGTTAATACCTGCAGCAGTTGTTGGTGTTTTTAGGGCACTTTTATGTGACTGACAGCATTGTTGCTTGCAACAGTACCTCACCTACTTTTGTAGCGTAGAACCTCTTACACACATGGTTTTCTCTTGCTGGGATGTTGATCAATACAACTCCTAAAACTCACTAGTGACATTCTCATTATTTTACATACGACTGCTACTGTTAAAACCATCATCAACTTCTTATTTTTAGGCTACCAATGAAGTTATTACTCGCGTTCCGGAAGCAACACAAGAGGAGATGAATGCTGCTGCAGTGTCAGCAAAGCGAGCCTTCAAATCATGGTCTGCCACAACTACTTTGCACAGGCAGCAGATCATGTTTAAATACCAGCAGCTGATAAAGAATAACATGGTAATGTGGTGGACTTTGTTATGATTCGTCTAGTACAGGGGTGACGAACCTATTTGCTATCGCGGGCCACTTTGTCAGTTACCGCTGAGTAAGCGGGCCGCAAAACTTTTTAGTCATACTATGAAACCTGTTAAACACGAAAAAAATTGTTCATCAACAGAAACAAAACAAATCTGAATGCTTCGCGGGCCGCACGAAATTCTTTTGCGGGCCGCATGTTCGTCACCTCTGGTCTAGTACTTGTGCTCCTTTGAATTTTTTAGCAAAGCTCGTGAAACGTGTTGCTTATCTCTTACGACAGTGATTCCCAAACTTTTTTGAGGGTGACCCAAATCTGAGTTTGGTGAACAGCTTGCGACCCAAGCCTCAAACAGCGTATGAAAAAAATAATGATTCTATGGATGATTTTTGGCAGCATGTTGCTATGTTCGTTTTCAATGTTAGCAATCTTACTCTTTTCTCAATTACCTGCAGACAGACGAGCAGGGATAACGTTGAAAATATACAACTCAGATTTGGTGGTGTCACAATGACAGCTTGTGGTCAATGTGTGCTGGGAGTCAATATATCAGTCCGAGTCGGAGTAACAAACTGAGGGGCCTCGTTACGAAAGATGCGATTAAATCTGCAACACCCAGTGGGTACTAAATTAGCTCTCGCCATCCGCTTATGATAGTACACTTGCGTTTATAGCTCGGTATAAAGTCATCAGAGGATATTTGATGCTCACACATAATATTTTGATGCAGCAGTATCTTTCTAATGTCTTCTCGTACTGCTGCATTCTCTTGTGCTGACCTTCCACGATGAGTTAACCTGGTTGGTATACTTGAATAATGTGTGTTTAATGCTAGATGTGTTTGTTTTATCGCGATAACCGATGGCAATTTCAGCCAGTCGCTTTGAGAAAGCTGACTGTGTCTTGTCTTATTTCTGCGCGGCCACCTCATACCTTGTTTTACAGGTTTTGTTGGAAAATCTAGCAATGAAAGTTTTGCGTAACGTTACAACATTAACTTAGTTGACATTAGGCAATTTAGAGGTTTTGCACTTAAATTCCTGCATGCTTCTTAAACCCTAAAAGAAATTACGCGTTAGAGGTATGTTCATAGTTTCCAGATCGTGTTATTTCTAAGATCTGTGCTTATTGTCTTAGAAATTACTGTCATTATGCTTATTTTTAAAAGTACTTACTTTTCGTTGTGTGTTTGTTGTTAGTTTTGATGTCATAGTATATAACGTCTCATTGCGTTTGCATTCCCAAACATTTTCATTTGCAATACTAAACTAACAATTTGAAATTGAGACAAAACAAGCGCTCCCTCAAACTGAGGGCTTTGATTTCTGTTTTGAACTCTTTTTTATTATGACCAGTTTAATTATGTCAACATTCAGTGCCTAGTTTTGGGCTGTTTTTTCCCTTAAATCTTGCTTTTTCCCGAAATGTGCTTATTTTTCGCTCCATAGAAATGGGAACCCTGGGTATTACGTATTAATGCTGTAATAAGACTAGCAATGGCGTTTGGATGGAACAGTTGATCCTTTGCATTAACTTTGTTTCACTTTTCTTCCGTAGTTGAGATTAGTTTTGATGTGAAGCTATTTAATTCCTAGGTTTATGTGCTTTTTGTATTCATTTTTTCTTTCAGTAGCTGTTTTTGAAGGCTTTGAGGCAACCTTTGCTCCCTCTCGTACTTCCATAAACACCAACAATTGTACTTCCAGAACGTGACAACGCTGCGTTAAATTTGTGTTGTAGATACATGCTGAACAATTACGAACCGACAGACAGTTTGATTTGTTCTTAATTGCCAATGCTGAGGCGATTGTAACTGAGTATATTTAAAGTATTCGTTTTTCAGGGTGAATTGGCTGCTTTGATTACGAAAGAACAAGGGAAGACCTTACCTGACGCCGAGGGCGATGTTCTACGAGGCTTGCGTAAGTTGGAAAGTTCATTTAAACATCCAGTTTCTCTGATATTGTCCATTCCGACTTACCCTTGTAGTCTCAGATCCCAGATGCCCACCATTCACGAAACTGTTGAAGTTTTGATAGGTTTCCATGTTTATGAGGGTCATATTGTGTTCCTGTTTATTTAAACCGAAAATGTGCTTTGTGTTCACCCTCGGGTTCCATACGTTCAACATTCCATAAACTTGAAATTCAAAATTATTTATTGGGCTATACGCCCACTCTCTTTCAACCTCTTGGGCTTCAGGCCCACAGCTGTGTTCGGTGTTTGGCTTGCGTAACTGCAAGATTTAGTGTTATACGTCTAAAGCACATTTATACACTGATGATAGTTTACTTTGGTATGAGCAGATAGTGTCTGTGCCAAAGCTAGGCCTTTCATACATGATACAACTCGTGATTTACATACAATTTCTTTATTTGTGGGGGTCAAGTGTGAGCAGTCGGCATTACGCTTGTCAGTGGCAGTTACACATTCTTGGTAGAAATATCACAAGTTTTAATTGTTGAATGGTTGCTTGATGCTGGGTTTCTGTATGTGGCAGCTATGTTCGAAAGTAGTTTTTAATGCTGTTAATCAAATGAAAAAGCATTGCTTCGCCACAGGGTTTTCTTTAAGAAGTTGCGTTTGAATTGACTTGTTTGATAGGTTTTATTCTCGTCATAACTGCGCTCACCTGGTCGTGTTCAAGCGATGTGAAACAAGGCTTTGATTTGAAAGTCGTTTGTCAGCAAAAGTCGCCTACTTTTATAAATACAACCCTGCTTCTAATTTGATGGATTGTGTCGCTCGCGTGATTATTTTTCATTTTTACCTCTGCTTATATGTCAAACTTTTTTTGCGATTACCCTTTGAATTGTGCAACAGAGGTCGTGGAGCACTGCTGCAGCATCACTTCGTTGAACTTGGGAGAAACGTTGCCGTCGGTGGCGAAGGACATGGACACCTTGACTTACCGCTATCCACTTGGTGTTTGTGCTGGAATAACACCTTTTAATTTTCCTGCCATGATACCTTTATGGGTATGTGCTGCCTATTCCCGTTTGCGGTTCATTGCGCGTCATGTATCAAGGCGCAGAGATGAACGTTTTGAAGCCTTTTCGCCTTCACGTTGTCGTAAAGTTGTTTTTTAACCTCTAGGACGAGGAAAGCGTTGCGTTTTACACTTGGTCGACACAGTTGCTGCGCCTTATTACGAAGGGTGTGGTGTTACACTAAAATTTCCATAGTTATTCGACACAATGCGATTTAAATATAGCACTTAATGATCCCAGTGTGACTCCGTTGCAATTATCATATGGCTCTGAATTTTATTTAGTGGCTTGGACATTGACCCTGCAGCCTCACTAATCATAAAAGCTTGTTTTATTTCTTTATCGATTGTCACGTACAGAAAAAATGCCATGGCGAAATTGTTAAAATAAAGTTGCATAGAAAGTGCATGAGCATGATGTAAATTAGTATTTATTGCTTAGAACCATGTCACGGTAGGTGTCTTTGTGTCATTGCAGGACACCTGTAACCTGAGGTGAAGTGCAGTTAGGCTAAAACTGTGAGTTGAAAGTGAAATCGCAAATGCTCCAACTGTTCGCAAGAAAATCCATGCTTTGTATCCTACTGGGTCGCTTTAATACGACCCACTATGCGCTAATTTAACGTTTTCGTACATCACCCCATTCTAATTTTATCAAATATGTGGGAAAAAGGGCTATTTTCTGAACAAATTCATGTCTCGTGCAGATGTTTCCGATGGCCATGGTATGCGGCAACACTTACGTTCTGAAACCCTCGGAACGCGACCCAGGTGCTACAATGTTGCTGGCCCAGCTTGCGCAAGACGCCGGCATTCCTGATGGCAGTCTGAACATCATACACGGAGCGCACGATGGTATGTCCTCGTTACCGACGTTTGTTTTTAAACGCAGAGCGTTTTATCCTTGTTTTCGAAGCTCCATTGCAAAGTTATCGTTAACCCAATAGCTATAATATGCTTGCGCAATGTTCAGGATCACAGTTTGTGACTTGAATGTTTTTAATGCAACCACACCCTTGGGAACAGCTGATCACATGATGAGCTGGTGGCAGCGCCAAGTCATACTTTCGAGTCTATGACGCTGTGACGTGTTCAGATTTTTGTTCGGCGCTGCCGGGCAACCTGAACTCGGTGGTAGAACTTCCAGAAAGAGGGTTTTCCAATGCGCTAGTCGATGATGAAGACATCTGCTGAATATAACAAAAATGTGCGCTTGCTGGATTGCAGTGCGGCATTTTTTACAAAGTACCAATGCAAATCTACCTCGGTGCGTCATTACTTTCCTGACTCAAGAGAACAGTTTTACGACTATAGCATAAAAACTTTGTGTTGCATAGCCATGATTTTTGTTCTGAAACTTGCTGACCTGATTTGCAGCTGTCAACTTCGTCTGCGACCACCCTGACATCAAAGCTGTTTCGTTTGTTGGATCAAACCAGGCGGGCGAGTACATCTACGAAAGGGCATCAAAGACGGGCAAGCGTGTGCAGTCGAACATGGGCGCGAAGAATCACGGCGTCATCATGCCGGATGCTCCCAAGGTGACTGAAGTGTATGGCGAAGCGTTTGCTGCAAGCAATACGTTCATTGCTGTTCGAAGGGGGTGGGGTTCATTTGACTGGAACGGCGTGTGTTTACCACAAACAAGCCTCGCTGACAAAACTGTAACGGCCTTTTCGTGCCAACTCTAGTTTCAGAAACTGGCCTTTTTTGAAAATGTAACGAGAAAAAGTTTGCATTTCTCACACTAAATTATTTGTTTATTTTCTTAAATTGAAGTTGCGAAGTTTGAGAAAAGGTTGTTTGAACGATTGGCGATGTCTTGCAAGCATGTCTAGCAGCAAATATGTACCAATCATATGTTATAAGGTTCAATAGATATTTACTCTTTACCTCTTTAATTTTAACTAAACTTCCACTATTGTCTCAATCCGCAACCCGGTCGGTAATTTTACAGCTTTTAGGAGTTTTTTGTCATTGATCGATACAATTAAATATCGTATACACGACAAAGACACTCTTGATGTCTCGTAGTATTGAACGGATCAGAGATTTCTGCAGTACTCATCCAGTCCAATACTTTTTTTTAATCCAGTCCGATCGTAATCCGGCAGTACTGTCCAAATGTTTATCCGAAAAAAAAACTCTGAACAGAGTTTTTTTTTTCGGATAAACATTTGGACAGTACTGCCGGATTTAAACATTTGACTGCAGTGATCAACACAGTTTGGATATCCATATCTGATCCGGTAGTTTTTTTTCGAAATCCACTGCGATCCGGATACCGGATCATGTTCGACACTGATGTCTTGTACCGCCTTGGTTGTGGACGACTGGTAGTGAATCTTGCGATTGTGTCGTCACAGGAACACACGCTAAACTCGTTGGTGGGCGCTGCGTTTGGTGCTGCCGGACAAAGATGCATGGCGCTATCCACAGTTGTGTTTGTTGGAGAGGCGAAAGAATGGATAAAAGATATGAAGGAAAGAGCGGAAAAGCTGGTGGTCAATGAAGGTTGTGCCGTGTGCTTAAGATTTGTCTCCGCGGCTTGTGCATGATTTGGAAGGTTTATCGCTGTCGATGGGCGTGAAGTGATGGCTCTTCAGCGATTTTTTAATACACTATAGCGCTGACAAAGGCATGCGTTTTTTTATTTTTTTGGCAGCCCACTGTGATTTCAAACACCTTGAGACTCGTAAGTTTGGCGCAATGGATATCGTGCTTATCAAAATTTAAGAGTTTTCTCATAACCGTTATACAACCCGACCGTTCAGGCCGATATAAGATTCCGAATTTCATGTTTTTGCTTTTTGCTGCAAATTCTCGAACGTGGCGCCTTGGGCATTTATATAATGTCATTCTGTTATTTGTCCAAATCAACTGCTTTGGATCTAACCAAACTGCACCTTACGCAAATGATCCAGATTCGCAAGTTTTGAAGGCTTATTTACCCATCCATTGTTGCTGCCCGTAAATGCTCGAAATATATCCCATCACCCAACCCACCTGAAGAAATCCGATTGCGTTGATTCAACTGTTTGCAAGCAGCGGCTTAATCCATCGTTGATGAGACGTAGTTTTGAGCTGGAAGCAAGTAACGACATCTTTGTATTGCCGAACTGTAAAGACGTGACTTGACCCTGCAAAGAGATGACCTGCAGTTTGCACATTTGTGCCAAATCGCCGTTTGTTTCCACGTCAAGTACGTTTCTACGAAATGTGTTCGTGATTGAACGAGATCGTACGCAGTGCTGGCAAATGAGTTACGAGATCGTACGCAGTGCCAGCAGCATAATGACTTTGTTCTGCGCAGGAACTGCACCTGGAGCTGACATCGGGCCGGTTATATCGCCAGCCGCCAAGGACAGAATAAACAGCCTTATCCAAAGCGGTATCGACGAAGGCGCCCAAGTTCTGCTGGACGGGAGAAATATCAAGGTCAAGGGTTACGAAAGTGGTAACTTCGTCGGGCCAACCATTCTGACGAACGTCACAGTAAGCCCTATCAGCAGAAATACGTTTGTTTGTCTTTTATCCAAGTTTAATGTTTAACAAATGCAAGACTGTAGCAAGTGTTCCCGCTTGTTCGATTGTGGCCAACCCTCTCTTTATCGAGGTAATGCGCATCCGATGAGTTGCGACTCAACTGTTAATTAAAGTCAAGCAACGTGGACGGTACCGTGAGGAAGACCGAACCGATCTGCACCTGTTGCAGGTTTGCGCAAAAGTCAAAACTGCCAACTTGGGCATTTCTGCAGTATGTAAAGAACTTGCGTTTGATTGAAAAACTGTTGAAGATTGTAAACGAGCTTTGAGGCATGACAGATATATAACTGTGCGATGGGCTAGTACCTTTTTCAAACTGTTTTGTGACTAAGACTGAGCGCGAAATGCTTCTTGGTGTAGTCAGGGCCTCGGAAGGGAAGGCAGGGGTGCCTTGCCCTCCTGGATTTTGAAATTTGACATTTTCCTATTAAATTTTTAGCAAAAAAGGGTGTTTCCTTAGTTTCGAGTGGGTAAAATGAAATTTCACCAGTTTTGGCTCCCCTGGAAAAATTCTTTTTGGCTACTCTTGGAAAAATTAACTATTGTCTCCCCCTGGAAGAAATCCTTCCGACGCCCATGGGTGTAGTCAAGTATTCCTGGCATGCAGGACACTGCATCAGGGCATCCTCCTAGCTTAGGATCCAATGACTTAATTTGACCAAAACTCTTTTGTCTTTTATGTAGGTCGAAAATATAATCTGTAAAAGGCATTGTCGAAACAGAAGCTGACTAAATGTGTCGTTACTTTCAGCCCAACATGACCTGTTATAAGGAGGAAATTTTCGGTCCGGTTTTAGTTGTGCTCGAAGCCGAAACACTGGACGACGCCATCAGCATCACAAACTCGAATCCGTACGGCAACGGAACTGCTATTTTCACTCGGAGCGGTGCGACTGCTCGCAAGTTTATCAACGAAATCGGTAAGTTGACTAGACGTTGGCTTCGGTACACATGGGAAAGTGTGAGCGAGAAATATCTTCGTCTGTTGATTGACAGACGTCGGACAAATCGGTGTGAACGTTCCCATTCCTGTTCCGCTCCCGATGTTCTCTTTCACCGGAACCAGGGCCTCTTTCCGCGGCGACATGCACTTCTACGGAAAACAGGTGAGCGCTACGTCTGCTTCGGACGTGAATAAATTGACTTTCAGCAATGAGCGACAGGCGGTCGAAAAGTGACCATTAGTTCTCATTTATAAACATGCTTTGCTGATCAAGCTAAAAGTCTCGAGATGCCAGCGATATTTTGTTTTTTCACTTTATGTTTTGCGAAAACTTAGCTTGTGTTCAAGTCGCGGAAATTTGTCACCGCACGTTATAGCGTCAGTGACCTCATCACTGAAAGTGCCTTCGCCCTTATCAAGTTATGTGTCTGGCTGGGCCCCTGGACGAATAAATATGCTAATTGTTGGCGAAACAGGTGCACCAAACCTCACTCTGCCATTCGCATATTTAAGATGGACGATAGTGGGGCAAATTTCCTCGCATTGTCTCAAGCAGAGATGATGCGAAGCACGTGCCGGGATAAAAATCTTACGAAAGAGTGGTGGTTCCGTGTTTTTTTCGTAAGTACGCCGGCTAAGAAAACTTACTTACTCAACCGGCCCAAGTTGCAAGCTTGGCACGCACTATTACCTCCTTTCGAGGAGTCAAAAAGATAGCGATCACTCGCCATGTTTGAGTTTGGATAAACAGATTGTGTTTATCTGCAGAAAGTAAAAATGTAATGAACCGACAAAGATATGTGAATTCAATGAATCTGTCATTTCGGACCTGCTGTGAAAAAGACCATTTATTCTTTCTTTCTGGTTCTGCCGAGAATGAATTATATTAAATCGTCTGCAAATGAAACTTTTTAGTGATGTGCCTAATGATGACCAAACTAATCCAGTTTCAATATACTCGCTTGTGCACTCCTTTCAGAGTGTCACGAGTGATCTGCGGCGCATCTCTGCTTGCTTGCGCCATGGGCCACGTGGCTACTTTCTAAGTGGATGCTACATTAGTGGCGAGTGAATGTGTGAACTGCTCCCTTGCACCCACCAATTAACGCCAAGCACGAAGCTGGACAGAAAGCAAGTTCTGGCATGCAGGACACTGTACTTAAGATAGAAAAACAGTACTTAACAACTTAAGAACTGAAGTACCCGTTTTTCAATCTTAACAGAACTTAAAGAACTGAATAACGGTACTTAACAACTAAAGTACCGTTTTTCAATCTTCGGTATGTCTCGACCGGGAATCGAACCCACCCTACCAACTTGCGTGGCGCGTGCTGAACCAACTGTTCCACTTTGCTGATGTAAGTGACCAAGCTAAATCTAATATATATATTTACTGCTTCAGGGTATTCAATTCTACACCCAGCTCAAAACTGTCACTCAGCTTTGGAGGGAGGAAGATGCCCAGCACAGCAAGGCAGCGGTTGCAATGCCTGTCATGCGTTAAAAGCCTTTTCGTGGTGTTGACAACTGTATTTAGCGCTGAAGACAAATCAGATGTGTTCCAGTTTTTGTACATTGCTTTTAAGTTGAAGATCGCTTGTGCCAAGTGCATCATTATATAAGGCAGTGTTGAACATGTCACCGTCGCCCAAAAAGGTAAATGCGACGAATTCTATATTTGGCTGATTTTGCTGAACATAAACAGTCGCCGCATGTGCACAGCTAATGTGCCCACTCGCCACTTTTATCTATTTCTATCGCAAAAACACAATCAATTTTCAAACGTGCTGCGTTCATTTTATCTTCGTCTTCTCTAGCTCCGTTCTGCTGTTTCGAATAAACAGTAGACGTAATGGTGGCTTGGCTACTACGTTGTTTGTCTTATACGGAAAGGAGGTGTATGGATAGGCTGAATTTTTGCAGAAATCAGTGGCGTAACGACGCTAGGTGTTGCCCGGGGTCGATCATAAAATGCCGCCCTTTCCGCTCCTTAAATTTGTTTACAAGAATTTAAAATGATAAAAGATCATGTTTTTCATTCTCGATTATGGGTCTTGCTTTGTATTCTTGTTTCGCCACCTTCCTCATCATTTGCTCCTCCCATTTTTTCTGCCTACTGTACATATGCATCATTGGACTCGGCATATTTGGGTAAATTTTCTTTCCTGTTGGCTTTCAGTTTGGGTAAGCTTTACAACTTAGCATTGCCGTCAGTGATGGAGTCTCGAGACCCATTTTTGCGAGTGTTGGTCTCGAAGGCTACGCAGGTCTCGGTCACAAGCCTATTGTCTTGAGACTTCGAATATTGCAAGGACATGGCTGAATAAAACTTGTGTAATTCAACGAGTTTTTTCTCTGTTGTATTAGCAGGTAAAAAACAATCAAAACAGCTCAGAAAAATGCCAGAAATTCGAAACAAATTCAACTTGGAAGTGGTGACATTTTTTTGAAAATTTTCGGCAAAATCCACAAATTTTGAAGCCTCGGTCTTGGAATTTTTGAAGGTCTCGATCTCGAAGTTTTAACGAGGTTGCGGTCTCGACTACATCACTGATTAGGGTTTGTCTGGATATCAATAATTTTTACAATCCGGTTAAACGGATATATCCGTATATTTGTATTTCAGCTAACTGGATAATGACAGCTTATTGTTAGACAATTCATTTCACGAGATTTGCGTCGTGAATTGATTGTAAAATCATAAGTTTTTTTTGTAAATACACACATGTACTGTACGAGTGTGTATGAAGAAATTCATGCATTTTTAACATTTACTGCTGCAACGCATTTCGTATAATCAATGGTGGGTTTAGGGTTGGGGGGCCCGAGGCAAGATTAAAAAGGGGGCCCTCTGATGACGTCGTCATACTCAGCCAACCTTGATAATCACTTTTGATTTGCCTAAGATACGGTCACCCAAGGATATGTTCCTGAGAAAATGCAAAAGGGTGTTCATGATACACAACTTTGAAAATACTGAAAGTTGGAAAGACACGGCTGGCAACACATAAAAGTTATGCAATAGCAAGTTTGCATCGCCCCACTTAATTTTCGCGCCCCTTTTTTCTGCATTCACCATCAGTAAACTACAAAGTTTACCCCTTTGAAAGTTTCACACCTTTCCCACTTTGAAAAAATTCTTGGTAGTTGGTATTCTGAATTTATTCGCATTCATGTCTTTGTGGGAATCCATGAAACTATAAAAAACAACAAAGAAGATATAAAACACTAAATTTGTCTTAAATTTCATCCTTTTAACTGCTAAAACATACCATGCACAAGCATCCAACTAGAGACTTGTTTTGGAAAGCTTTGAGGCTGGATGAGTCAAGGCTGTCCTCATCTTGCATTGCCACTAGTTGTTTGAAAAATTTGCAAAAGTAGGAAATAATTCATCACTTACTTTATCGAAAACATTTCTACTGCAGCAAGTAGCCTACACAACTGATTAAATCTGTGATAAGAAAAAGCGGTTCAAGTTGTATTGGCTAAGAGCTGGCAAAAGAACTTAAACATCACCTACCAAGCTACCAGGTCTACCAAGCTACCATGTACCTTAAACCAACAATTTATTAGTCAAGCTTCAAATAACCTGTGACGTCAAGCATAGGCTAAATCAAACCACCTAAAATATCTGTACAAAAAAATGAGTAGCCTATTCATAACACTCAAAAATTGCCATTTCTGCTACGTGATAACAAGCATGAATGTAGCCTTGCTTATTAACAGTGTTTGCAGTGCAACAGCAATAATTCAAAATTACCTTGTAAACGAAGAAAAAATGTCCTATTAATCAAGAGATGTAGTGTGGTCCCTGCTACAACAATTGCATGTTGTCTTATTTCTGATGGAAATGTTCATTAAGGTGCAACAT
>JGI24159J19872_10007354_pt1 | contig 14431 bp, 10 predicted proteins | sample Ectturendosymbi4_FD_19872 | JGI IMG/M metagenome (IMG submission 19872) | reverse complement strand
TTATTTTTTTGACTGAAGATGGATTAAGATTAATCCGAAACGTCTCAGAATAAAAATGTATAGTTTTTTGAAGGCTTTTTTAGTGTTAATGAAATAAAATGAAATAAGATTGTTTATACTTCGAACAGTTGTTTTGTTTATTGCACCTTACCCTGGTTGGGATACTTTAAATTGCAACTTACTGTGTATTGGTTCTTATTTGATGTGAACTGCATTTGGCAATCCATGCTTAGAGTTGTTTTGACCGAGCACATCTTGTTCGGTTCGCTGTGCAGCGGTAGACGAAGTTTCAAATTGAAGCGTCTTGATCATAATGACAAAGCATGTTTTCGAAATGATGCTAACTCAACGGCGCAAACTTAATTGCCCTGTTTATCTTTTTTGCGAGATAACAAGCACGCCGTGGATTTGTCTTAACTTTGCGATCAACGCAATGATTTGTGTGAAACGAGATACAGTATTTAAAAAATATTTTACCTCGATAAGTGTACGTTGCTTTAACAGAAATTTTAAGAGAGCGAGTGAAACAAAATTGCGCTGATGACTAAATGTATTGTATCTTTTAATGCCAACCACTGTTGGGTTAGGAATGTGAAAGACATGTCAAAGAACAAATTTTGATGCCGTAATTAATATATGGGTTCGTTAAGGACACCACGGTAAGTTATCGCAAATCTTAAGATTTGTTTAACCTACCTATATTTTACCAGGAGTCAACACAAGAGAATATTCTTTTGTAAATATGATATTTAATTTAGAACGTTAAGCATTTCACAAACAGTAGTATGATAAAATTGACGCTGTCGAAAGAACACTGATTATTTGGCTAAGTAAAGTATCTTTTCAGTATACAAGGTCCGTCCGAGTAACACGGGTGTTTGAGCCATCAGTTCGAAGAACAATCGTACTTATGTCGATCGTACTGGTCATAACCACGTTCAGTTGAAGATCAAACCTACAGAACAAACGTTCATTTTTGTTGAGCAAGCGAACAGAGCATCGTAGAGTTTGTAGAACAAACGAACAGAACTTCGTAGAGTTTGTGGAAGGAACGAACAGAGCATCATACATTTCTTCAGTTCCAACGTTGAGATCCATCTTCGAGACCACGAGGTAGTCTGAAGTCTGTGGGCTTCTACCCGGTATATTTATAGGGTAAAGGGTTCCCTCTTGTATTGCTCCCACCAGGAAAGCGCATCATTTTTTAGTTTATTCTTTATGTCTGTGGTTCCAAGGCGTTCTTAACGGGAAGTTTAATTTCTTAGTTTACTTATGATAGCTTCGGTTCTAGACTGTTCTGGCGCGTTTCACAATTGCCAGCGCCTTGCAACCTAGAGCCACCCACTTCCTTAATTAGTGTGGGCTTGAGGGCTCCGTTCCTGTCAATCTTGTACCTCCCGGTACTTTGCTCTTCGTACTTTTACTCTTGATGCTCTCTGGTCGACTTCCTTCAGCTGGCATAGACTTGTTTCGCATGTCAGTTCGTCTTGCAGCATTTGTGCATTATGCTGTTCATTGCATCACGGGTTTATCATAAGGTCATTGCCTTGCTGTTTAACATACATATTGTCTTATAAGAATCGCTCACTACGTTCTCCTTTATGTCATTTGCTGCATATGTATCATAGGCTTTTTGTTCTGTGTCGCTTTTTATTGGAATTTTTGTCAAATCTTGTTGTGAACAAAACTTGCTCACAACGCAAATGAATGTGGTCTCATACGAATGTGGTCTCAAATGAACAGGTCTCAAATGCCGTGGTCTTAAATGAACGTGGTCTCAAATGAATAGGTCTTAATTGTCTGCACACCGTTTGTAACATCACAGTGGCATTTACTGCGCTTGCACCCACGCCGACATCCCTGCATCCACGATGCTTCAGGTGCAACTGAGCAAATTGCTGCTGACAGGTTACTAGTTTTCCAGCGTAAGAATACTGATGGAATGTGATGGTCGTGTTACGCGGTGCTCGATTAGCAGTGTTGTAACAGCTGCACTGTGGTCGCGGTCTGCAGGTACCGGGGTGGTCGCATTAGTGAAACAAAAGGTAATGCATTAGCATAGGCAAGACCCCGTTAAAGTGGCCGTGATAGCGGGGTGGTCGTCGACGGGGTGCCACTGTATATTGAAAACATTTTACAGGTGTTTTGTGAACATTTATCGAGATGGTGTCAAGTCTCCAGCAAGAAATGACGACTTAAAATCTACAGTATGAGCTTCGTTCATATTATGACGTCCACATTAGTTCACGATTCGGTTCTTTGCTCATGCTTTTTTTGTTTCAATAATACAAATACTTCAGTTCGTTCATTTATTTTTTTCCCTAAGGCCATTTTATATATAAAGAAAGGCAAGGGCGTTGGGCGTAAGCAAGGGGGTTTGGGGTTAACCCCGTTTAGCTTGATATTTTACAAAATCCTGATTACCTGCGCAAAGGAAATTTAATGTTTTCGCATACTTTTTGCTTGTTAACTTGTCAACTTTGCAAATACTACAGAATAAAATTGCATGCAAATTTCAAAGAACATTGTAAATGCGCCAAAAAGTAATAATTAGGTTTTGGTGAGAATCAGGGTTATCGTCTGCGTGCAGAAACAATCTCACCACTGTTTACATACCTTTCGTCCACTATCCATGTTTAAACTTGTGTTCCGCAATAGTTCACTTTATCCGAAATAGTTGTCTTTATTTTGTCTGCTATGGATGATCAGCGGAAGCCCTGACCGTATTGGCTACATTACCAAATTCTGTAGCATGATAGAACTGTTGCACGAGCTCAAAACAGCAGTTTTTAACATAGAAACATTCAGGCATTTCATAATGTCTCAGCAGGGGAAAAGGAAAACTAAGTTTATGGACATCTATAAATAATAAAATATTGAAAGTTTTCTTGCGTTCTTTATGCGCATTCTCAATTCTTGTGTAGCAGGGTTGTCAATTTGGCTTTTTTGAAACCAGATTTTAAAATTCGGGTTGCTTTTTGAACAACTTTGGCTTTTTTGGAAATAAAAAAGCCAGAAAAATCTGGCTTTTCCAGCATTATTTTCAGCTGGATAGACTTGGCTCTGGCAAAACATTGTCTGAGCTGCATATTCATTGCAAATCTCTTGCGACGAGGGTCTATTACCATGCAGGGTGCACAGAATATTGCAAAAATTTTACTGTTGCCCTAAAAATGATCGATGTTTAATTACAGGGAAGGAATATGCTCCTGAAGATTGGACTTGTGTTGTGGCGATGTTTTTGACGAGCTTTAATATCTATTTTGTGTGTGGTTGTGCATGTTTTATGTGTATATGCCCCAAAACTGCTATCTGTTTTTTTTTGGGACAAGGTCTGTCTTTTTTGGGTGAAAAAAGGTTGGCAACCCTGTTGTGTAGTTTAGCAAGATTCGATCTTGCAAACCGGGGTGTGCGCCAGCCAGTCCAGCCGCACATTTTTTATGCTCGACTGCTCGTATTCGACGAGACATTAGCGCAGCCTCATTTTGCAGTTGTAAATTGCTTTGATGCAGTGTTGAGTGTGTTTTACTCCCCTTTTTCAACTCGCAGCCATAATTTTGCAGTTATTAACTGCTGTGTCGGAGGGTTGAGTTTATTTTCCTCCAATATCCTTACTTGGAGGGCTGATAGTTTATATTCATTGCAATGATACATAAAATAAGGGGAGGGCGTGTAGAAGAATATGCGTGTTATGTCAACAAACTTCGCCAAAACCTTGGTTTGGAAACGTGAATATGACGTCATATTGTGACGTAACAAAGACCGCACACCACAAACAAATGACCACCATATGCCACTGAATGAACCCCTCCATGAAAATTTTCTGCGTCCCCACTGTAGGACCCCTTTCTAAGTTTCAGCCAGGGGCCCCACACAACCTTAATCGTCCCTGGTCTACTGTACCTGACGTCTGCATTTCTTACGATATTGGCTTTTTCCTTTTATTGTTACTTTTGCACATTTCCTACAATCTCAATTAAAGGAATGAGGCAGTGTAAAGATTTGTGTAGTAACTAGATAGTAATTTTTGCAATGCGGTGCGCGAGAATAAAATCAATTCTATTTTGTATCTCCTAAGTTTTACAAAGTTTGATGGTTTTGCCCAAAATATCATCTTTTCAAAAGTGTTCCATAAGGCTTCGGCGCTTACTGCTGTTACAGCGCTGATAAACATGCACTACTGAATTTCAAGTCAATCGACCTTTGCAGCGAAAATTCATATACTTTTTCATAAATGGTAACATCAATTTTTCGTGCACACTTTTCAATTAAACAAAGTAAGTTTTGATCCAACAACCGCAAATATTTAATTCAAAATACGTCCAACCACTGTTTGTCAATGCTTCAGTGCAATGCAAGCATCTTCTTCAGACTTCAGTGTTAAATATCTGATAGCATTAAATATCTTATGGTTGATAGTTTGTCAATTAAGGAGGCATAAAAAAGTAACGACATTCGCGTTCGATAAAAACATGACTTTGAAAACATTACCGTATTAAATACGTTTGAATAAGAGTGCGCAGCCAACAGTTTTAGATGCAAACTAAAGATGAAATTTAAGAAGACTTTCTGTATTGAAGTAATACTCTACAACTCTTACCTCAATCATTCAATTGACATGTCTAGTCGCACAACATATCAAAAATCGATCCTTGCACCCAACCAAGCATGGTGGTTTTGACAGTGATATTCTATTCTAGGTAATTACGGCAAATTTTATACCACAACAAAATCATGAAAAATAGGTGGGCGTCAAACTACGTTGTTTTTTTTACAGAGCTATTGTGATTTCCATCATCCCTGTGATTGTTTTTAAAGTCGTGGCTTTGGGCACAGGTTGTGCGATGTATGCGTATTTCGAAGGTTGCGATCCTTTGAAAAAAGGTGTAATTAAGAAACCTGACCAGCTGATGGCTCTTCTTGTCGTTTCCGTTTTCAAGGAAGTTCCAGGAATGGCTGGCCTGTTCGTTTCAGCTGCCTTCAGTGGAACATTGAGGTAAGATCAGATATCGCCATGATAGGTTTTTCGTAAACCACAGACCCCCAACTCACATAACTGAGGTCATTTATTTTAAAAACGTCACTGCATGAAAGTAATTTGACTACGTGACCTTGAAAATAATCTTCTTATTGGAAAATAAGCGCACTGGTTAATTACACAATAATTACCATCACTGATAACTAGTACTCATATTTGTGACGAGCTGTTGAATGTAATAAATAAATTAGGAACTATTTGCAATCCAGCAAGCTATATACTATCAGAAGCAGATCCATGATTTTCATTTGGGGTCTAAGACGGCCAATTTGTCACTTCGATCAATTTATGTGTGCTGTTTACGCCTCAGAGCACACGGTGCTACGGCCCGGGCATCAAAGACAGGAGGCGTCCAAAGAGTGAAATTACAAAAGTTAAACTGTTGTAACTACGTACTTCATCGTATTGTAGGACTACTAACACATGCTGCATGGAGTTAATTTTTCGAAACTCGACATTTTGTGAACACTAGTTCAGCTGTGTTCAAGTGAAATGCATTACTGGGCGAAAGTTAAGTAACTCTCTTAATGAGGGCCGCACAGTGACAGACTTGCCTTGTTCTCAAGAAACTAAAATTGAGCTCAAGGTAATGAAACCATTTGACTTGTATTTACCAATGAAAACGACTTTTTGGCACCTTTAACCACTCCAATAACTGTGATGTCATCCGGGCCGGCCTTAGCAAGTGCGGGGCCCAATTGGAAACACTTTTGCGGGACCCATCTCAGTGGTTTGCGCATAATTTTTTTAGGAAGGCATCAAGTCATAATAATAGAAATCATGACTTATGTGAAACAGCGAGGTTCGAAAACGGCAATGCCAAGCTAGGGGTGCTGAGACATACTCTCCAGTTTAACTTTTGCAGTGAAGACTTTCCATGTTCGTTTCACGAACATCTTCGTAACACCCAATAAATCCATGAATTGCTACACTCAATACCTTCTGTCTCGCCAGGGCCTAACTACTAGAGTCCTGCGCGGGGCGGGTTAACCCGCGCGGGTTGCGGGTACCCGCATTTGCGGGGCGGGTGCGGGAACCAGCACTGCTTTGTGTGCGGGTGCGGGTTGAACTTGCTGCGGTGCGGGTGCGGGTTTGGTGCGGGTGCTGGGCGGGCGCGGAGGTGGGTTGAGAAATTCTTTGTGCGGGGACCTGAGTGTTGAGCCAAAGCACGTGAACTTAATCAACTCAAAAATCGCAAAACACGTGGAAGTACTAGAGTTGTTTGCCAGAGTTGCGCTTAGGGCAGTAGGCTCGTCTCAAATCGCGAAGGCCGTTTCCACAATCGGCGATTGAACTGTTGGAGTCTCTTGCAGGGCATGAGTCTATCGCAGAGCAGACTCAATATCAGTGGCTCAAGGAGTGGAAGAAGTCAGGGGTCCCACCTCATTCCCTTCCACCACCCAAAGTGGGAAACCCCGTGGAACAAGGTGGTAAGCGATGGCAGTATGGGACCCACAAATGCTGCGCATTCAGAGAAACTTTAGCTTTTACTTATGCTTAAGTGCTCACTGCAGTTTGTACCAGACGCCCTCCCTCAACGAGGTCCTTTGTGGTAAAATTCGGCTTGACCACGTTCGTGTCTCGGGCTGCTAAACTCAGATTTATAAAAAATTACCTTTTGTTGAAATTGTTTCGCTTTTTTCTTACTACTTTTGTAAAGATTGGCTAGTGAAGACCGTTTATTTTCTGTAGGGTCAAGGTCACACTTTTGTCTGCCACTGTTGTACTCTTGCACTTATTTTGAAATAGACCGTTTAGGACCATAGTCAAGCATTTCTTTGTATATGCCAAATCAAATCTGAAAATTTTTGTCTAGCCCTTGCAAACTTTATGTGCGAAGCTGAGCATCCGTATCAATGCGCATTTTTGAAATATCTCTCAATAAATCAAAAATACGATTTCCTGATTGTTTTTTCCCCGTATTTCTGATTCGTTGTTCAAACCGGCACGTGGAACCCATTGCATTTCGGCAGATCTTTCCACGAAGAGGTTATTCTTTTAACATTTTTTTACCAACCAGCGCGCCGACATCGTTCGAGATAAGGCGATCTGATTCGCAAATCTCAGCAACATCAACAATACCTATTCGTCAAATGCTTCTTGCTGGTTGTTTGTGATCCACTGGCATCGTTTGCCAAACAGTGAACCTTTTTTCATACAATTAAGTCCCGCTTTTAAGACACGCACGAAATACTGCAACACCTACAATGTGTGATGCAGTTTGAGATTTTGGATGCCTCAAGAACGTGAAGGAGTTAGTTTCAATCATATTGGTTACATCGTTGAAGGGCAAACATCCGGTGAGATTGCATAGACATAAAAATATCCAACGATTATGAAAAGCGTTTCTCAAACACATAAATTTCAAACATGTAACACAGATAAAAATATAGTCAGGAACAGAGGCTTGCAGAAGTCTTGTGATGTCTAAAGGCAGAGCAATTGCTTGATTGTAAGCCCCTTGCCTAATTCTACTTTTGAATAATGTGAGAAATATATAAAGATTAGTGCAGCTATGTCCAACTCGCGCCCCGCGGGCGGCCCAGTCGAAGGTTTTGTGCGGCCCAGTTGAAGGTTTCGTTGTTGTGTAGACTATGTATGATCAACACCCTATCACGACTTGATTGCAGAAGGCACCTTCCCATGTGTCCACTGATGTACAAAACACATTTCTAGGTTTCTGATTTGTACCCTTTTTGTTCCATTTACCCTAAACTGCGTTCTACTGTATTTTATGGTTCCAGTTGCGCATAAGCTCGCCTATGACATCCAGGGCCGGCCTTGAGCCAATTGGACCGATTGTTTCCAATCGGGACCCGAGCCTAAGGGGGCCCCGCGCTACGCCTACTAACCTACGTAAACTGACACTTTCCATTGAATCTGCTTGTGTAGCACCGGAGCGAGTCCCACAGTTTTGTAAGCGTGGGGCCCGTTGCCATCGAAAATCAAAGTTAACTGCGCGTTTTTTTAAGTTTGCCGATTCTGGAATCGTGACAGTGGTCATTTTCTTCTATATGTGGTCATTTCTTTTCAATTGCAGCTAGTTGAGGCAGGGAGGGCTTGATAAGTTTTGAGGCTGTTTTCTGTTTCAATTGTAGGCGTTTCGTAGCCTACTTGAAGCAGAAGGATATTGCTGTTTAAACAGTTTCTGCCACTTGTCTTCTGAAAGTAAAGTTTAGGTCGTAATTGCAAATGTTTGGTGCTCAGTCTGTCTTTTAATAGCATTATGCGTTTTCCCTCGTAGAGATTTGATGGGGCAACCTCTTTTCCTTATTTGGTTATTGCCCTCAGAATTTACAGTTGACCATTGCAGTGACCGTGGCATCCGGAGAAAGACGTTCTCTAAGTTGAAACTAATTGAAACCTATTTGAGATGATCAATCCAGCAAAAGCGCCTAAATGTTTGACGATTATGTCCAATGAACCCAAAATTAACAGAGGCTTAAACTTGGACAAAGTTCTAAAGAGCACTGCTAATGCTAAAGCACGAAAAATACGTTTTTTTAGCAAATGCATTTTTTGAACTGTAGGTTATAATAGCCTGAAGCAGGGCTGTGGAGCCAGACCTAAAAATTTCAAGCTCCAGCTCAAGGAATCTAAAGTTTATGGCTCAACTTCTGGGTCCAAAATGATTTGGTCAATTGAAAGCTGAAAACAATTGTCTTCAATTTACAATTGTATTATTATCCCAGCATAGATAAAAGGTGTCGCGAAGTGATATATCTGATTGATAGTGGGAAGTGTGCAAAAAAGTTTGAGAACCCCTGATCTACATACAAACGAACTTGGTCGTAGGAAGGAATTTTTCCAGTGGAAAGATAGTGGATTTTTACAGGTGGTGGCCAAAAACATATTTCAAGGGGGCAAACAACCATTAAATTTTTATTTCACAAACTCGAAACTAAGACAAAAATATTCTCAAACTTTAAGATACAGGGGGTCCAAGGCCTCCATCCCCATTCACCCCCTTCGGACCACCATGAAAAGAAGGATATTACGTGCACGTACGGCAAACAACGCTCGTCCCACAATAAGATAACTCGCTTGCCCCTCAAGGACTGTGTAACCTGAACCCAAATTTCAGGATACACCATGTAAAATTTTTGGCTTCGGCTCCAGTTGCAACCATCCAAAGTTGCTTGGGTTTGAGCTCCAATTGCACAGCCTATTCATCTGTTTCATTTGTCTCTGCCTTTATTGTGCAGCATTATAATACAATGTCGCATTTGCAGTTCTTGTATGCTGTCCTGTTGCCACAATTTTGCTTTGTTGATATTTTGTTGTTAAGGTGTTATATTTTATCTTTGCTGGTTGAGTATATCAAGCCTTGTTGCTAATTTAACATATGGCCAATTGGCCTGACCTACACCGCGGTAGGTAGTAGAGTCCTACGCGGGTTGAAATTTTGTGTCCGCACCCGCCCCGCACCCGCAAAATTTAAATCCGCCCCGCCACGAACCGGCAGAGGTTTGAGAAATTTTGCCCGCATCCACCGCGCACCCTTCTAACCCACACCGTCCTCGCCCTGCAGACCATCCTAACCCGCGCCCGCCTGGGTACTTTTTCGGTCTCAAACCCGCACCTGCCCGGAAACTACTAAAAACTCATAACTAGGGCAATTTTTTGTTGCAATAAAATCGTGAGAAATCTGCATTTATTTTTAACAAAGTTGCAGTAAGAAGTTGCATTATGCACAAGCATTTTAAACGACAGTGACACANCGATTCGGTAATTCANATTAACTAATACAATTTTCAACAATCATGACAATTCAGTTTACATAGGAATTCTTTGTACTGTTTCTACAGATACTCCATTGATAATGCTCATTTTTCTCAATTATTTCCTGGTTTTATTCTGGGGAAACGTTTGCAACAGTAATGTAACCATGAAATTTGCACGACTACATTGCTTTTTATGACAAAATGTTGGGGGAACCAAAAGATATTATGTCCTTTCCTGTCCAAAAGTTGGGGGGAAATGTCCCCCCGTCCCCCCCATAAAATCGGTCCCTCCCCCACTGTACTTGAACTTCTCCACCTGCTGCAATGTTATGCTGCTCACTTGCAGCATACAGTACACTCCTTGTGTTTTGGGAGAAACATAATTAGTGGTGTAACGAGGCTCAGTGCCGCCCGGGGTAGACTAAATCGCCGCGCTTTCTACCCCTCAAATTTGCTTGCAAGATTTATCCAGCAGTTTGGTAGTGTATTTGTGACTTGAAAGTGGAGTTGTGATTTTGAGCTATGGTGGTATTGATGTCCGTTCAAAACAGACTTGTTCATAACAGAACATTCACAACAGACGGTATTTTAAGTAGGATAAAGTTAAAAAGCAGGGAGAAGGGTACCTCTTGCTTTGACACAATTTATTCTACTTGAAACAGCGGCACGGTCTTATTCAAATACAATCCCCGACAAAATGTACAGGGTTGAAATTCATGAAATCCTGATTGTCGAATTACATCTCCAAATTGAGAGGTCACAGTTGCAGTGGTTGTGCCGAATGACCAGAGTACCCCAGGAAACATTGCAAGGGCAGTCCCGTTAGCTGCATACACACGAAATGTACCGAGAGGCAGTCCAAGCGCCAGGGTGTCTGACCTGGCTTCGTCCTGTCTTGGCTTGGAGCGAGTAGAACTATCACAGTTTGCTGACGACCATCGGTAATATCAATAATTCGGCTTGGGTTCGGGACGGGTTCGGTCTTAAGTTTGTCAAACTGTTTCGGGCCGATTCCGAGTCTGCATACAAAATTTTTGTGATAATATTCAGAGTAACGAATTTTTCGTTCGTGACGTAGATTTTATTTGCTCACTTAGGTGACTTCTGAGAGTGAAGTTATTGTGATTTTTCTTCATCTAAATCTACAATTGGAAACACAACACATTTGCGTTCTTTTATTCTCTGCTCGGGCCTCACACGCTTATTGAGAAGGTGATAGCATTGATTACATTTGCAAGCGATGTAGTTTCGTTGAAAAGGTCAATTACTTACGCGATTCTTGACTTGTTTTAAGAAACAATTTCGCTAGATTTAACACTAGGCAAGATTTATGACTTCGTTTGAAGTGCTGAAATGACATACGTTTTTGATTTCGAGAATCAGTGGGTTTGGAGTTTGGACACTGCTTCTGAAAAGAAATCAACAGTATTGAAACGACCAATATTTCTGTCGCCGGTTACTGTTGAAATGATCGAGTTGATTCGATCTTCAATAAACAATGATTATCTGTGAATTGATCAGTCATGTCTATTTTGCTAAGCCGCCATTACGACGTAAATGTGCATATCTTGACTCACTCGGTAAATTTGGTTTTGGAGCCTACATCGGGCTTTAAAAATAAATGTCGGACTCGGGCCGGGTTCAGGCTTCATATTGAGATCCGTTTACATCTCTGCATCAGGCACCAATCTTCGAATATTAAACATGAACTAATCTTAATGTAACCCGAAAGAAAAGGTTGAATGCATCAAAACGCAGAAAAAGATAACTTCCTGCTTATCAGTGGTTCTCAAATTGTGGTACACGAAGGTCTTCAAGATGGTACGCAAATAGACCTAGATTCTGTTTTACTTCACAAAAAATAGAAAATATATTCACAGTTACAGTTTTAACTTCCCGGGTTATGTTAATAAATTCCTGCATCTTTGTATACTTCCCTCGTTGGTTTTTAAAAAATGGCCGTTATAACTTCTCACAGCCGTTTTGTTCATGCCGCGTATGGGCCAAGTTGGGTTTTCCAAACTTTTTGATCGAATGTTGGTTGAATGAGTTTTCGTGGAACAAGGTGGTAAGCGATGGCAGTACGGGACCCACGCTGGTCTGTAGCCTGCAATCAGAATATGGCTACTACCAGGCGCGTAGCTATGGGGACAACGGGGTAATGCCACCCCCAATTCCAACGTTTTCAGGTTAATAAAATATCTGAAGTATGAGCCAAAGAAATACTTCAGTGCAAATCAAGGAAACCGCCTCAAGAAACCCATCCTAATTCAGCTTTTAGTCGAACACAAACTTGATCTGACCTTTTGTAATCATAATCAAAGACCACACGTAAAAACAATTGGAGTAACGATTTTTGCAGCTGTTTTTAACAAACCAGCTTGCTGTATCCCACCTAATGTTTATGTAAGCTTCATTTCAAAACCATCGCAAATACCTTTCTGATGACCGTGGGTGTTACAAATATAACTTATCCTTGTTTCCAGTGTCAGCATAGCTTTAAATCAATATCGTAGATTTTTGTTGTTGCACAACTACGGTAGATGCGTAAATATAAATTATAAGTTACAGTAGATGCGGTGATATAAATTTCATATTTCTTGAAGCTCAAACCTTTGCTTAGAAGCGATTCAGTTTATAAGTCTTCTTCATTGGGCCATAGCCACTTTTTAGCAGCAATAGCGTTCATTCTAGATAATTTATTTGTGATAACATGTATTGTGACGGTTTAATCACAATTATCTGGAGCCTTCATGTTTTCGTCATTGATTCCCCTTTACCTTGTCAGCGAGTAAAAGATCAATATTTTCAAGGTATTAGACTCCGACCTGCTGTTCATTAGCTCAGTGTTTCAACTTTCATTTTATGTTAATTGCCATCCTATCTTGCAATAAATAATTTGAAATCATTTAACTGCAACGAGAAGAGTCAGCAGCAAAATCTAACGTCAGTGGCGATTCTAGAAATAAAAATGTGGAGAACCACTGCGAGGCCAAGGAAAAAGTAGGGGGGCAACATAAATGTCTAACCTGCATGGTGATTTTTCATTGTTTTGAAGATTAAGTTGCTATGATTAACCCTACCAAACCCAACATTGGCTTGTGAATATCGTTAAATATGAACTAACGGTATTATTCGCTAGAGCAGCTATGTCCAACCCGTGGTCCGCATGCGGCCCAGTCGAAGGTTTTATGTGGCCCAGTTTAGGTTTTCGCTGTAGTAAAAATATCCTGGATACTGACAACTTATCCTTATTTTGATTTTTACATTTTTGTTGCAGGTAGTCTAGTCCTCAATGCCACTTTATCACCTCTGTTGCCTTCGCAGTTAGGATTCGAACGATTTCAGTACCTTAGCTTTAGCTAAATTTGGTTTGCTAAGATCAAAGTAAGTGATTCAATGTGCAGCCCTGGTTAAGATAGTGACATACTTTTTGGCTCAGTAAACCATTTGGTTGGACATAGCTGCACTACAGACACCTAAACGCCACTGTAGATGCGATCATATACGTGTACTGCTACATCGAAAATTCTGTGCTAACCAGTAGTGTAGGAGGCGCACCTCAAAATTTTGATTTATTGAAAATCCGGGCAAAATCCTTGAAAATCTGGGCAAAATCTCAGAAATTCCGGGAAAAATGGCTCCCAATCTTGTTTGATTTCATAAAATGGCGCCCAATATTTGCAGAAAAACACATAAAGACCTTTTTTGGAGGACATCCCAAAAAAAGTCTTCATGATCTTTGAGGGAAAAATTTGCAGGCAAAGCCGCCCAAAACTTTTCGAATAAGTTTGGCAAAATTTGGGCAAAAATTCTTCGTACCACCAAAAATCTGCGTGCTCCTACACCTATGGTGCTAATCATGCAACTTCCACAGCATTCCACATGTAAATCGAATCACCATTTTCCATACACAATTGTGCCGGACCCACGTGAACGAAAACAGCTCCACAAAAGTGAATACAGTTCATATGAAAGCGAAATTATTCCAACCACGAATTCCATGTTGATAGCCAACTAGTTTCATCAAAATATTCTTACTACTAAGCACATAAAAATGAACCATCTTCCAACGGATTGGTGACTACTTACTAATCCGTTTTTGTGGCAACTTGTGGACATTTTGTGATTGTGGTGTATGTGGAACCATAACAATGTTATGCAACTAGACCCTCCACAGAGTAAGTTTGAATTTTATATCATGTAACTTAATCCTTCGATTATCATGTCGACTGCCAAGTTCATCAACGAAATCATCTAGATCTAACAAACAGCAATCATCTAGATCTTTTTTCCAGCTAGCACTTTTAAATTTAAAGTAGATCAGTGTCAGCCAATCTTTCAGTGGCCATGGAATTTCTGGGAAATGTTTTCACTAATTTCATTTTTGAAAAACTTCTCTCGCATGAAGCGCCGGTGACGGGAAGAGTTAAAGATACCAGTAACAACCAAACGCAGCTTTTCAAGTAGCCATAAATGAAAAAAAAATTGTTCGAGCGATATAAGCAGCTTCGACACCTTCAGAAACAAATTATTCGTCAAAGTTATTTCACGTTTTAAATCATTTTCACCAAATGAATATGATTTGCGAATTCTTCCAAATGTTTTTCTGATGGAAATGTTTGACTTCCGGGGCAAAGAGCTGAAACACGCGAAAGAATTGCTTCTG
>JGI24159J19872_10007352_pt1 | contig 14434 bp, 12 predicted proteins | sample Ectturendosymbi4_FD_19872 | JGI IMG/M metagenome (IMG submission 19872) | reverse complement strand
AACGAATATTCTGGTGCGGCCCTATTAAATGCTCACGCGGGCCTCAATTGACCCGCGGGCTGCAGGTCCCCCACCCCTGAATAAAACCACCAGACTGTTCAACGACTGCAGATATACAGTACAACCTTTACCACAATCGTCTCCTGAAGATGCAACGTTTCAATCAGTTTTATCTGAGTACTTACAGTTTCCACGCGTGTACATTTCCGGCGTCTTTTACTTTCTTTGTTTGCATCGAACGCCAAGCATTTTCTTGTAAAGTAAATTCTTACGATTTTTGTGTTGTTTTTCTATCAAAAAGGGTATTTTACTTTTAAGACGCTTCTGGAAGTGCGAAACATCAGCACTGTGAGTAGAAAGCTACGCGTGCTTCCTCCAAAGACACCTTTCTTCTCCCTGGGCCTCGGTTAGTCCGTTGATTGAACTGAACTCTTGTTTTAATGGAATTTGTTTGGTGAGCAAATTTCAACCGTACACCGGAAAATGTTCACAGTGACAAAACGTACGCGAATTTGAGCATCAACTGCAGTTGATTTTTTGTGTTTGAAAAATCGTACACTGCAGGTTGAAAAACGAACGCGAGTGACTTTTTAATGGCTCGTTCATGTTATTTGCCTCGTTACCCGAACTCCGGCTTGCGTCTCAAGTTCGATGTCGGTTTCTTTGCAGGAAAATACCCAGGGGAAGATGGCTTTGTTGCTCCTGGCATGAGCGCCCACTACAACATAAGGTTCATGCCCGACTCGCTCGCCGAGTTTGAGGACGAGGTCGAGATCTTGTCGCAAGCTGGCTCTCCGCTCATTGTCAAAATCGAAGCGAAACGAATCCCGCCTGTCTTAACGAGTACGCGTCTGCGTGATTCAGAAGCTGCGTTTTCAATTTATAGCCGCGGTTTCTATGCGCAGTTAAACGGTCCAGTTACGCTGAATTTGTCCTTGCAAAACCTGTAGTCGTTCTTACTTTTCTTTCCAGTTTATCTTCGACCCGCTTTCAGAAACTCACTAGTTTTGCACGTTTCGTATGTTTTAGTTGTTTGAAGATCACTTTTCCGCGCGGCATGCCTCTATCAATGTAAGCGAAAATAAGCGAACCTGCTGTTTAGTTCTGATGAATCCCGTCGAATTTCGTGCGTTTTTGTTCTTTGATTTGAACATGCTGGATGTTTGTCCCTTTCATTAAACGTTGTTTGTTGTTTGAGATAAAAATATTCATATAGGAAATATGTAATTTTTGGAAAAGTTCAAGCAGTTTTTTTTAAAAACTTTTGAGGAAAACCGTAGAACAGTCAAATTTTGAATGGATAGAAAATACTGTTATGATAACAATCTGTTACTAAATGTACCTGCTTTTGATTGTTTTTTTTTTTCTTAGGTTTTACAGGTTGGTAAATTTGGCCCTTCCTTTGCACAAATATTTGCCCTGGCATCGTTTCTCGGCCAATGGGTGTTTGTCCACTTGCGTTATACCCGGCTGCACTTTGTGCCTTATTCTTTGAGTAGTCTGCTTGTACCCCCTGTTTGTTCATTTTCCATGTCTGGCAGCTGAATCGTCTTCTTGTATGACGGGATAGGGAGTCAGTTGATTGATCATTTATTTGCCTCCCCCTTTGGAAATTCCCAGAGGGCGCCCATGGTTGCAATGCCTTGATGTTCCGTTGGTTTTGTCTTGGGCAGTGTCGGACAAAGTTGACTGCGGCTATTGCTTGGTTGGCGGAGTAAACGTCACCGTCCTCACCCTGAAGAACCTCGGCGGCAACGGCAGGTTCTGTATCCTGAAGAAATCCTCGTGGCCGGCCGCTAATTTTAAGGTAAACGCTTCAAAATTGTCTGGAAATTTTGGAAGATCCTCGAATCATCATACGCGCTTTATTCATTGCGCGACTTGAAACAAAATACTGCCCTTGATGCGTCTTGCAAACAGCTACGATTAATGTGCTTGAAGCAGTTGCCAGGAAACGCTGTTGCCAGGGAGCTGTTGCCGATTTGTGACTCGTGCAGACGGTGGTCAATCCGAGCTGCCTGGACCTTGGAGTCTTTCAAATCCGCCCGGCCGTCTTCGAAGTGCTCGCCGGGCAGAGCGCGAACTTGGAGCTGGTCTTTGCGCCGCTCGAAACCGAAAAGTACAGCGAGGAACTAGTGATTGTCTGCGACAACTGCCAAGTCAAGTACTTTACCATAAATGGTGAGAGTCAAGAAAAAACATGCCTGCTCTGTTTTCTGTTGAGAGCGTCACGAGAAAACTTCTCTTATAATCGATAAGCGACTGGATGGTGAGCCTGGCTGATAAAGACCGATCGAGCCGGAGCGCTTTCAAAAACTTCAACATTTAAAATTTAATTCAAGCAGAATCTAAGATCTGGACACGTATTTTTAAAAAATTTTACGCGCATTTGTGAGTTTGTTCTCCGTTTCCCCTCAAAGGTATAATTTTTTTGAGTCGTTCAACTTCTTTGATTACGTGTCACCGATACGTATCAGAAACCTTTGTGGATGATATGCTTTAATCCCGTTTTGATGAACTTTTGCTGAAGCAGTCCAAATGCTTCTGACTCGTTAGAGAAGGGTTCTCAAACTTTCTTGGCCATTTACCCCTTTAGCATTTCGACAGAAGAGCATTTACCCCTAAAATTTCTTATGACAAAAAGGTTGAGCAAAATAACAAAAGTCCACTGAATTTTTCATAGAACTTTTAGATTTTTAGAATTATAAAAGTAGACTCCGTTTTTACGTCTCGAAGTTAATTTGTTGCGGCTGTACAATAGATGCACCCCTTCAGACACGCGAATGTACCCATAGGGGTAAATGTACCACAGGTTGGGAACCTATGTTAGACCAATTAAAAGGAAAATGGAAAAACGCGCTCTTTACGCCGGTAAGAATGACTAACTTTGTATTTCCTTAACACAAGTGCGCTTTCTTCCTCGCTTTCTCAGGGGAGGGCCAGACCGCTGCTGTGGAGCTTGTCAGCATTTCCGACGGAGGGGAGGAAGAGCCCGACGTTGGCGAAATAGCCGACCTCACCGCCGACCACTTCATTCGCTTCCCCCCCCTGAACCCGCATTCCTTCTTTCTGAGACAGATGATCGTCCACAACTCCACGTAAGCTATCCGGTCGCGCTTCACCGCGTTCTTTGTTGCGACACCGTGCTCTTTGTTACGTCGTCGCGACAGTGAAGCGACGAATGCTTGTCGGTGATTTGAAAATATTGAAGAAATGCCGCTTACCACATATGAGTTTTGATTTAATTGTTTTTTTTATTTAATAATCAAGGATTTCATTTTTTCGTAGTTGCGCGCTTTCTGCCTTTAACAGTTGTCGGTCAGGGGGGCACAAACTTTGCTCGTTTCCCGTAGCAACGTTGAACTGCCGTACTCGTGGCACATCCTGACGCCCAACCTGTCGCCCGCCCTCGAGGTCCTGTCTTCCGAGAAAGACAACAGTTGGGGCAAAATCGACTTCTACCCGGACGAGTCCTCCCCCTTCTACATCGAACCGCGATCCGGAGTGTTGCTTCCGAACGGTATCCACGAGTTTATGACGACGTTCGCTCCTCAGCAAGTAAGGTCTTTCTTAGATCGCTGATTGAAATGTCGTCGTTGTCATGGTGATTGAAAAAGTTGGTGTTTAAACGCAAAGCGGGCGAGGTGCTCAGTGGATGAAAAACCTTCGTCGCGGTGGTTGCACCTGTGTTGCGTTTGTTCATTCACTCGTTTTCGTGCCCGCTTTTCATCTGGGGGGAGTCGCGGGGACAGCGGCCCTGGAAGAGCTCGAAAAGATAGTTCTGCTGACTCCACGCCAAGACGGGACCAAGCAAGGTCGGAGATGTAGTCACTCCGCCATCTACTTACTCCACCTCCTTTGCTGCGCGCTGCACCATATCATGTCCTGTGGAATAGTCGGAATAAATACGACTTTCCATGTAAAACCTGAACGTGACGAGATCGAGACTTCAAACGAAGGTTTTCTTTATGATTGTGTCACTAAAGTTGAAGTTCTTGCGTTTGTTGCGAAAGCAAAAAACATGCCAAAGAAGATTCGCGCGCGATTTCTTATTGACATCTCATGCTTGCGAGGTTGGAGAATATCGGAACGTGTTCCACTTGGTGCTTAGCAACGTGCCGGAACCGAAGCGTGACGCCGGGAGCGCGAAAAGCAGTGCGGGAAAAGAAGTTTCTTGCGCGAATGCTGCTAGACTGGACCGGAGCGAGAGCCTTGACGAATCGGCACCGAGGGCTTCCCGGTCCAGCTCTGCTGCTCTGAGAGTAAGAGAACGTTTTCATCTCTTGGATTTTCATGTGAAGCAAGTAACAAACTCTTCGGCACTGATTAGAGCACGGATTTTTAACGTGGGGTCCGTGAATGTGATTTAAAGGTTTAACAGGCTTTGTTCTGACATTTAGATTACTACTACGATGATTAAGACATATTTTCAATTATTTTTATTGTAACGTTTCTTCTTGAGGGGTCTGTAACCTTCATTAGGATGTACTAGGGGTCCGTGACCAACAGATGTTTAAGAAACGCTGGACTAGAGCATCGAAGAGGAGTTTGCAATAGCTCTCGGCCGAAATACCTGTTTCCAGTCTTTTATGCGTGCAGTTTTGTTGATTGTGTTTATAATACCTACTGTCACTAACATTAAAAGCTTGAAGTACTTTTCTGCGTTGCAGTCACAAGTTCCTTTAAGCAGTTGATGTATTTTCTGTTGCGGTCTGAGTACATAACTATAAAAATGCATTGCATACCACAAACGGATCTCTGTGACAGCTTGGCATGATATTTGAGTTAAAACATGCATTTCGTTTTAGATTAGAGCGAAACTTGAAAGCTTTGCCAAGTCGTTTCAGAAGCAGTAACGGAAAACATCAATGATTTTTGTTTAAATTGCTGGTTTTGTGTTGTTGTTTGTCTTATGTTAGCTCACTGACCTGATAGTGTTGAGAGTATAGGTGCTGCAAAGCCAAATGTAGTCTCGACTGACGATTAACGAAATCAATTACATTGTTTTTTGCTTTTCTTAATGTTTTCAAAAGACTCTCTTTTATAAAGTCACTTTGGTTTGAACTGAGTTTCGAATGTTTTTTAACTTCCGTGCAGCGTCAGATTTCGTAAAAAATATTCACATAAAGGTGTACATTTCGTTTGAAATTGGACAATTCAAATAAATGTCTTTCAGAAGTTTCCGTGGTAGCGATGGTAGTATTTCCTGTCACCAGTCACGTCGCACATGCGTTGTAGTCGAAGATAGTCCTTACCCACCGCTTTTCAGAACACTAGACCTGGTAGAGCGCCGCCCTTTCGGGAAGTCATTGCGTTGGAGGTCGAGGTCAGAGGTCAAAGCGTTCCGTACTCTGTTGTTGTCCACCCGCCGGCGATCGTGATTCCCGGTTCTGTACTTGTGGGCGCGACCATGAAACGGCCACTGCGCATGGCCAACTACAGGTTGGTGTTTGTTTATTTTGAAATCAAGGGGATAGATGGCCGCGATTTGAACCTTGGTACTGCGCTGCAGGCCCGCAACGATGGGGTGGGCAACCGGGCAATTACCCCCTGAAATTTTCAAAAACATGTTTGGTTGTTAGGCACAACAACAAGTTGCCGTCATTTTGCCCGCCCCGCCCCCCCGAAAATATCAGCTGGTTGCGCCCCCTCTGGGATAACTCAGGGTGCTGGAGGAAACTCAGTAGATTGCCTCAAAAATGCAGTGTAGAAGGCATGTGCTTTTTGATGGCGACAGTACGTTTAAAATATCATAGACGCAAAGAGACCATCCCTTCGCGAGCGCACTTTGAGGTCCCGCAGCAAAAACGTTGAAGAAGCAGCGGATATGGCGATGCTGAGATGATTTGCTTTTTTCCTCAAATAAAACATTTTACAGATTTTCCCTTACTTCAGAACGATGCGTGAGTTTGTTGCTGTAACAATATTGCTTGATAGTGATTTCCTTCGCCAGCTCTCCTCACGGGCGTTCGACAATAATGTGGAAAAACGTTGTGCCAATCGGTAGTGACATTTGCAGCTTGATCAAGCTGCACGACGTTTGTGAAGTTTAGCGCAAAACAAACGATTCGTTTGCTGCCTTGTTTTAGCTTTTCATCATTTCACCTGTTAGCATTGCTTGCAGATGTAAGGACTGATTTCCTATTAAAAATTTGCGATTAATTCCTTGCTTGTGGAGATAAAACAGATAAAACCTGTGGAGTATTGAATACAGATATCTGCAAGTTTGAATCATCGCAAAAGAGCCCAGGCGGCTGATTCCTCCAAAGCCTGCAGAAAACCTAGAGCTTTTAATTGTCGTTTGCTGCTTTAGCAGTATTGCGACGTGGCGGTTTTCACGAAACTTACGTTGTCGGTGACGTCAGGCAATTGGTGTTATTTTGTGACAGTTGCTGCCTCGAACAACTTGCTGATTTGCATTTTATGGATTTGTTTTAAAACGTAACAGCATTAACGAACCAAATTGGCTAGTTTTTCAAATATAATTTTCGCGTATGCATTTCAGCATGGCACCCGTAGAGTTTCAGTGGAGCAACGAAGTACTGCCCAACATCGTGCAGGTCGAGCCTTCTATTGGCTTGATCAACCCGGGAGACTTCGCTGAGCTGGAGGTGGAGGTCACGGGTTCGAAACCCGGGCCACTTTCATGCACGCTCAAGTGCAAGATCGAACACCAAGAGGAGCCGCTCCACCTTAGCGTTGAAGCAAACATTGACGGGCCGCACGTTGTCATTGGTTGGTTTTGAAAATTATTTTGCTTATTATTATTGTCTTCACTTTGGCATTGATGCAAGTGCTGCAGCTCAACAAGGCGCATTGTGCGATGTCAGTGAAAGTAAAAGTGATAAGCTTACGTGTGTGGTTTGCTGTTGATTTCTGTTTCCTTTTAGGCGCTTGTCGAAATAGGCAGTTGCATCCATGTTGTGTTCAAGTTGTTGAAGCAGCGGAATTATTTGACTTCTCTTAGTCAGTGGTTTCAAAACTGTGTGTCGATGGCATTGCAAGTGTCAGTGCTGCAGTTCGCGAATCAGTCTATTTGTCTTCACCACTTCAGTTTCGCACGGTTGATGTGGCGTCTTACAACTGTCTTTCCATTCCCACAGTTCGAAAATTAAATAAAAGTAGCGCCAACTGACGCCGACAATCACAAGGCCGCTCAACAGGAGTTTTTGCCATTCATTCAACAGCCAACTTTTAACGTTTCTCCGTCTATGACGTAACAACTACTTTTTCCCTCCAACTCATCAGCTGTTCCCGATTGCTGTTTCACTCCCCATATTTTATTTCAGACAACGTCCAGCTTAACTTCGGCTTGATCAAGCTGGGCACGACGGTCAGCGAGAAACTCTTCATACGTAACACTACCCAGCTGAGCGCCTCGTGGAAGCTGTCGCTGTCTGAGGACAAGTGGGTTTGAATTATTCGTTACGAAGATAGCAGGCTGATGATTATCATCGATCGAAAAATCCACTCTGGTGTGCGCAGCCCTGTATTTTCTTGGTAAAATATAGCGTATCGTGTAATGACCTACTAAATGACCGATACATTTCACTAATTTCAGTCCAACCTAATGGTTCCGATTACAATGCAAAAATATCGACCCAAGAAATAAGGTAAAAATAAATTAATTTTTTTCTGCAGAATTAATTGTACACGGGCTTGTAGATTTCTGAGGTTGATTCGTTCATTGATAGTGTTGACGTGTCTCTCACTCTGTAACACACAAGCACGAGCTGTGAATCTGATTCACGCTATCCTATGCGATGATGAAACAATAGCAAAGACTTATATTGCGCCCTGAAAAAGTTCAATCCCCAAACCAAGTAATAAAAAATTTTTGCTTATTGTCAGAGACCTTTTAGGACAAAAGTACGAACCCGCTAATGTTGTGATCATAAGCTTGTTTGTTGTTCAGCTCCACACAGACTCGTTTAACATCCAAACAAGAACAGACCGGCTTCGGCCGCTGGCTAAACACCAACACCGCAACGCATGTTTCAACCAGCTTAGTGTGCGAACGCTAGCAGTGCGGCAAGCACGCCGCTCAACGAAAAACATTTTTTCGACTTTGAAAATTGAGATGCGGGCAGATATAATGAAATTTGGCAAGGTCACCATTTAGTGGATTGCTCTGCCCTGGACTCATATATCTTAAGCCAGTGATTTTCAACCTTTTCTGAGTTGCGAACCCTTTGGGCGATATTTTGTCTATCGAGTACCCCTTGATCGTAATCATGAGCACAATAATTAGAAATGTTCTTAATATTATTGTATTTTTACATGACATTTTTTTATAAATGCACTTAAAAATTCATGTACCCCTTGTGCACCCCTATTTTTGAGAACCACTGTCTTAAACGTTCTAAAACTTGCATATTTTCTCTGGCGGACTCCGTTTATGCGACTCTCCCATTTCCAGCATTGCAAAAAACGACTGACTACAAATTTGCCATTTTTCTTTTGGTGCTCTTTATTGGCGTTTTTTACCTCAACGCAGCAAACTCACGCTGGTGTCAAACAGAAGCAATAAATGCAAAATGAAAAGAAAAAAGCTGATTCATACGGAGTGCGTTTCCAAGTGTAACTGGTAATTTTTTCATAAGTGCGTAATGCTTTGAACCAAATGATTTGTACTTTTCTGCACTGCAATTCAGTTTTGAATCGCAGACCTGCGTAATTGGAAAACACCACTTCCAGTGGGGGATGTCTTGCCATAGTTAGCAGCTCTTCATCAAACTAAAGCACTCAACTTCTCAGGTCAGATTTGTCCCTGTCGCCTGCAAAGGGGGAACTTGCTCCGCTTGGCCAGCAGGAGGTCACAGTCACATTTCGTCCCTCCACCCCGTGCTCAATGATGACCGCCCTTAATCTGATCGTGGAAGGTGGAAAAAGCTCAAGTGTCGCAGTGAAAGGAGAAGTGCAGCGGCAACAGGTCACTTTGTGAACCTATCGACTGATACGCATCTGCGATCGCGCCAGTTCCTCCTTGCTGCCGATGTTGCGGGGGCGGCGGCATTCTAATAACTTGATCGGGAAGATGTTGAAATTTCTGAGGTGTTGCGATAATCTTGATGTTGATTATTGCTCAAGTGCGCGAAAAAGTGTGCACGAGAATTTCTGAACCAAGCAAAACTTGTGTTTTTTGTAATCAGCGCCAGTTAGTTTCGAATACATCGGGGACGTTTTAACAACCGCGTATTTTCGACGCATTTAAAGCACAAAATGGTTTGACTTTGAAACTTTCGCAGTAACTCTTGCCTTGATTGTTTTTTTAGCAAGTTTAACGCTTTTTTTGTAGAAACAAATCTACATTCCCATAGGTGTAGTTTTTATAATGGCACTGGCGGCGAGCATATTTAATATAGCCATCTCATCAGCTTTTGTGTTCTTTGTTGGACAGAAAGGTGTAGATATAAATTGTGTTGCGGACCAGTCGAGATTGAATCTATAGAAGCAAGGGTCTCCTGGCCTTTGTGGGTCGATCACGTGTTCTTTTGACAGTTGTGCCTGCATCGAACCCACTTCGCCTGAAAACTAATCCTGCCATCTAGTCCACTAATATGGTCAAAAAAACATCTCAGCGAAGGTGCGTTTGTAGCGTACCAACAACACCAGGTAATGGTGCAACGGCATTCACAGAACTTGTCTTTATACACATCCAGTCTCCAACGAAAGCTGGACATGTCGGTGAGCAAACAAACGCTAAAAGCTTCCCCAGCCGCATCGAATGAAAACAGATGCTGTTTTGTTGCTAACTGTTTCAGAAAGTGTCTTCGGAAAAAATGGAAAATCAATAAACGGTTTTACACTGATAGATGCAAAGGATATAGAAATTTATTTCATGCTGTGACTATGTAGCCAAAGCCATCGCGTTGCCTTTGAAAGTGACCTTTTGTTTCCACAAATTGCTGCATCCATGCATACGAACTCCAATCATCGTTTCGACAGGCCTGCTTCGCCGAATGCACGCTTGTGCTGAAAGACACCTTCCTTTCCGTGCCCAAGAAAACGACCGCCACCCTCATCAACCAAACGCTGTTCCCGACCAAGTTCCGCTTCGGCAAACTGGTCGGCGCTCAGGCGAAGGCGTGTGACGTCATCGTGCACCCGGAGAAAGGCTTGCTTGGTCCGAGGGAGGAGCGCGAGATCGAGGTTCGTGGTGTTCTGCAACCTACTGCAACTTACACTCTTGCACATATTTCCCTCCCCTCGTTTTTAAATGAAATAGTAGAAAGCAAACAGCGGAAAACAGTGAATGGAAAAGTAGCTCGTGTCAGAAACGGGAGCGCTGACGTCCTCTGGCTATTCCGGCATCTGTTGTTTTTGCCGTTTACACGAATTCGAATGTCACATTGTTATAAATGTTATAAATCAGATAAATCAGACATCGGCCTTGTTATAAATCAGACATCGGCCGCTCGAACGCGGATACTGATCCTAACTGCTGCAAGTTGACCTTTCAGATTAAACAGGAAACAATCTTATTTTAGGAAAGTTTTAAAACTTTTCACTTATTGGAAGACTAAAGCTACACTGAATGAGCGAAAAAACCTGCACTTTCTGTTTCTCTTCCAACCGGCAGCCTGCAGTTCGTTTTGTGATCAGCTTGACAACATGCGCGAGCAGTTATCAACAGCAATCGCTCAATCCGATTCGGATCAGGAGAGTTTATTTGGGCGGGAGGGACCTACTTTTGCAGTTCGGAACTTGCTGAAGTAACTTTCAAAATCGGCAATTCAGTTTCTACTATGGAACATGAAAGACCGCTGACCCCTGAGACAGAACATCGTCGAACCGAGAAATTAACTGCTATTAAGCTGCTGTCTGCCGCAGTTAAGACCTGTTGAAAACCTCAACAATATATTACTCTCTTTGCAGGTAACTTTTACTGGTCACGTGACGGGGGAAATCAACACCGCTTTTCTTCCTTGCCAAATCAAAGGCGCAGAGCGTCCGATCATCCTCAGCGTATTTGCCATCGTCCAGAGCCTCGCGGTCGACTTCGTGACCCCCGGAACTGAGGGGTACTTTACTTCTTTACCGCTTCCAGAAACGGTTTACGAATCGGCAGTCATCGGTTTTCGGATTGTGTTAATTGTCGATTTCTCTCGCAATCAGCCGCGCTCGGCTGTTTCTCAAATTTGGAAAATAATTTTTGTGCTTTTTTTTCGAATTTTCGCGAGTATATAAGCTTCACGACTTTGCAGAAGCGAACTCAAGATCGAGTTCGGCGGATCCATCGACGTCGGGTCCACCGCGACGTCGAAACTCGTCATCACAAACCTAAGCGCAATCAGAGCGCCGTGGAAGGCGCAAGTCGAAAGCTTCACAGTAAGCCGCCTGCCTGGTTGTATTGGAACGCTGCTGTTCAAGACAGAAACTTCGCTGCAAGTTCTTGTTTATTATTCACAAAACTTTTCTGAAAGATGAAAAGCATGGAAGCTTTGTGACACTTTTCAAAGCGTTGCGTTTGAAGACATTATGCCAATGAGAATGTCATAGTGGGCATTGTGCCGGTGTTTGTGACGAACAAATGTGCAAGTTCTTGTTGTGTTTGTCGTCGTCACGTGTTGAAGTGACGTTTACTTCCACGTAAGCGGGCCGTGTCCGAAGATCACGTGAGAACAGAACGTGAAAGCAACGGGCTTGAAAAAGAAAAGGAAACGAGTAAAGCAGGGACGCAACATTTTCAATGAATGTTAGTGGTGCGCAGAAATTTTTAGTAGCGCACGCATATAAGCTTCGCCATACAGCATTCGTATGCATAAAGTATAAAATGTTTAAAAAAAACGTTCGCGCACTCAATCTTTTGTCCCCGTGGGGTAAAGACCTCGCTATACACCTGCATGAAACGCGCAGACTTTTTCAATGGACGGCCACAAGCCGATGTTTGCTGCAAACTTTTGTCTTTTTCTTCAAACAAGCGAGCTCGAGAAACACAAAACGAAAAATCAGAAACTTAATTTTTAATGAGAAAATAATAATAAACCGGTCGAACGTAAAGCGTATCTTCACAACCGTTCGGGCGAAGTTTTCCTGCACGAAAATGATTTTTGATTGAAAAAAATTTGCATACTGTACATCTGATATTTTTTCGTCGGCACTACGTATTGCATTTGATTGTCTGATGAAGGTTCTCGGTGGATGCTTTAAAGAATGTTCGCTTGTATCGCAGGCCCACGTCCCTGCGCCCCGTCAACCAGCTCTCGACTTCAAAAGTTACAGGACTCGCAGGGCCATGTTGGGCCGCACTCCCAACCTCGCTGATCCTTTGGCCAAGACGGCCAATCAAGCCTTGTTAGGTAAGCAAAAGCCGCGTGGCTGAGGGAAGGGGCAGCTGCTGCTTGGTTCAATCGGGGGCATCCGAGAGCAACGAAGTAAGATTGCCTCGACCGGAAACAGAGCCCCTCCCCACGAAATTGTTTCGTGTGCGCCTCTTTTCTAATTAACAAACCGATACACGAGGCCTGCGCTCTTTCCTGAACGCGTTCACCGAATAAAGCGTCTGGTGCGGTTTTGGAATGTTTCGTTTCGAGCGAAATAACGGNTTAGCGCGAACTGATTGGCTGCATGAAAAGGTCACGAACGCATTGGCAATAACGGCCCGAAGTGTGCGGTTTTTTTTTCGTTTGCCTGTTGCACTTAGCTCAAACGACCCACTTGCATTTTANCGGTTTCGCAAGTGTTTGNCCGCGTGTCGAGCTTCCATCTGTTGTGGTGGTTGCGACGTGGTCTGTCTGACCCATCGTTCCACAAAGCAAGGTTCGACNCCGCTCACATCATCAATGTATTGCGATTCGGAGTCGCTCTTTGTCTTTCGCCAACACCGATGCAAGCTTGGGACCATCTGAGCAATTTGACGTGCAGTAAAGACCCTGTGTTGAATCTGATCTTGCGTGTTTTGCTTTTTTCTGGACTCTTTCAAGTCTGAGCGGATAAGGCAGCCGTTGACTATGTACTGACCGTAGACAATGCTTCGAAAATAACATTGACGCCGTGTACGACTGTACAGAGCACGCCAGGCTGATGCTGAAGGACAAACAGGGGGCAGCGTTCGTGGTCGAACCGGCCCGCGGCACCCTCGGGCCTTATCAGTCGCAGGAAATCAGCGTCACCGTCTACTGCGATATGTGGGGCGAGTACAAGGATGTCCTCTCTTGTCAAGTTGAAGGTTGGCGAAACGTTGCTTTTACGCTTTTCGCGACACGACAGCGCTGTGCGTTGTTTCGGCCCAGCTTTCTGCTGCTCGTAGCTGCAAAAATTGACATGTCTTTATATAGGTGAATGCTGCAGGGCGTTCTAGTTGGAAATTTTCGTTTTTCAGATCCTGTTTCGCGTGTAAAGAAGGCAGATTGTTAAATGTCCACGGTTTCAGCATGCACGCCAGTCAACTTAAACGTTTTGGGGTGGAAATTTTTTCGGGGTTGAGTGGTTTTCGCTTTACAGCATCGCCCTCTTTTCAAGGTCTGGAGCTGAAGCGGATTCCCGTTGAGCTGACGGTCGTCGGGTGCCCGCTGGCATTTCAACTGGCCCGGCGCCGCGACACCCCCACCACAGCACGGTTCGGCACGCATCTCGAGGGAGGTCCGAGCGTCAGTCGCATCTTGAGAATCAACAACTCGAGTTCCTTTGGTTCGTTGTTTTTTGTTTGTTTTCTTATATTCTTGTAGATTTGAAAAGCAAAAACTTCGGACNGTTGACCGAAAATGCTGNAAAACAACAAGACGCGAAATTTCTCGTGTTTCCTCATAGGTGGTTGCGGNCGACTTTATCGCCCTAAACCAGTGGTTCCCAACCTTTTCAGTGTCGTGGACCCCTTTGACGATTTGGCAGAAAGCTGTGGACCCCCTTAACAAAACCAGTCAAAACCCTTCAAGAACTTGTGGCTTAAATTGTTAAGACCAATCTTTAACTTAATATTAGAAATACTTAGAATTACCGTTCAAAGCTGATGCTTTCAGTTATTGGATTTTTATGCGCTCTGTCGAGCAGTCCTCTGCATACGTTTCATATTTATCAAGTTAAAGGGGGTAAATGGCCTATTTGGCCTTGCTTTTTTGACGAGTAACAAAAACATTTTCCAATTTGGTCTTGGGTAACTGTCGTGAAACAAAAGGAATATATGCCTATCTTGGCCATGGATACCTGCCGAGTAACAAAGCAACATTTAAACTTTTTTGTGAGCTAAATCATATGGACATTTTTGCCACAAGGACCCTATATGGCTAAAAAGCGCAAACATTGAAAATGACAGGTCAAAACAAGTCGGCAAATCTGAATGGGAAAATAATAATAATAATTCATGCATTTATAAAGCGCCGAAATCCGACATATCGCTCTAAGGCGCTGAACAATGACGTTGCGGAAGTGACATGCAAAGCGAATTAAAAAATACGTTAAAATACACTAAGAACATACTGAACGACAATTTTGA
>JGI24159J19872_10007350_pt1 | contig 14435 bp, 15 predicted proteins | sample Ectturendosymbi4_FD_19872 | JGI IMG/M metagenome (IMG submission 19872) | reverse complement strand
ATCTCTTATGGTCTAACTCTAATTATAAAGCGCGTAAATTGGTTAAGTGCGGGCCCCCTAAACTTGCGGGCCCTGTGCGGTTGCACTGTTCGCACTCCCCTGAGGCCACCACTGCATTGAGCCATACGTGATTTCAACTGAAAAAAGAGAGAATAAGGCCGTTTCCGCCAAAGCGCTTCAGGCTTCTGCTGAAAATATGTCAACTATTACTTGCATGTACTGAGGAATTGTCCGTATTGTGTAATGTTTTTGTTAGAAGGTTTTGGTGTAGAAGCACCTGTCTCTGAAAGGAAGACTGATGTGGTCGGTCTTCATCAGACACATTCGCGTTGGAAGGCGATTTTCCAGGGAGGGGCCAATAAATGCAAGTGCCAAATTTTAAAATCTTTTCAAATCACTGACTTCATCAGAGATAGGGAATTGTTTCGTGTTGAAAAGTGTTGCAATGATAAATAAACTGGTTTTATTGGATTGCTAATTACTTTATCTGCCCGGAGACCAGAAAATTGGTTTTAACAGATCATGAGCTCCTTAAAGCATTTTAAGGAGAGTACATGCTTCAATTCAAAGGCAAATGTAATCAGCATCGGTCGAAAACATCAAAAATTAGTTGCTTTGCTGGCGAATGAAAGACTAAGCACAGTAACAGTGATATTCTTTATTAAGTTTGCGCGAACAGTACAAAGTGACTACGTGATCGAACTTGATACTGCGACGCATTACCTGAAGATGCTACATCTGCAGCTATCGCAAACGTCTATCAGACTGCACAGTAAACAACATGGTTTGCTTTCCGACTTGACGGCAGAGATTGCGCTGGCCTATAAAATTCATGCTCGGGTAAGATGGTATGGGAAGTGAAGTTTCTTATAACTGCAACGTGAAAATTTTAATTGTGAACCAAATGCAACGAATCGCTGGCGTGTTATGGAAAAGATGCGTGACATGTGGTCCATGGCCGCAACCGGGAACGGGCAAACCGGGCAATTGCCCCCCCGGGAATTTTTGCAAACATGATGGCGTTCACTTATTGCATACGAAAAGTTTTTTCTCGAGACTGTGTTCCTTCTACGTGAACTTCTCAATACCATTTTCAAAATTAACCAATCAATGTACCATATTTCCGAAAACTCCCAACACAAAACCGGAGACAAGCTTTGAGGCGTTAATTATGAAACCAATCCATCCGTTTCGTGAAGGTGTGAAACCAATCCATCCGTTTCATTAAGGTGACGTTGTGATTGTGACTTCACAGAGCAGGAACCCTTAGCTGTAAAATTTTCAATCTAGCAGTATACTGATTTTATAGCAGGATTTTACTAATCGTGCAGCGGGTTTAGCAGGCAACAAACTCCTAAACAAAAACTTGTTTCAACAGTTAACCAAGATAAAAATTTTTGTATCTTCTTCATATGCGGATCCAGGATTTTTAGGGGGGGCTCAGGGACAAATTGATCCTGATGTGTATTGACTGCATAGCGGCGTAGACCCAACTGCTCAAGTAACTTTTTCAACAAACGCTGATAATACCCATAGACATTTTGGCCAAATCGCATTCTCACCGTTACCCAGTGTTACTGGGACGTTTCCGGAGCAGAAGCGGCCTTCACAACAATTCAGAAATTATTCTCAAATTTATCCAACGTTCAAAAAGTAACAATTGTCAAAAAATTTTATTATTAGCAAAACAAACACATGTCTGCTCCGAAAATAACTTGGGGCAGGCATAAAATTGACCACAAAATACACGAAAAAACGAAATGCCGCCAGTAATGTTTGTTGGCAATCTGAAGAAGACCCATACCGTATTACGTTCGAAAATTGCAGATGTGCATTTAATAGAAATTCACAGCGTTCGGACTTGTTTGTTTTCGGAAAAAATTAGAAAATTTGTTTGTTTTCGGAAAATTTTTCATTTTTATTACAGATAACGATTGTCTACACAAAACAGCGAAATTTGTTCACAAAAATACTCGCAAATCAGTGGCAACTATTTAATACTAATGCTATGGTCATCAAACCATTTGACCATCGAAAATAACTTGAAGGTCGAAAAGAGGTAGTTATTTCGGAAACAAGCACAACTCTCCCTCCCGGAAATAACCTTTGGGATACAGGCATAGGCGTTGGCAGGGGGGCCAAGGGGGGCATTCTCCCCACATTTCTAGCGTTTCTTGTCAGTTTGTGCTTTGAGAGGCGACGTTGAAAACAAAACACTGTTGCTCGCATAAAGTCAAAAATTTGCCCGCCCCAAATTTGTGGGGTGGCTTACTGCCTAGCTACTGGTTGTCGGGTACGCGTAGAGACAAACATCCCAAAAAACTCGAAGCAGTAAATGCTGGTTTGCCACGGAAGGTGTTTATTGCATCACAAGGGCATTGAGAATCATCAGACAATGTTTCTCACGTCGCATCGTGAAATTTGACGTTTTGCTGAGAGTCAATGACCAACTTCTCCTCATCCATTCAGTTTTTTGTACGAAACGCGACTATATCGTGGCAACGCAATTTTAGAAATACTGTAAAAGTAGGTTGAAAAAATTTTTTAGAGACAGCAGAATATGGGTCGATAAAAAAGCATCTGATTTCGTGCTGAGCTGAACGTTTTCCCAAAAATTGTTGCTGGCAATCTGATGCTAATCAGTAGTCATTTTTAGCATGGCCTATAGCTAATCAACAGCACTTCATTTTCAGCCTACATGAGATGTAGGCTACGTTTTACGGTTAAGTTTGCTGTTATGGAATTTATGCTGTCACTGAGCGCTTTACCCTAGCCTGTAGTTAACCGCATTGTAAGTTTTGTTGTAGCATTTGTTGTTGTATTTTGATGTCTTCGCTTAACTAATGAAATGAGCTGCACTCAGTCATGAAAGCTTGTAGGAAAAATAGTATTGCCCACTGCTTATTCAAGTTTTGTCTTCTTCAAGTTTTGTCCATAAGAAGCCCAATCTTACCCAAGTGAAACGTAAGTTTAAATACTTACGTGGGGTTTATGTAACATTAGGACCATAATTTTGTATAAAAACGTGCTTATTAAAAGTTTCATTTTTAGTGAAATAAACACATTCGGACTGCCCAAATTAAAGCAAACTAAGCTTTGAATATTACTATGTTCGCCCCTATCACTGTGCAAGAAATGGTTTATTCAAAGGGTATCCAAAAAAAACACGCCAATGGACGTTTCTCCGTCGGGAAACCATCGATAAAAAACACGCATCTGAAAGAATTTAAGGGGTTTTTTCCCCCTTAGCCCTCCCCTGGATCCATCTATTTTCTTCATCAAAACATATTTTCTTTATACCGCTTTAACATTGACATCACATGGGACAGTCACATCCAGCAGATACTTTCAATCATGTGCAATTTTTTAGTCGGTTTGAATGGTGTTCTATGTGTTATTTGTATAGTGTGTCATCAATCATTCCGCGTCTTTTTTTAACTGATGTCAAAGATTGATTTATTTATTGGTTTAAAATCTGAAAGTTTGAAAAAGACTACTGCCAAAATATTAACAGAAAGTTTTTGCTGAAATAGTATGCGGAATTGGTAATATTCGTGAAGGATCTCGAGCGTTTCTGAGTTTATCATCATTTCGTCGCTTTTAATTGGTAAGCTGCTCATGACTGGTGACCCGCCCATTGACTTTTGAATAGATCTCGTGATTTTTGTGCTGACCTAATGATCTGCTGATTTTTCACTGTAATCTAGTAATTTTTTGCAAGGTAGCCTATGTTTTCGAAGATCGTATGTGTTGTTTCTAACTTTTCAGCCCGCTTTTTCAGAAAAACAATTGATTACGTGAATCGTTGCGTGAAGATTTTCACCTCCAGAAAAAACACAATTTTCTAATCTCAATTTCTTGTTGTTTTCACTTCTGGGCTGTTTATTAATGCAATGTTGGTTACGAGGTTATCTCCAATTTTTCAGGATCAGTGCAGTAGAAATATACACATTAAATATTAGGTTGACCTTTCTTGCCTACAATAAAATATTTCGTTTGTGTTGTCAATATAAGTTCTTGAAAGAAAGCTGAGGATTTTCTAAACAAGATTTTTCTACACTTCAGCATGATCAAACTTGCAAATATTTTCGTAGGTTCTTCGACGATAAAAGACATGAATAAATGATTTCTGGTGCAACTTTTAACTTCAACGCAGAAATTTCGAATGTAGTGATATTTTTTCATATCTGGTGAATTTTTTTTGTGAATCTATTGATTTTTGCAAAAAAGCTTGTGGCAGCACTGCTGATCATAGCCACGAAGTCGAATATCACGGTTGACTGCACATCGAAGACGTCATAATCGTTGCCTAAGTGACTTCTGCCCCCCAGAAAAGTTTCGCTGGTTGCGGCCCTGAAGTGGTCCAACTGAGTATTCAAACTTTAAGTTTTTAGTTTCGAGTGCCAAATTGCGCCTGATCAATACCACTTTGAAAGAGATAAGTTACTTTCAGCAGAAATATCCTTCCTTTTGATGTACATGCAGTTGAAATTAAAAGACAAAAAAAAATTTATTTCTTCATTCAAAATGGTGTATTTTATTTTTCAGCCGGCAATAACACTTTTTTGTCTGCTGGTGCAAGAGAGCCTATATTATTACAACAGAGAAAAAAACAGTTTTCAAGTCAAAAACCTTTTGGAGCACGAAGGAGTGAAAAGCCATATAGCTCAGGTACGTCTTTCGTTTTGGCAAAATTTCCTCTCACTTTCAAAACTCAGTGTTTTGCCTTTGTCAGTGCTAGTGAAACTTCGCCATAAAAACTGAAAATTGGCCAGGAAAAGAAAACAACGTTTTTGGAAAACTAGCATAATTTTTTTGCAATACATAAAATCGTTAACTCTGTAGAACCGTTTATCTCAAGACATTTCCTTCACACACGATTGTACTTCATGTTTCCACAGTGTCTTACGACTCACGAGCTTCTCTTATGCACATCCGTATCGAAAAATGAACTGGTCAATTTTTTGTCAAAACTGGCGACTGAAGATGACCAAATTAGTCTCTCGCTTGCTAGATCACCGATACTCGAGGTTTTGATCTCTACAGCCTGTAAAACAGGTATGTTTGAGTAAAATGTCGTTTGATATAGTGGAACTACCAACATTAACGTGATTCGTTGGATAAAAGTCGTTAAGGTAGACATCAGGGATGAATTAAATGTAACTCGTCAAAAGTGAAACAACGACTCGCACATTCAACCAGAAACGCTATGAAGTCCATCAAGTCCTCTAAAGACTCGCATTATAGCCTAAAGCAGGGGTCGGCAACCTACGGCCCGCGGGCCGGATCCGGCCAGCCAAACAAAATCATCCGGCCCGTGGCCTTTTTACAAATTGTAGGAAGTGTATGCCCGCCTAGTGGTATTATAGTTTATGAATCTGCCCTGCTTCCAACTTTTCGTAGTGCATACTTATGAGAAACCGCACTGTGCTAGAGATGCACTGTATGTCGTACTTAGGGCTTTCGTTATGAAGTGTGAAAATCAGGAGTTAACTGATTAAAATTCTATAAATTCCCAAGTTTTAACAACATCAAAAACAGCAAAGGGAACCGACTTGGTGTAAACCAGCTATGTTCAACCGGAATTGCTTACTGAGCCAAGCATCGTGTCACTATCTTTAAGCAGGGCCTCACATTGAATGAGATATTAATGAGGACCGTACATTGAATGACTTACTTTGATCTTAGCAAACTAAATTCAGTTTAAGCTAATGTACTGAAAGCGTTCGAATCGTAATTGCAATGGTAATGACTGTTTGGCACATTTAACCACTCCGCAAGTGTGATTTCATAGGCAAGTTTAGTGCCTATGGAACATGGGTAGAAATCAGAAAACTAGTAACGTTAACGTTTTGCACTGAGGTGTCAGTGGACATATGGAAATCTCCCAGCACGCAGTACTGCGTGATATAGTGGCACTGAGGATTACTGGATCAAAATGCCAAATTTATGAGTATCAGAATAAGGATAGGTTGTCAGTATGTATGCTACTTACACTACAGCGAAAACCTTACTGGGTCGCACAAAACCTTCGACTGGGCCGCATGCGGCCCGAGGATTGGTCATAGGTGGTGAAAACAATGCGGCCCGCCATACCTTGCAGAATTTATTTTTGGCCCGTGAGTAGGGAAAGGTTGCCGACCCCTGGCCTATAGAATCCAATAAAACTTGGAGTCAAAAAATTGGCTCGTTTGTCGGCTCCCAGGAGATGATGACGTCATCCAAACGCAAACAAAATATGCATAAACATACTTCCATCATGTAAACATAAACGAAAAACTCGACATTCAAAATTGAAACAGTTTTTTTACTGCAAACTGCAAGACATTTCCCATCTTTAGAAGTTTTGAAAAGCTCTCTAGCTCACTCTTCTGGCGAGTTATGGCCACAGTGTAAAAAACACCAGGGTTAGCGTTTGGGGAACTTGAAATTTTCCGTTTTTTTGTTTTTGAGCCATGATTTTGGTTCCAGGTATGCTCGAAAGCCAATCAATGGCGCTAAAACTTGGACGATAGTCTAGAATAAAAAAAACATGCGCCAAAAAATGGTTTCATGGTTTGGCGCCCAGGGCAAGGTAAACGCAGCCACAAAGAAGCAAAAGCAAGCCTCCACTATGACGTCACCCGAAATCCAAAACGAAAAAGCAATTTTAAATCTGATCTTGAAGACTTCCCGAATCCGTAGATAGTTTGAACAGCTCTCTAGTTTAATCGGTTGGGGAATTATGGAGTTGCAAAACGTTGCAAAGTCGGCTCAAAAAAGTGACGGGTCTTAAAAGTGACGGTCTTACGGGTCTTAACGCGGGTCTTAAAAGGATTAAAGGCAGCGGTGCAGAACCTTCAGCCCGCGTGAAAGTTTGGCCAGCAACAGAGTTTTCGTTACCAAGATTAGAACACAACGTCGCGTCAAAATGAAACTCCATGACAAACAGACACGCAAAGAGTAAGTCACGAAAAATCTCTCTCACTCTTGACTTAGTTTTGAACCTTATTTTCTTTTGGAAGGTAAAGGTACAAATTTAAGACAGAATTGATTAATTTTTCAGCCCGTGATAGTACGTGCGTTACCCATCCCTGCTTCAGGGTTTGATGAACCAAGAAAAAGTTTCAACGGTCAGTCACTTTAGTCACTCTTAGTCACTTTAGGCACGGTTAGTCCCTTTTGTTGATTGTTGTATCTCAGTTTGAAAAATGAGCAGTTTTAAAGATTAAAATCAATTCACAAAACGCAGGCAGTGCGATGTTCACATTCCAAACGAATAAGCCAAACAATGTTGAAAGGAATGCACGTACTGTTTTGATTAAAATGCTTATTTGCAGGAAAACCGTTTATAATCACAGCATATTCTCTGACGCTATTTTCCCAGCTTGTTTGAAGTTGATAGTCTTGTTTTCATTATTTTTTATTTTTTGCTTTCGTGAATTTTCTAACAGATTTAGAAGAAAAAGAAGCTTCCTCACTTGAAAAAGCATTAACATCGTTAAGTCTAACAGAAGACAATGGGGCGCTGCTGAATGCAAATGAAATGTACTTGGAAGCCATCGCAAACTTTCGGGGCAAACATAAGTAAGATATTCATTTCAGACGAGTTTTGAAAACATATTGCAAGTCTACTTAATAAATATTACTGCTTTTGTGCTCATTTTTAGTAAATTTATTTGAAGCTTTCACAATGACAAATTATGTACTTATTTTTGCATTGGTAGGCATTTCGTTCACACTGACTGGTGCTACACATCACAAGCACCTTTCAGCCGATATTGTTTGATAGTGGATTGCTTGCAATGTACCCGTAGCACCGCCTTCCAGTGATATCTTTTCATATGACAAAAGTTGCGGTGTTATGAAGCGACTCGTCTGTCCAACAGCATACTTTGGACAGTTACATGAAATGCGCAAAATTAATCGATGCTATCGCTCAACGTTTGTCATTCGTGCGACCAAGGACCGCGTTTGAGCTTCAGGCACAGACACCCATTCAAAAAGATTGCGCCAGACTGCCTATCAGCTATCCAAAACAGAATGCCCAAAGTTGCACCTATTACGCTGCTGTGAAGGCGAGTGTGGGTCAAAGCGTAGAAAGTAACGTTGCAAACGGGATACACGTTTGTTTGTTGGTGTTCTGCATATTATACCTGTTCCTTAAAAACTGAATGTGCGGTAAAGGCAACAAATCTACAATCTTTTGTCTTTGTAAATTTTTTTTCGCTGCATGTATCCATAAAAATAACAACTTTAGAATGAGCAAAATAAAAACTTTAGGACAAGCAGTTTTTAAGACGTCTTTAGTAACAAACACAAAAGAAAGTCGCTTTCCAATATCTATCTTAATTTATGCATAAACGTTTCGGCCTGTTTCAGTTATATAAAGAGATAAGAAACATCTTTTTTCATACGATCAGACATTTTTATAACGAAAGAGTCACACCACAACTTATAAGACACCGTTTTCTTTTGAACCGTGAAAATCTTTCAAAACGTGATTTGGTTCGGGATAAAAAAGATAAAAATTTTGCTGGAAAGTGTTGATTTAGAGCAGGGCTTCTCAAACTATGGGTCACGTCCTCATTTAGGGTCATGGAATGTGATTTTGGGGTCGCGAAACAACTTGGCCTGACAAATCAGATATAAATGTTTTTGTAAACTAATGGGACGTTTACAAGTATCATTAATATCTACACAATCCATCAAGGGCCGCCTAGAAAAACGTTTTTTCAAAAAGGGTAGCAGAACAAAAATGTTTGAGAAGCCCATATTTAGAGTAAGCAGTGAATAGAAATACTTCTCTGAGGAAGAAATTACACAACCTTTGTTATTGCAAAAATGTTTGCAGGTTTATCATCAGTGCCGCTGCAGTCCGAATCTGCACCTCCAAAGAAATTCTTAGAAGAGCCCTCCTAATGGTGATTTATAAAAAAAACATTTTTGACGTTATGCTTCATCTCGACGCCAAAGGACCTTCAAAACAATATATTCTAATGGCAGACACAATTTTGGCAGAACCAGGCCCGTGGCCAGGTTTAAGGTTTGGGGGGCAAGATACATTTTTATGGGGAAATGATTTTTGTTTTTATCATATGTTTAAAACGAAATTTTTAAGCACAACAAAATTTAGCGGTATAAAAAATTTTGGGTAACTGGCCTCGAATGCCCCCTGTGTCTGCGGGCCTGGGCACAACCGTCGCCAGAAAGTCTCCCATTGGGGACCTTCATGTTTGCGCAGGGGGGCTAGACATTTTGAAAATTTATATTTAATTTTCAACATGAACAGCATTTGCAGATTATGCAAATTAATCTCAAATATTTTCCCTCAAATACCCATAATAATTTTTTGAACAAGCTTAAGAAAAGAAATTGGACCGTAAATCATTGTCTTTTAATTTACGGCCATTATTTAGAGATGTCGTTATGAAATACAAATGTAAAAAAATTGTAGGAAATCAGAATGAAGCCTGTCTTTCAGTTATGAAAACATTATTTCCAAAGCAGCAAACATTAGACAGGTCAAAGCATGTGCGCCACGATGAACGTTTTTTTCATTAGAGCAAATTGATAAACTTTGCCATGAGCTTAAGTGAAATATGCTTATAAAGCGTGCGCGCACTCAGCTTTTTACTGGCTGAAATACGCGTGCATAAACCTTATTGATGTCTGGACTTTCTCTTGGTGCATGGCACATGTTTAGATTAATGACATTTTGTATCTCAAATCGCATATAAATGTTAACAAATATAGACTAAGGCCTACGTGGACGCTACAGTTAACATCAATAAATAATCCACTAATTGCACTACTCTGTTTAGGGACAACTTAGCAATGATTGCTAAATACACTCTTCTACTTACACAACTCCACCAGGCTGTCTGAACCGCAGGCTGCGCAAATGTCTAACTTTGGTTGATCGTAAGCACCAAAGGTATCTTGCTGCTATTCAGTACAAAATAAGAGAAAACTACCTGGGCTAAACACAGTACATTTTTTACAACAATCACTACACAAACACGTTGATCAAGGCAAAGTCGTGACCGCGAGACCCTCGAAACGCTTAGCGTAACTGCACAGTTCGCTCATGTTCGATCTTTTGCCTGCAGAGGAAGGTAGCGAAACTTGCTAGGGGTTGTTGTACTTGTGGTCTTTATTGCGTAATAATAACACGGCAATATATCTTCAAATGTTCACTTCAGGTTACAGTAGTTGGCTTTTGCCGCATGTGACCAGGGCTCCCACTGAGGATTTTTTCTTTCTATATCTGTTTTTTCAGTCGACCTGGGTATCTAGGTTTAATTGTGAAAAATCGCGTTAAATCTGTGTTTTTTGAAGTGATAAATTCATCAACAACTTCAATGTGTGCAATGAAGTAAAGACAACTTTATATAACAGTGTTTACATGCGCACATCAGGTGAGAAAGTACGCATATCGGAAGCAGAACATGTTAAATCGGTTTCATATTCTCACATAAGATCATTGTCAAGGTTATATACATTAGTGTGTTTAAGGGAAGGCAAGCGAAGCACTTGCCTCGAGTCCCCCTTTTCAGGGACCCCCATCAAGGTATTTCTCACGTAAAATTCCTCAGTTTTGGTTAAAAATTTATTATCTGCTCATATAATATTTTCCCAACCACATCATAATTCAGTACTTCACATTCAAAGGGGCCCCCAAGAGTAACTTCAATGTGTAAGTAGGCTACGCTGCTTTCAAATGGGCCCCCAATAACACCTGTAATGTGCAGGTACTCTGCTTTACAAAGGCTCCCAACGCTTTCAAAGAGCCTCCAACAGCAACTGTAATGTTTGAAGTACATTGCTTACAAAGGGGCCCAAAAGCAACTGTAATGTATTAGTAGGCTACTTTGCTTTCAAAGGGTCCTCCAACAGCAGTTGTAATGTGTAAATGCATTACTTTCAAAGGAGGCCAAAGCAACTGAAATGTAGAAGTACTTTTCTTTCAAAAGGCCTCCCAACTTCACTGATTTCTACTGCTTCATACTCCATTTGGGGGTCGAAGCTTTCTTTGGGGGCTAAGTGGCGACGGGATTGAATTTTGGGCCCTTGTGACAACTGAATTTGGGCCCCTATGACAGCGTGTTCACCCCCAATTGGGGGGTATGGAGTGCGGCTGATAAGGCTCTGTTTATCATCACGAAACAGCTGAGATTTTAAAAATTGTGAAAAGCAGTTCACAATTTTTTGCAGCTGCAGATGAATTAAAAATGCACTAAAAAATTCGAATTATATCGTGACGCTTTGGAAACCTTATTTGTTTTCAGTCTGACGACGTGGTTTTCGCTGTTCAGTGATATTTTTAGAAGAATTATTGATGATTTCAAGTCGGGTGTTCCTTACAAAAACAAAGATACTGACGATGGATCAAATCCGGCTATGAAGCTGACTCAACTGAAAGGAAGTTTGGATGTCATGATAAGTTACAATTGGACAAGTGGTCGAAAAATAGCGGAGAAGGTACTTTTCAATTAAATGACTTCCTCTTTATCTTGATCGGAACTGCATATCACGGTTTTGTTTGCAACACAAAACCTTAATGTGTGGCGCCAAATTATTTTTAAGAACCATCATATGAAGGCGAAAAGACTCCAGGTGTTTTCATTTTTTGCAAAGCGTTGCATGCCACCAGTTTTCATTGCATCCCTCTTTCTAAGAATCACAATTTTGTCAGTTTTGGAATGCTTTAAATGATATAAATAGCAGCCCAATGTATTCTGCGAAATACGCAGTCTGTGTGAAACTGGTTTATCTGGAATTAATGATTAGCGGCTCAACGTAACTCATGGATCAGAAATTAGTATGTTTCTTCTGGTGTTCATTGGTCGGTATACGAAATTGCGAAGGTGTTGAAACGATGATTTTTTTGAAAAAGAATGTCACCATTTTCCTCTACAAAATCAGATAACTTCCCACATTGTTTTTTGGCTGCCCTGTTACAGCTTGGTAGTGAAACACTGCGAATCAAAATTGTTGCCAGCAGTGTCCAACAGCTGAAAAACGGTTTAGAAAGGTCTTTTGTCTCCTTCAACAAATTTCGCAAAATTCTTACACTTGTGGTGTTTAGCTGGATCGTGTACTGCGGGACCTTGGATACAGCACATGGATTGACACAAGAGAAATGGGTACTGACATGATTGATGACATGGCAAGCGCTGTGGAAAACGCACAAGTTGTCCTGATGTTGGAATCGAAAGAATATTCGCAAAGTCCATATTGCAAAATGGAAGCGTTGTACGCATTCAAAACAAAAACACAAATAATTCCTATTCGAGTTCAACGTCAATACAACCCGACTGGATGGCTGGGTACGACGACACTGCTAATTTAAGATTGAGAGTAGTCTGCTCGTTCACTAATGTCTTTGCTGCAGTAATGCCGGAACGAAAAAAATCATAAATTGTCATAAGTTAAAATGAATGTCAATATGGTTCATTACGTTTGTAATAGCAAAAACTGGCTATATTGTACTCTACAGCCTTTTCCTCAACATTTTATTACCAAGGCATTTCAACCCGGTGTGTGGGAATAAAAAAGCAACGTCTGTGTTGACAAAATTTTTTTATTATAATGCCGAAGTTGTCACCTGAACAGATTTTCTTGTATGCAACTGCTACAGAAACATGCTTGAATTGCTTCCTAAGCGGTGTACTACCTTCAAAGCGTGTATGGGCGGTATGGAACGCAGCTTGACATAACGCTTGCTTGTAGATTTAAGTCAGCATCTCTTTTTTACTTCCGAGCTGCATCTCAGCAGTTTTAAAAATGTCTTGATCGCATTGCAATTTTGAGCTTCATTTTCTTGATAGGATATAATCAATATTGTAACTATTGGTGAAAATCCTTTTAGTAAAAGTAAACAAAAAAATTTATGAAGACTACTATTGGCGCGTAGCACCACATACCTTATTTAAGAAAAAAACGTGTTAATTTGCAATGAATGATGCTAAATCGAACTTACGTCATTTCAGAACGCTTGTACTCCATGTTACTGTTTTTCTTTCAGGATTTATTGAAAGTGCCAAGCAGTACACAGAATTTTTCAGCGAGGGCTCAGTCACCGTACAAGCTGTCAGAAAAATGATGAAACAAATGCAATTCAACCTGGACGAGTGACTATGTTTTGTACATATCATGTAATGTGCGTAATGTGCATGCGCTGTATCATTTCAAGGTACCCAAGCTAAACAGGAGTTTTCGACACGGAGCAATTGTTATAGAATCTAATGCTGTAGTACAAAAACAAAAAAACAAGAGTGTAAGGTGTAAAAGCTCTCATTGGAAAGTTATTTGAAAAAAAGGTATATGTCAAAATTTGGCCAAATTTAGTAAATAATTTGTAAACTATATTGTATATTTCTGAATGTAGCTCAGGGGTAACAGTGTTATTCTCAAAAAAGTTATCTGAAACAGATTTCACTTCATGCGTCATTTACATATATTAAAACTGAAAGTAGACGGGATCCTGATCTTGACGTTTATCCGGGTATTGTGCAGTAGCAGCCGACAACAGAATGGAATCTACAAAAACTATCTTGGGGTTTTGTTAATCACAAACAATAATTTCAGGTTTAAAACACCATTTAAAGCTGGTGGTTTTGGCTTTAAAATTCACTTTTAGTGAAACAGACGGGCAAACACTTTCAACTATCAAAAACACAATGCAAAAATTCAGCAATATTTTTTTAGCATAACGTGAAGTGCGGTTTGTTTAAACACTTTGAGAGCCGGCGCACGATATATTCGTACTTGGCTCTATCGCCATGCTGCCCGTATGGTTTTGCGCGTGACCGCTTGAGCGGGCAAGGTGCTGTTTGAAAAGGCTGTGGTGGTAAAACCATGCACGCTGGAAAAAAACTTCCTGCATGTGAAATGTTCGGCTGATCGTCTAGTTTCTGATGAATAAAACCAAAATATTTCCATCCTGTTTAGATGGGTGTTTTGGGTGAAAACTGGGATGGATTTGCTGTTTTTTTACTTTTAAGGTTTACTGCGCTTATTCAAAGCATTGCAAAAATTCCAAACACAGTATGTTGCTAGACCTATTTTCAAACATCCTGTGAATTTTCAAATAATAAGTTTCTGAGGAAAACAAGTTATAACTAGTTTTGTAACACTTCAGCCTAAAAAGGATTTTCTGCTTTTCCACAGAGTACGCAATCGCTTGTGCGCTCCGAGGCTCTACATATCGCCCAGCAATCGTTGTGCCTAGGCTCGATTCGCATAAATGTTGCAACAGCACTTCGTTCATGAACGTCAAGCTTCAGTATATTTTTGCTGCACACACTGCAAACGAAACGTATTTGGACAAAATCCAGTACGAGAAAACAGCCCAAACACAAGCTGAATGTATTTAGACATCGCCCGATCAGTGGATAGTTGTCAGCTCTTGACTGCTGAAATAAAGCAGCGCCACTTCTGTTCATGTTGCA
>JGI24159J19872_10007349_pt1 | contig 14436 bp, 5 predicted proteins | sample Ectturendosymbi4_FD_19872 | JGI IMG/M metagenome (IMG submission 19872) | reverse complement strand
CGCATTATCCCCTGAACAATCGCATTATCCCCTGAACAATCGCACATTACCCCTGGGGAGTAATTTACCCCCAGCTTGGGAACCACTGATTTAAAGTGATATTGATGTTGTAGTGACACTATATCAAAACAACTTGTCCTTTGTGCAGAAACTTGCTAGGTATATACACGGTGCCTAATGACGTGAGATGCCAGCAAAGTGCAAAGAAGAAACAAGACGCTAAAAAGAGATCGATTGAAAATAAGCAGCTTGCCTGCATTGAAGGCTTTGGTGAATTAGCCTAACCTATAGCACAGGGTTCCCAACCTTTCTCTGACCATACACCCCTTCAGAATTTCGACAGATGAGTATGTATCCCTGAAAGTTAAAGGAGACGAGGCGAGTGCAAGACCGTACAAAACTGGATCATTTTTGACACTCATTTGATCGACTTTCTCCCAAATATTTCATCATGACTAATTGTAGATATATTTAAAAATAAGCAATAAGCATATAGTGACTTTTGAAAAGAATATTCACTGATGTATGTATAAATATTTGGATATAAATAATCTATCAATATATTTTCCCTTTTATTGATTACCTTAACAGTACCCCTTCGGATAGACAAATGTACTCCTATATAGGGGTACATGCATCCCAAGTCAGGAACCCTTGCTATAGCAGGTTGTTGGTTCGGGCATTTCGAGTACATTTTCACGAACATAAAGTATAAGCTGTACAAACCCGCAAACTGGTATGGATTGACTCTTCGTAAGCTTGGCGTGTGGTTGGAAAAGACAGATAGGCTTATTTGACTAAGGTCCGAACAAGTAGTTCTGAACAAGAGGATGTAACCTTAAAGACCTTATGAGGGATTTTTTATATATTAGTTATAGCATATCCTCAAGAAAGGCTGTACAGGTACTATAGGGTTCGTTGCAAAATGTGTGGAAGCAGATCAATATAGACTTAAGGTTCAGTGGCTGGAGCAAAACAGCCTGATACTTTTGAAATTTCTCTGCTGCATTTCCTTCGTGGTGTATAGTTTACGGGTTATTCTGGCCAATATGGGCTCAACAAAGTAAGTATGTCGCTTCATGCTTCAAAGCACGTTTGGGATGCCTTTTTTAAAAACGCTCCTTGTTCCAGCTTAATTGGATTGCGCTTGGCTTTTTGTTACACTGAAAAACTGAATGATGATTGCAGGCAATGCTTAACGCTAGTAGTGAAATATGCAAAATCCAAAGGTATGTGAACCACACACTGAGGAATGTTTCAATGCTTCAGTTTACTAAAATTGCAAATAAACAGGTTGTTTTTTTAGACTTTGCACGAAACAAAATGTCATACATTCAAAGTGAAACGGCAAATCATTGGTTTCAAATTTTGAAAAGAGGCACAGACGTCGTTTTGTATCTGATAAAAGCAACACTTCAGTGAAAAAAGGTCCGTCATCGAAACAATGCATATTCTAAAGTATTTACGAAGTATACGTGAAATAGTGACCAGAAATGCAAAGCAGCCTGAGCGGTCGCTAACTATCTCAGCAACTTTTCGGCGAGTTGAAATTCTAAATGTTTGAATGCTCACAAACCAGAACCACCTCTGATAGCCAGTTCAGTGTTGTTGTTTCACACAGTGTTGTTTGCAGACCTCAGAAATAATTAAATCCTTCGCGCAAATCTTCCGTACAGCTTAGTTAGTGTTACGTGGGCTAAATAGTGCTATAAGAAAAGTTTGAATGAATCATCCGATGTCCTCTTTTATCACTAACGCCCACTCAACTCCCAAGGTTAGCAAACCGCTGGTTGTATGAGATCTTTCAGAACTTTCTCATTAGTATTTCGCAATTCTCAGATAAGTCATGAACTTGGCTGTTCATTTACTCCATGATAGTAATTTGTGTATTGCAAAGCAAACGAACACAGCTTATCACACTGTTGTTACACAACAGTGGATAATACATCAGCTTTCAACTATAATGACAAAAATCGTGATGGCCTTGATGTGGCGCTGTTTCTGTCGTAAGAACCCAGTTATGCGGCGATTTTCGTAAAGTTGCTGAAGCAGTCATTGACGTTTATTCGTAGCAACCAACAAACTTACGGAATGTCGACAAAAGCAACAACTGTGATATAGAAAATTACAGGGAAATTTTACAAGGTTTCACCGAGTGTACTCAGCATATCGTTGAGATTACAGGGTGAGTCATTGTCGCAGGAAGTGTGTTGCCTTGAAAATTTTCTATAGCTATTTTTTGCCAACCTTCTACTTCGTTCATCTGTTCACTCATTTATGAAACCGTATTTTCTCTCGGTAGGTTCAGCGCTTGGCCACCTTTTTTCGTGACACAGACCAACTTCTTGCTTTCGCTGAACTAACTAAAAAAACTTTGTCTTTTAGAAATTTACAGCTGGTATAGCCAACTTTTCTATGGTAATCCAAGTTACTGCCCAAACACTCAAGGCTTTGATCTCTGATTATTCAATTCTTCAGCTGTTGAGAAGTGGTGTGGGTGTTCAGGTTTTAACAAATCTTGTTGCTGCGCCTTTTAAAAGCTAAAGCGCCACCTGTTGAAGTTTTCGTAGAAAACTCTAAGCCTCTGACTCGTTGTTTCAGTTTTTATTCTTTGTTTGGTGTCGTCTACGCGTATGTCATAAAACCTCTTCTGTGCTACCTAGTGAGTAAATGTTTTGGCGTTTCTTGTTTGTTACAGCTAAGCAATGTGATACGGTTCGTGGGTCTGAGAAAAACACATAATTTCAGTAAGTAAATAAATTTAATGGCTTGTATTTACGCTAACGTTTTTCAACTGCAGCCCAGGACTTTTTCGAGGCTCGGAAGAACTAACCATTTTTATGCTGTTCTGGTTTTCATTTCGGCCGAATTGACGCACACAAACTTAAACCTTTCTTCGTAGGAAGTAGGCAATACCAGATGATCTGCGAGAGCTAACGATCGCTCTTGTTGGTTTCCACGGTGATTAACTAGTCGACAAGGCAAGAAATACAACTTTCAGTCAATAAGTCGAGTTCGTGGAGGTAACGATGAAGAGTGACGACAATCATCAGTAAAATCCTCAGCGAACAGTCTTGACAGACAGTAGCCTGCTCAAACTGAAGCTTCTACTATGACGTATGGATTTCATATAACGACCACAAAGCGACCATCTACGACCGGGGTGGGGAACCTGCGGCACGCGTTAACATTTTATATGGCCCGCATCAGAATTTTCGTTTCCCAAATCAAGAGTACAAAATAGTGTCAAAACGAAGATCCACGATAAGCAGGTACTTAAGATAGTATGTCATAAAGAGCCCCTATACTTCGTAGCAAGATAAAGGTAGAAATTTAGGATAAAATCAATTGCTATTTTCGGCTCGCAAGCGACGATCCACAGTTTATGCGACCCGTGATAGTAAATATGTTCCCCACCCCTGATCTACGACAATCTTGTCGGGTAATTTTCTAAAAGGCAGCCCATTTACAAGCAAAAATCCCGAATCGCCCCCAAATCATAAACAGTGTTATCACCTAAGCTGCAACAGTAGTAGTAACAACAACAACAACAACAGTGCAGCAATATTTATCTGTTATAAAACATAAATCACAACACGTTTGCTCCGCGTCAGCGCAATGAACCGCCATGACCCTTGAGCTTGACGATGCATTAAATTTGTACATGTGGTTCAATGGTGTTCGATGCTTTTCTTTTTACACACGCAAGCTGCTTAATTTCAGAAATATTCAAAACCATTCAACTCAAATGCTCATTGCAAACTGCTTAAAGCAAAGTTTCCAAGCCAGTGTTCCATGGTCAATTTACTTAGCATCACCCCACTGATGAGCCATGGGCCGCTTTTCCAGTGGCTCACGAATTTGGTTTAGAAGCATTTACAAAAATATTTATTCTTTGAAAACAAAATAATATTCAAGCAAAAAATACCATGGCATCACCAGTTTTCCTTTCAGGTTTAGGTTTACTTTATTTAATTTACAAAAGTTTTACAGCAGCCGTCAGAACGCTTGGTGCGAACTTGTCATATCACAACGAGCTTACAAGCACACTCAGAATTGTCAGCCGGTCTTCGAAGAGAAGTCCACAGAACCAAAAATAAAAATAGAAGCTTAAACTAACAATTCTAGGAAACTAAATAAAAAAATAGAGAAAATCAGCTTGGCCCAAAAGTTCAAAGCATTCAAGGCCGCGTTGGGCCAAACAAGACGAACACTATTAAAATCTACTGCACGAGCTCGACTGGGAACGCTGCAGTGATAGAGTGGTATAAGAGGTTTTTCTTTCCACTCCCAAACAAATGTCTCAACGGTAATAACCTAGTGGGACACACTGTGTTTATCCAAAAGCTGTCTGGGTCGGGCCAGGTTTCTAGTGCTGACCATCCATAGGCTACAGAAATTTTGCCGCCCCGTTTTCACTTAAAGGGAAAATTTTGTCCGTGCCAAAAATATTTGCCGCCCTGCAAATTCTTCCGCCCTGTGCTGTAGCCTCGAAAGCGTATATAGGAAATCCGGGTTTGTGTCTGCGACATGTAAGAAAACATTTGGGAAACGCGGGCCTAACTATTTTAAGTCTTATTATAACGCTAAATCTCGCACTTTTCATGTATTGCATAAAACTAATGGTGTTAGCACTTTGGGATCCCCTTGCCAAAATGTGTTGGCTCCTCCAGCTCGAAAAGTTGTTTTGGTTCTTATCTACTCATATGCAATTCAGGTGCAAGTATATACACGCAAAGGTCAGCTGCACTTACACTCAAAACCAGTCTTACGAAGATGAAAGGTAAATATAGGAAAAAACGAAACATTCTAAAAGTGTGTGAATAAAATTGTCATCTCGGAGTGCGTAAGTTGGGAATGGGCCCACATTTTGCACACTCTGCACATTCTGCAAAACCACTACTGCATGAAACTTAATAATAGTTATTCACCGGTATTACGAAATAAAGTTGAAATGTGCATTTTGCAGTTAAAAACGTTAGAATTTTGCTTGATTTTGTTGATTTTAACATCAACCCAAAACATCCATTCGCTGTCTTTCTTAAGACATGCAATTTTCAACAATTTCAAGCAGCTGAACTGACTGGAAGCACTGACACCCTGAAGACCCCATGTAGATTGCTTATATTTTTGTAAAAGTCAGTTAGCACCAGCCATTCCTTCTACGAAAGCAACAAGTATATCTTACAGTCATTTTCTGCGAACAAACGTATTCGTCGCGACTATGATCATGTGTACTGCATGGTGTTTTAACCAATCGCAGGAGGTCTCTACCGGTCGGCAAGATCAACAAATGAGCTCTGCATTCATCAAAACCGATTACACTCCTCGCTGGTGATGTGACCTGACATTTGACGTAAATCATGGCAGCAAGAATATCACAGAGTTTCGCCTAAAGCTGGTTTCTCGTAAAAGTCCAAATCGTAAGGTGATAGTCGCCCGAGTCGAGCGCCTCAGAATAATTGTCAGGCTTGTGACTGCAGGGTAAGAGCGAGATCGAACGCAGTGCTTCTCCGTTACTACTCCACTCGATCTGAATTTTTGAATCCATTGCTAATCTACTCTCAGTGGCTTGCAAGGGTCTTGACAAGGGTAGCTGCCCTCTGGCTACAATTGGATTTGCCAAAACTGCATGATTTTGCAACATTTCTTATAGTTTAAACTTAGAGCAAAAAGAAGGCTGGTTGGGTTACCAGGGAATGTCCTGTCACGATTTCCGTAAGGACAGGCAAATAGCTGACGTGCTGGGCAATATCACTGAATTGTCAGCGATGGTCCGCAGTGTTAACGGCCAAGGAGTGCAAAAATATTTTAAACATTTTTCACCGCACGAAGAACGACACCTCTTCTGTTTACGATGGACTTTGCACAATTAACTTTTTTGCGAAGTTATATTTTCTTCGCTTGCTTGTCAATAATCGCGATTAAAGTCAAAATTCGTCTTTAACAACATCGTCGATATGTTCTTCTCGAGCAGGCTATTTTCTTTCCCTTCTCATCGAAAAGACAAAGGTTTGGTCTTGTTTTGAACTCACACCTATTCTGGTTTCTTGTGCTCGTGTGGCACTGTCTGTTTCAGGCTCTTGCAGGCCCGTAGACACGGGGGCATTCGAGGGAAGTTCACCCCAATTTTTTGTGCCCACCAAATGTTGTTGCACCAAGAAAAATAGTCATTATGGTTATTTGTATTTTATTATATTTATTTTAAACATATAGTAAGAACAAAAATATTTCCCCTAAAAATATATTCCCCCTCAAAATCTTAAAACTTGGCTACGGGCCTGAGGTCTTGCCCGGTGTTTCTTTCTTGTTATTCGTCGACTGATGAGTGGGCAAACCTGCTCAGGCACGCCATTGTGACATTATTATCAAAGACAGAAATATATGCTTTGTGGTCAAAGCTGAGCAGCTCTATTTCTACATCTCCATGTTTGCGAAATGAGAGCAGCTTTGGAGAAATTTCAACTGCACATGCATTATTCAACCACAACCAGCTCCTAAATTTGCGATGGTCTCCTTCAAAATGTTTGCAGTTGTAATACATAGAACATTATGCTTTGTTTGAACTTATTGGCCAACTCACTCTTGTCATGAATGCCCACGTTCCACTTGAGTTTGCATTGCGACGATATTTTTGAAGGGCTTAAAGAATATTTTTCGAGGAAGTTCTTGTTCCGACGAATCATATTGTGGCCAGCACCCTTCAGTTACTGATCATGACTGAAGTTGTACGTGGCAGTAAAACCTCGACGCTATTTTTAAAAGTCTACTCTTGAAAATCACTCCTTGACAAAAGCTGGTAAGGGTAATGAAATAATGAAATGGATGAGAAGGTGTTTGTTGCAAGAGTGCAACTTGAAAAGAATAGAAACTTTTAATTGAAAAAAATGAAAGTCTTTGATTTGTTCTTTCTAACCCTTAACTGCTTGACCAAAATGAGCAGACGATATTTCAGAATGTCGTTATGGCAATCAATTGACAGCAAAGTTAAAATTTCAACCACTGTTTGATCCAGTTGTTCACAAAAGTTTCGAGTTTATCACAAGTCTGCAAACATGTTTGATGGAGCAAATCGCAGGAAAGTATACGGTATACAGACCTGCGATGTGATACCCACAAAAGAAAAATATGTTTCGTTTGGATAACGGCGTAACTTAAGCTATTGCACATTTTTTTTAACACTAGATTGTCTGTACCAAAAAAACATAATCCGACGTATCGTACTGGTTTCTAAGTACAGCTGAGGTCCGTTTAATATATCGCACTTGACCATTCTTTCAAACGCACATTTATGGGAGTTTGATTTTGTACAAGGACTGGATAAATCCGGCAATAGTTGGTTTATAATAAGTGGTGCTTTCTAATGAGAGTTTGTGTACAACATCATGATAGTTTGCCAGTTGTACAACTGTTATCAAAGAAATATTATCCGTGAGTCAAATTGGTCCTTTCTGCTTTATCCTCAATCCTTTGCAGCGCAATTTTAGCCCATTGTATACAATTACAGACAATTTTGTTTCACTTGCAACTGTGTTTTTAACTTTACTCCTTTTGCCATCAAACAATTCACCGCAATGTTGGAAAAAATAAACAGTTAGTAATGATCGAACCTTGAGATTGCGAAGTTTTGCTTNAAAATTTTGCCAAGGCAGTAGAAAGTNGAACTTAACATCTGTTTTCCACAAACACGAAGCTGTGACTTTTATGCATTTAAAGTTATATTGATGTTGTAGTGACATGATATCAAAATAACTTGTTGTCCTTTGCGCAGAAACTTGCTAGGTATATATACGGTGCCTAATGACTTGCTCACTTTTCTTCTCTTCTTTTGAGAAGCTATACTGTTAGTAGTTACACAATTTGGGAATAAAACTATGGGAGACGTGGCTGAAAAATCATATTTAGTGTGTTTCCACCGAGATTTTGACAGCATTTTGAATTTTTTCAAGACAAAGTTTATGTTAGCCTATTCCTGCTATACAACACTGAGGTAGACAGCTTGAACAAAACTCTGTGTAATTTTTATGGAACATGTGAGTATCATTTATTGTAAAATGGAAAGAAGCGTTTGAAACTTCTTTCTAATCCTGAGCAATCTTACTGCATTAGCGATACACTTTAATAGGGAAGCACGTTTCCGCACACACCTTACCCGCTTCCTCAACCTCTTAATTTTGGGAACGAAAGATGAAAATCAATCTTTGCTGAACTTTTCATTGATTTGCACACGTCTTCCAGTCAAATGGTTTCTCTCGATTTTCCTGCTGCATTGCCAGTGCAATTACAGTCCACCTGTCTATGGATTCCCTTTGCCAAGCGATATGCACCAGGTTAGTTTTTTTCTTTCGAGCATCGCTGTTGGTTTCGCGAGCATACTGGGCGTACCAGGGCCGTTTTCAGTAAACCTTCAAAGCCCATCTCTTTTGGCTTCGTGAGCCACGGGTTACCCATCACTGCTCTAACCTGATACAATTACGGAATGTTCGTTGGCGCTGTAAAATGTCATTACGGGAAGGATCTCGTCTGCTCTACACAAGTTGCAAGTGCCACGGTTTGTATATGTTTTTAAAGGTACGAACAGGATTTTTTCATGATCGGCAGTATTTGTCACGTGATTACTGCTTGTTGTCGGTGGGGTTAGAAAAAAAGCATGCGTGAATCTGATGTGTGGTGAAGAAAAAGAAAGAGACCAAGCGAAGCTGTAACTGGCCTGCTGCTCTCTTTTGTAAAGGCTCGCAGCGGCCAATCGACTTCGTTTGTGCTTGTCGCTATATGCTGCGTCTCATCTGGTCACCAAACATAATGCGCCCCTTACTAGACTCAAAGGAGTAAGTTTATTTCTGAGAACGGTTTGCCAGAAACAGGTATCTGTTTTATGCATGTGTGATTGTGTGAGATTGCCACGCCAAATGTAAATACGACAACAAGCTGTACAACAACACCAACACGTTTACCTCAATATTAAGGGAAGTTCCTTACATCAAGAAAAGGATTTTAAAATCCATTGTGTGCGAGAGATATTGTGAAATTTGTACAGGAATTGAAAGTTTGTAAGAGTCATTTCTTCTATTATCGTATATTTCGGTTTGCTGAAACATTACGAAGGATCAGCGTTTCATGCGCTATTGCAAAAATATTAGCGGAACACGGAATAATTCACGACTGCAAACAAAAGGCTTTTTGAATTATACACTCATGTATTAACTCTGTTGTTTCCAAATAGATTTTCATCTGGACAAAGAAGCGCTATTAAGTTCCAGAAAGATACCGTTCAGCCCATGTCTTCCAACACTCAACAAAAGCTACTCCCGCTCCTAAGCTTACGTCCGCCATGGACTGTTGTTTGGTCAGTTTAAAAGTGCAGAGGACGGTCACTGTGCTTTGTCTAGATGCAGATGAATATTGCGCATGTTGTTGATACGCTTTTGAAAAATTTTATTGAATTTTAACTCCCACTTGATGCATCGTTAGTAAGGAGCTTGTGACGAACATTCAGCATTGCGCTGCGAAAATCTCTACTGGTAAATTGCCATATACATTCAGATAGGCAAGAAACTTCATGCAGCAGAACAGTGTTAAGTTTGCCCCTCAGGAAGTTTAGTCAAATAAGTTACATTCTCTTTCATTTCTCAAAATGTCAGACGTTTGCGTCACGGCCTGATGAGGCCTGCACGTCAAAATCCTGCAGCCCCACCCATGATGAATGAGACACGCCACCTTGTATGGACACGAGAAGTAGCCTCACCCACCTTTGCCATAACGCTCAGTCACGGCAACAAAGCTCTACCGAGTTTTTCGAGCCTGAGCAAATGTAACCTTTGCTGTCTCACACGCAATCGCCATGTTTCAAAAGATAAAATCGTTTACAGAAGTCTGATAAATTGCACGAATCTTTTACGGTATGCACCTTTGACTGCCTTGTTTTAAATCGTGGGTGTTTCTGGCACGCTACAAACTTCCATCTTGTGAAATTAGACTTTTCAGCGCAAAAATAGTAACTCGATGCAAATATATCTTCCAGTTTCCTTGTCGTGTTGCGGACGAGCAGCTGTACTTGTTTCCAAACACCGATTTTCTAACTGGTAATTTTTCATAGCAGGTTTCGAAAATCGTATCAATTAGGCAATTGCCAATTATCATATGCAGTGATAATGCTTTCACTGTTTACCTAGACGTTTTTAGATTCCATTACTATTAACTAAAAAACGCAAATTTTTAAAGATTCCATCGCCATTAACGAATGTCTAACAAGCATGCGGTACGATAAAAAGTAATTCCCGTTGGTCAGAGAATGCAAGAATTGAAAGATATCACTGAACTGACATAAAAGATTGTGCGGCGCTTACTACTTGAGCAAGAATGGGTACCGACAATGCACTGCCTGAGGCTGCCGACTAAGGAATCTCTCGTTTTGGTAATGCTAGGCTCGTTGGTCTTTCGAAAATTGATGCGCTGTCTTCTTGTTCGGTGAATAGTTTTTGTCAAGTGCTTTAGAAAGTCACGAGGTTCGTACCAGCAAAGCGAACATTCACTTACCGAAACGATATTTTATTGCAGCTATGTGTCACTCGTCTGACCCTTCACAGGGAGAACATTTTCATGGGCGTGAGAAGCCTTATTATTTAAGTGGAAAGGCAGACGAATTCATAGCGTAAAAGTTGCGAAATGCTGAAACGTCTTGAAAATACTTTAGCCAAATGGTTTGAATAGCATGATCTGCGAAATGGACTTGTCCTGAGATTGCATCAAAACATTGAAATTATGTTCATGATTTCCAAAACCGTATCAAACCCTATCAATATCAATACGTTTAAAAGCAGTAGCAACTTTTTCAAAAAAATTCAAATGTCTGATTTGATTTTTAAGGTCCAGGGAGAATAGCTGATTTTTTTGCAAAAGCTGTTTCGCACTCGTTACACCCTGTCATCTACCGGCAAGTGTTGTGTTACTCCGCTAGAGTGCGCTGATGAGCGCACTTTACCGGAACCCGAGTACAACACCTTGCGCTTGCTTACACTTACTGAAAAACTTTTGAAAATAATATTTTGTTTTCAACATAATATTTTCAACGTTTACTGCTAGCTGTCATCAACAACAATTTTCTAATTTATATCGTTTGACAAAGTTAGGCTTAAATTTTGTGTTGCAAATAATCTTTGCTGCAACATGGTAAGCGTTTTAGTGCAAAACGAATTATCATACAAATCAAGACCTAACTACCAATTGGCCAAAAGTCTTCGTACATTCGCTTGCTTATTTTTTTAACCTGGTTTGAACAAGGAGGCCATAAGAACACTGTCTATGGAAAGAAATCCTTCCTCACCAAACAATCAGACACTTTAAGACCTTACAGAGTGTATATTTCGCCTACGATGTAGGCATCATCAGCTCTTATTCAAATAGAACCAAGAATTGTTACAAAACATAAGAATTGTCCATAAGAATTGTTACAAAAGAAGCATGAAAACTACTAAGCTGGAAAAGCACACGTGGCATTCCAGCAATTGCAGCAATTTTTTGTATGCTAACGGATTTTAACTTGACTTAAAACATGCTGAAGGACATGTTGCGTGGCAAATCAATTGCGGTTGTGTTTGCATGCGATGATGCCAGTTCGGTTCATCGAGTTAATCGAACTCGTGAATAAGCTACAATAGAAGCAGCCAGCTAAGCTGCAAAGCAACACATGATCATTTGCGCTTTTTATTAATTCCAGCAGTGTGTTTATTGCCACCAATAACAATAATAGCCCAAAAGCGGGGGATCAGCTGCATCTGACACCGATGACTTAGGCTCATCGTGTACACAACAACCAGTTGCACAGTTTCGCAAACGGAAATGCTGGCAAATGGAAACCTTAATGTACATAAAATGTAGACTCAAGGAGTATCCAACCTGTGCGATTCAAAATAACCCTTTCTCAGCGTGCATGCAAAAGTTCTATGCTTGGCATGACTGCGCAGCTCGCTGCTTGAATACTGCTCTCAAACACTGTGCAAGTCAGATCCGTTGCAATCGTATAACCAACCTTTTCCTAATATAATCAAGAGAGACGGACTGCCTGAGTTGAATGAAACTTGAAAGCCGCATGTGCAAAGTGTTTAGTTGACTTTAAAATCAGACTTTTTGCAACTAATTGGTTTTTGAAACGGCTCAACAAATACTTTCATTGCAAATTTACGCTTGTCACGGACTACCCAAGTTCAACGCCACTGCTGTGCATGGCTACAAAAAGTGAAGAACCATTACGACTGATTTCAAAACAAAAATGCCCATGAAAAAGACAACGAAAAAGTAAACTGGCTGGTGGAAAGCATGAGGATGTGTCGGAGAACAAAACGTTAGCTAGCAGATCTTTTTGCCCATGTCTTGTCATAGAAACAGGTTTAGGACCTGGCTATGAAGAAGAGTGCGCAAAACAGCGGCACAACAAGCGCTTTTTGCCAGTTTCTTGCAAGTATGATCGATAAAAGTGAGTGTCGGAAAATGAGCTTCGGTCACTTTCCGAAAGATAAGATTTTTGATACGTCCATTAAGCTGTGTGAAAGTTATCCTGTCTGTGATATACTTTGAACATCAACAAGACGACGTATTCTTTGTCATCTAGATCAGGGTTCCGCAAACAGTCGGTCGCGACCCAAATTTGGGTAGTTTGAAAAACTTCAGGACTGTAGTGTCTTCCGATGCCGATTACACTTAAACTATGCCGAGGCATGCTTGAAAATGTCAGACAACTTCTGCTGTCTCAAGACGTACATATGGAATGCAGGCGCACGCAGGATTTTATAAAATGAAATCGAACATTTTATATTTAACGGAGCAGGGATGCCAGACATCTCTTGAGAAAAAAAGCCAAATCATGTCTGAGAAAAGCCAAACGGGGTGAAAAAAAGCCAAATTGTTAAGTAAAAATGAAATTTAAAATTTGTTATTAGTTGTAGGACATTTTAGGAAAATAAAGTTGTAGCATTACCTCTACACTCTACAGGTCGACAGGAAAAATTCCAAATCTTCATCTTCCACATTTTGTACAGTGTTTCCACTCGAACCTTTGGCATTATGGGTTGCCAGTAGTGGTGTACAGCAGTGCTCTTCAACCGTTTTTGTTACGGTGCACCCTTAAAAGATATTTTGACGAACTCATGCACCCTAGTCACTTAAACACTTAAACTCATGCACTCTATTTACTTAAACACTTAAACTCATGCACCCTATTTACTGCAGACACTTCCCCCGTGTCCTCCACCTAACTGTGCGCATGTCTGTAAGTACCCTGGTCTAAACAAGCAAGTCCCCTAATTCAGTAACTCAGCTACATAATTCAGTTGATAATGGCTCATTGCCTGTTGCTGATTAATCACAAATAATCATCTAATTACAATTAGCTTGATATGGTGTGATGCTTAAGCGCCACACTTTAGGTTGTGCAAAGTCCCGGTTAAATCGTGAAAGTCATTGGTTGGTTAATGGTTAATTTTTGTTAACAGAAAGTTTTTGTAAAAATTATCTGTTTAGTGTGACAAGCTTGTGATGCATCTTTGTGAACCCCTTCTTAATGGTGTACCCCATGCATATTTTGGTGCACCCTAGGGTGCACCGTGCACACCTTTTGAAGAGCGCTGGTGTACAGGATCCGGGTTTTGGAGTCCAATCCGGCCTGATATTAAGCTTTTTTTGGATTTGGATTGGTTTGGATATCGTTTCCAATTCAACCGGATCCGGATTCGGATTATCCAAATGAAGTAAATTGCGGACATGCAAAAAAGACTATTATGTGGAATAATAACTGTATCAGGAAAAATTACGAATTTTCGAAATCATATTAGCCACAATCTTCTTTCTGGTTTCTCTCGGTGTAATTCAATGTTACCTGACGCTCTGGATCTTAACTTTCAGGCTGCTGAGGACATCTCAATTCTCAGGGAACTTGCATTTTCGAACTGTGTGAAGATGAGCATGATTCTGTTGTTTTAATACAGGGGTTCCCAACCTGGGGTACATGTACCCCCAGGGGTACATTTACCTATCCGAAGGGGTACGTTTGAGGTTATCAATAGAAGAGCAAAATATATTTACATATATTTTATTTCGAAATATTTACACATATGTCAGTGAACATTCTTTTCAAAAATCATTATAAGCTTATTGTTAAATATATTTATGAATAATCAAGATAAAATGTATTGTCATGCGAAATTTTAGAGGTACATGTGCATCTGTCGAAATGCTGAAGGGGTACATACTTATCTGTTGAAATGCTGAAGTAGTACATACCTCATTTGTCAGAATGCTGAAAGGGTACGTGGTAAGCAGGGGCGCAGCCAGGATTTTTCTAAGGGGGGGCTGAAGTTATGGAAGCAAAAGCCTTGTAAAGGAAAAATTGCTTGTGATTAGAATAATCAAGAAAAGCACTTAATTTGTGGAAAAACAATTGAC
>JGI24159J19872_10007347_pt1 | contig 14438 bp, 9 predicted proteins | sample Ectturendosymbi4_FD_19872 | JGI IMG/M metagenome (IMG submission 19872) | reverse complement strand
TACTCGTGCTGTATTTTGAAAGCTCGACGTGACACGACAAAATTGCACCAGTCAGGCTACCGCCTGTAGCAAGATTGTCGTAAAATAAATAAATAAATGATACCTTTGGCAAAAACAAACCATACCGTTTTCCCCGAAGCTTAAATGTTGATGGACGAGTTTACTCATCAACAAAATCAATTGCAGATGCATTAAATCATTGTTTCGTTACTTCCGCTCAGGAAAATTTCACTCCTCTTGACCTATCTAAAACTATACTGATGCAACTATAAAAAATTATCTTCTACCATGCCAAGTGACTTCTATATTTTTTCAGCAACCACTACTGAGGAAATACTCACACTCATTAACGGATTACACTCTAAACAGCCATGTGGACACGATGATATTCCGGTGCGCGCTTTGAAATTGTCAAAATGCTTACTGGCACCTCTACTCTCAAATGTTATAAACGAATGCCAATGTGACGGTGTCTTTCCTGACAATCTAAAAATCACTGAAATAGTACTAATTTTTGAATCGGGAGGTAGTAAATTCCAACTAATTACAGACCGATATCAGTTCTAATATACTTTTCAAAAACATTTGAAACGGTGCTGTACGTAACACTGAATGATTTTTACCAAAATCGACTTGAGTCAGCAACAATACGGTTTTCACAATGACCATTCCACATCCCTGGCTATTACAGACTTCTGCGAAATCCTTCATCAAAACTTTAATAAAAATCTTATATCTTGTGCTGTTTTCTTAGATCTAAGAAACGCATTTGACTCAGTTAATCACTCCATTTTCTGAACAAAACTTGAGCATTACAGCGTAAGAGGAAATGCGTTTAAGCTAATAGAGCCGTATCTCTTCAACAGAAAACAGTACGTTCAAGCGGGAAAGAACTAAATCATGTTTAAAGTCAATTATTTCTGGGGTCTCCCAGGGCTCGATTTTAGGCTCATTGTTCTTTTTCATATTTGTAAACGACTAACCAAATTCAAATTGTATAAAAACTATACTTTTCGCTGATGATACAGTTTTACTTCAGAGCGACAGAAATCTGAGAAAATTACAAAACTTGGTTAATTGTGAAATGCTAAAAGTAATGGATTGGTTAACTGCAAACAAACTCTCACTAAATATTTCGAAAACAATATATATAAATATATGATGATCACAAATAAACATGTAACCTCAGAATCCTTTGTAATAAATGCAACCAGCAATCGCATTGAAAGATTGACCTGCAAGTATCTTGGCGTAACTGTAGATGAAAAGCTGACTTGGAAAGAGCACTGTAAACAGTTGTATTGTACTATATGTTGGTGTATTGTATAAAGTTAAACATTTAATAATCAAACATTAGGTATGTTGTACCACAGTTTAATGAATTCACGAGCACAGTATGGGTTTATTACCTGCGGAAGAGCAGCTTCATGTCCACTGCAGCCAATCTTAGTTGCTTTAAATCGCGCCATGAGATTTTGACTACCAAAGTTACTACCATTTATAAAACGCAGGAAGTTCTCCAACTAAAAGATGTATACAATCTTGAAGTGAGCAAATTCATGTACAAATATATTAACTCTCAGCTACCTGCTACGTTTAACAATTATTTGAAACTCAATACAGACGTTCATCCGTATAATACAAGACAAAATTAAAACTCGACAAATTTGGTTTACCAAAACCACATACAAACTCAGGTGCTAAAGTAAAATACAGTGCAGGGGCGCAACCAGCTATTCATTTCGGGGGGCAATTTTCATGAAATTTCATTCGATGACGTCTTCATGCTTATTCAACCGTGACACAGCTTTTTCGCGAACGGTAGCAGATATGGTTCTCTTCGCAACATTTCCGAAAATGAGAACTTTTCAGTTTAAATCAAGATGCTGAACGAACCATTCTGACAGAGTAAAAATCAGTAGCCTATACAAACACTGGTTCTAGTGTTTCCAACCGAGTTTACCCAAAACCCGTTTTTTGGCTGTTTTCTACTACTCGAAACCCGTTTTTTTTTCAACCAGCAAACCTGGATATTTTTTAAGAACCTAGAAATGTTATTGCATTCAAATATTGTAATTCTGATAACACTGAAGTTGAAGAGTGGCGTGTGCACCGGCCAAAGTAGTAGGTTTGAATCTTCAACTGTTACCTACAAGCGCGAGTGTGCGGGTGTTGCTCGCTGACTACCGTACGTTCGTAGTTGGTCCGTTTACAACTTCGTTCAGTTGACCTATTTAGACGGAACGTGACATCAGTGTGCTCGCAATAGGTGTCGACGCGAAGTTTAGTCTTTTCGTTAACCTAATTAAATAACTGCCATGTGAGGTAGTTCTTCAAAGCTACACCGTACTTGCTAGTTATTTCATTTCCAAGTTGTTATGTGCTAGTTCATATCAGGCCCGTAACCACGAGGGCGAATCCCCCTAGAAAATTTTTCGCCTCCCTGGAAAAATGCGTTGGACATAGTTCAAAACTATTGGACATAGTTAAAAATATTTGGGCCCCTCTCAGAAAACTCTTCGCCCCTCCTGGTGTCCCAAGCTGGTCCCGTGCTTGATTCACACACAAGCTGTGATTCTTTGCAGAAGCGATTCATTCCTTTTCAGTTTGCAATAGCTTTGTACAAAATATTTGGCTTTCTTCTGGAAATGGCTTTAACTACTAGATCCTTTATCATACGCATTCAGTTTAAGTTAATCAAAGAAACCCACAAACTTATAACCACTTCTCGTGCAATAAGGCTCAACAAACACCAAAGTGCAAGTTGTGCTCCGTTATACAAAAGGAGGTGGTTCAAGCACCGAAAGTTTAATCAACCATTTGAAATCAAAGCACACAATCCAAGCATCCCTTGAGAGTGAAGACCACAACATTATTCCGGCTCAAGAAGAGATCCGATCACAAATTGTGATAAAGGAAATGGGCCTTTCTGAGACTACAAAGAAGAGGTCAAATAATCGTGAAAAACTGTACATTGCCTTATTTACAAACAAACCGACATCAGGGAAACCATAGAGAGGGGCTTCTTCAGCCACAGGACTATTTGCCACAAAACTCAGAAACTCACGGAAAGACGAGAGTGTACTTTGACTGTCATGCGTCAGTATACAAACATCATTAAAACACTGTGCTTGACTTAATTAATAATTCGCTAATAAACCGCGGAGTGACCAACAGTTACCACCATTGTTACCACGAGGTACCACCATTGTTGCGTCACAACATGATAACGCGGACCTTGGGTTACTTTGTAGGTCCTAATTTGGCCCACGGAGAAATTTGAGTTTGAGACCCCTGATCCAAATAATGTTGAGCTTTTATCCCTCAAAATAGCATTCATTTCAAAACCTGAAAAAATTGGGTTTTCTCGTTTTTTCCTCAGCTACCCGAAACCCGGGTTTTAAAACTTTATCCGCACTCAACTAGTGTAGTCATGGCTTTAGTGTTGCAGATGTATAGGCTACTAGTAAACCTGCCTAACTTTTCGTTTTGTTTTAGCAAATTCGTTCCAGCCCTAGTCTAGCATGTGTTTGAATTTCTATCACAAATGAAGATCCCAAACTTGAGGGACAGCCTATGTCAAAGGTGAGAGGATCTTTGAATGCTTCCATTTCGTGTAAAACGCATCAGGTATCTTGTGTCTTTAGCGCATAACGAATCAGGTGTGTTTGGAGGAAAACGGATTTTTCTGGCATCCACGAGTTGTGTGAAAGTTTTTAGAAGCAAGTTGAAGCCCCTGCGTTTTCATGGCTTGCACTGGTTGCAAAAGTTTGGGTCTGGTAAAGCGTCACTTGGAGCCAAAGTGGTGTAGTAGGTAGGTGCGTTCAACACTTGATTAGCACTAAATGACTCTTTACTAAACCCTTTTTTCCCAAGGCGTGGTACTGGTAACAACCCAGGACGACACTAAAACGTGAAACAGTCCTCACGCTAAATTTAGTTAAAAACTATCAGGTTTCGAACCGAAAATGCAACTAAACAACATTTTTTAAAGAAATGAACTAAGTTAATATGGTGAGCCGTTTTGGCCCTAACAAAAATAATCAAAGGGTTGTAGAAGAAAAAGCGGTTTGACGTGAACACAAACTCTCTTAATAACAAACAACATGTCAAGATTTCTCTTATCACTTTAAAATTTTCAGCAGTTTGCACGGTCATCAGTAATGATGTAAAGTTTCATGAGGTCAAATTGGTGCCTGTCTCAGAAAAAAAGTTGTACACTAACAAAAGGATAACAATATGCCTTAGAAATACCAACATTTTAAACTATCTCCCAAGATTTGAGAATTCCAGCATATTTGTGGTTACATACCAATTTTTACGAAATTCTCGATCAGATGGCCTGTTTTAAGATACATCTTATAAAAAGATATATTGATCAGTAGAACAAAGACAAATTCAAATGACTTTTCTAAAAAATGACTAGAATATAAAATTTCATCCTTATTCTTTGAAAGTTTCTGCAAAAATGTCAAAATTGCTATGCAATGTTTTGAAAATTTCGGGAGGGCAAATGCCCCAAATGCCGCCCCCTGGTTGCGCGCCTGCTACAGTGTAATAGATATCTGGTTAAAAATTCCTTCAGAAATAAAAATAAAACGTGTTTGGCACTTTTCTCCGCATAGTGTAAGAAATGTGTTACTCAGATACTTTAATCATACTTTGTGTTCTTTTTATTATTGCACATAAACCAGGTGGATTGATTCAATTATTTTTGCGTCGTTGCAGTTGAAACTATCAAATCATGAAGTATCTCCGTTATATTTTACATCGTTCGGTGTTAGTTGCGTTCACAAACATTGTTCCCACCAAACCCTTGTTTGAAGTAGTGGGATGCCTTTAGTATGCATGTCAGGTGCAAAGCAAACTATATGCCTACTGAACTGCAAACGTGTTTCCGTTCTCGCGCATACATTGACAGCGAATTCTTTTCCGCAATGCATGATTTTCACAATGCTTATAGTTCTCAACCTGCTTAAATCTCGTGACATGCTGCACCAGTTTTAAATTTGACGCATTTCCTCTTTAGCATTCACGAATATTTTTAAATACGTGAAAACAGTAAATGTTCAATGTGATAACTTTAAAACATTTTCTTCTGGTGGCTTGATCTTGCCTGCAAAGCATTTTGCTTCAATAAACCATATAACCGCATTGCACGTATTAAGAGTTTTACTAAATGTTATACACTGTTCCTTTCACACTATAAGTAGCTTCGTCCTTGGGAGGTCTGCAGCCTAATGACTCCTGGTCTTTCACAGCCTCCCACTCCCTCATGCATTTTATAAATCGATGTACTTGGAAGTCATCGCTGTACTACATCATAATAATGATGATGGCGTTATTTATGGGTGTGTCTTTTATACCTGTGTTTGATCAATATAAATGTATTAGCGTTATCAAGCGTATACCTTCAACCGCCACCTACATATCACCATATTCTTGCATAAGCTAGTTTGGGGGGCATCGTAGTAGTGTATATTGAATTTCAAAATGACTTTATCGAGGATACTAGCGCTTGAGTTTGAAGGTATTAATTATGAATTTTGGGGACTCAGTCCGCCTGTTCCCACTTCTGTTGAACAGTGTCACAACTTTTTTTATAACCTGGATTAGTGGGATCGATATATTTTTTCTTCACATCAACAGTTGATTGAAATTCAGCCTTTGTCAGTGGGGTTAAATGAGTTTAGGACAATATGCTTTTAGGTCCAGTGCGAATCCGTCATGCGATTATGAAAGGGGTGGCCAAACTACGGACCGTGGGCCGCACCCGGCCCGCCGATCAGTTTAATCCGGCCCGCCAAATAGCTTGCACATTTTTTTCAAGCACCACATTTTGCAACTGTCGACAGCAGTGAAACAGCATTGTCTGCTGCCTCTCTTGTTGAATTGTCTGCCGCAGCAGCATTTAGCTGCAAGCAGCTCTACAAAGGTGTAAGAAATGGTATGATTTTATTGTTACTATTGTGCTGCATTACATTTTAACAAACTGTTTTTTCACAAATCACGTAAATCGCTCTGTATCCGGCCTTCCAGTAGCCAGGCAGTCACGAGTTCGGTCAAAAGCTTGGCCACCCCTGGATTATGGGATCGTTTTCAGGATAGCCAGCGGAGCTTACGGAAATTCGAGTATCGTCATAGTAAACCCCAGTGGCTTATGTTTTGTTTTTGAATTGTCGCTTAAGCAATAAATATGTTTTCCATGTACATGTAGCTACACAATCTTCGTCTGGAAACGTGATCGTCAACTAGACATTTGTTAGACGCCTATCGTGGGTCTTTAAGTTGTTACCTGCAAGCAGGGCTGCGGAACCGAAGTCGGAGTGCCGGAGCTGCGCATTTTGCCTGGAGCCGGAACTCAAATTAAAAATCAGGAGCCGGAGCTCAGTTTAAAATGTAGGACCGGAGCCGGAGCGATGGCCATTTGAGAGGTAGTTTCCGGATCTGGGTCCCTTCCTAGATACTAACGGTTTTGCCAATTAGACTTAATTTACCTAAAACAGTGCTCTGTATAACACACTTAACGCGATTTCGAGTAATGAGTGTATTGTGTAAAATCTTCACTCCCACACGCAACGCGCTAGACTTAACATGCATCACAGTAACAAGGAACACACAAATATAAGAGTTGCGTTTGCACAATGTTTGACACCAGATATTATCATGCTTGTAACTGCCAAAAGATGTCAAGTTCTTAGAGCCGTAGTGCTATGAATAAATAGTAAATGAAGGTATCGATTGTATCATTATGTGCAAAATTGTCTGGCCCACGCAAGGTCTACAGTAAGTGCGTATGTTACGGCAAGATTGTAAATTCGCGATGTTTCAGTGACCACGTCACTCGCCTTGCAGTGGCGAGCATTCCTAGTCTGAAGTCGCGTACAGTAATTACGGCGCGTCTGCGGCTCCTGCATGTTTTAAAGTTGTGGAATTGCTAGCGAGGCACCAGTTCACGTAATCGTGACGTTGTGTGTTTGGTGCGCTAACGTTGATTGTTGCGGTCATCTTGGCGGTGGCGATATCGTTTTTTGACCGATTCAACCAATCCTTCGATTTATTTAACCGATGCTTTTCAACGATTTAATTCGGTGATCGTTTGTGACCAATTCTTTATGTAGAACAACATGATCTGTAAGACGTAGAGTGAGTGGACCTGTACTGTATATTTCAGATGGCATTAATTGTGTCTGAACTCATTCGACAGTGATCGTTTCTTCGGGCGCGAGTGTGCAGTGGCTCGAATGAGCGTAATTCATAGTTATCAACTACGCATTTACTCAATGCGAACGAGTGCGCGTTGGCTCGAGTGAGCTCATTTGACAGTAAATGCTAATTTGGACGCGTGTGGGCGGTAGTTCGTTGAGTTGTTTTCCTTGTCATTAAATCGCGTTAGAAAACTTTTTTGCATATTGTGTTACTTGCTGTAACAGCGTAAATGTGGCCCACAGCACCAAATGAGTTTGACACCCCTGATCTTACCAATAAGCTACGCATTTTGCTGTCGGTTGCAGAATTCGCCAACCATGCCAAAATTTCTCTTTTTCATGGCCGGCGTGAGCTGTTTACGAGTTTGCAATTACAATAAAAAAAACAAAACCATTTTGCCAGGCGCGTATCCACGTAGAAGCGAAAAGCGGCGGAGTCCCCAAATTTGACTGCAAATATTGAACCGTAGAGCAAACATTGTCATGATCGCGAAAGCCAATTAACTCTGCTCAGGTTGCCTTGAAAACACTTAATACGTGAGCTAACGCTGGGTCTAACGTAACTCGAAAATTAATTTCGTTGTCCTGGGACAGGTGACATCCGCTATTTCCATACCAAACTATTTTTTTTACTTCCAAATGTCCATTGTTAATCACTTTCGCAACAAAATTTTATCTGCGCAGCGAAACGTTCATATCATACAATGTTGTGCAGGGTACCCCGAAAGAAGGGGCTTTTTTGTTTGGGCGTAAAAACGTCATGCACGTTTTAGACCCGTTTTTTTTCATATAAAGTCATGGTGCAGGAAGGCTCTTTACATATAAGGTATCGCTGGTCATATCTGGCCAAATAGGTTTTGCACTGAAAATTGCATTGACATGTTGAATGTAGTAAATTTGACACATTATCAGGTAACCATGGGTAGTATGGTACCCATATACCCCCATATAGGCTTTCAGGGACATTTTTGCAAAATAACTCTGGCACCATTCCATTAGTCTTTGAAAATCAGGAAAAGTCATGGAAACACAGGTTTCTAACATTTGTCTAAGTATAAAATCTACAAAAAAAGAAAGGGGTCGGGTTGGTCCGGCCCGGGTTATCTGAGCAGGGTTAATCATTCCACCAAGCTGCAGACAGTTCATATTTTGCCAAATTCACTGCGTTAGAGCTGAATGCCATTGCGTGTTGAGGCGCGTCCTGCTACCCAGTGATGGATTTAAGCATATAGGCCAAATAGGCCATGGCCAGTGGCGTAACTAAAGGTTTGAGTCAGGGGGGGCAAAGCTTAGCTGAAGGGGGTCCACTGGTCGCCGTAGAGGGGCCCACAATCCAAAACTCAGAAAACGTTTAGAAGTGAATATCTGGATGTCGTGGATGTCCATACTAGTTAAAAAGAACGAAAACACTCCGAAGAACGCAAAAAGCAACAAATAAAAGAATATTAAATATCAAAATGTCGGCTATAGGGGGGCCCAATTTTTATATTTAGCTTTCCAGAGGGGGCGACTTGCCCCCTTGCCTCCCCGTCAGTTACGCTAGGGCCCCGTGCTTTTGGGGGCCCCGCGGAACTCTTTACTATGACGACTCAATATTAACTATAAATTTGCAAAACTGCGCAGAGGCATAACTTTACATTTTACCTTGAAACGAGCGGAAATGCAAATGTATACTCTAGACCAGTGCTCTTCACCAGGGGTTCCGCAGAACCCTAGGGTTCCGCAAAACATGTAGTGGGGTTCCGTGGGTTTTAAGGGTTCAGTGGGGATTCCTCGTTTTTTAGGGGAAATAATTTTTGCTTCTGTATGTTGATGCTTCAATATGAAATTTTTTAGATCACCGTGCCGCATTCCGACTCCAAGTAGGCCAGTTAGTTATACGGGAGGTTGAGTGCAGATCGATAGGGGAACAAGAAATATCGAGAGTTGTTGCGCCACTTGTGCAATTAAGAAGAACGTTATTGTTGCATCATGGTTATAAGATATTGCCGATGTACAGCTCAAAGTAGACTGAGTAGAAAGTAGACTCAGCCTGAGTCTAGCACGGTTGCCACTCTGGCTCTTTTGAAGCCAGATACTGAAATTCTGGTTGTTTTTAAACAGCTTTGGCATTTTTTGGAAATAAAATAAGTCAGACAAATCTGGAATTTTCTGGCTTTTTTCAGTCGGAAAAGCTTGGCTCTGGCAAAACATTATCTGAGTTGCGTATATTCATTACAAATATTTTCTGACGAGAGTCTATTACCATGCAGGGTGCACAGAATATTGCAAATATTTTACTGTTGCCCAAAAAATGATTGACGTATAAGAAACAAATGTACGACAAGGTAATTATGGGGAAAGAAAGTGCTTCTAAGGATGGGAATTGTATTATATCGATGTTACTGACGAGTTTTAATCCCTACTTTGTGTTTGGTTATGCATTTTTATGTGTATATGCCTTAAAACTGCTATCTAGCTTTTTCTGACTTTTTTTAGCACAAGGTCTGTCTTTTTGGTGAAAACAGGTTGGGAACCCTGGAGTCTTGTAGAGAGTAGACTGAGTCACAGACTAGAGCTGCTGTTCAACCTTTGTGAAACAAATACCATATTTTCGTATGTGAAGCGAAATAATAACAGCGAAGGTGTGGGCGTCAAGTGTAAAAGAGGCACCTACCCCGAAGCGGACCAAATGTAATTCAATTGCCAAAGTTAGAAAAGGGAAAACACATATTTGAGATGCGGGTACTTTTTGCCGGATGACCAAATTCTGAATGTAGCAGCTACATTCCAGAAATGCAAGAACAACCGAGTCATTGAATTTCTTGCTTTCTAACTTCTGTTATTAATAACTGTTTATTTGTTGAAGTGTCTACAACGAAATACTTGACTTTCTTAAAAGTAATTCGTTTTTTTCAAATTTTTCTTAACGGGGGTTCTATGACAAACGCGAAAGTATATCAGGGGTTCCACGATGACAAAAAGGTTTACGAGCACTGCTCCAGACTCTTATCAGTACAGTAACAACACGACAATATTGTGCATCTGGGGGTGACAGATGCGGGCCATCTGTATGAAAGCGGTTACAAAAAAAGAATGAAAAAGAAAAAAACGGTACTTAAGTACAATTTTTCACTGACTAAAAGCTCGCAACAACACAAGACCGCCAGACACTACAAAACTCCAATGAAAAGCAATATTGTCAGTATTGAATTCTATGTTTGGTTGTTTTTAACTAGACTTCCTGCAAACAGAGATTGCTTGTTGAAGCTCTATATCAGGGGTCTCCAAACCTTTTTGTCCGACGGCCATATAAGCTATTACACAATAGCCCGAAGGCCGGGCATCTTACGTAATGTGATTGTTTCGGGATATGTTACATTTTGCCAAATCAAGAAATTCTTCGTAAATATATTATTTTTTCATTATTGATAAAATTTATTCGCGGGCCGGATGAACTGGCGTTGCGGGCCGGATTAGGCTCGCGGGTCGTGGTTTGGAGACCCCTGATCTAAGGCAATCGTAGAACCAAAGTCGGCACAACAAAAGATAGATTTTTGAGGGGCACTACACACGCGAGGGGCACACTTTCGCGCTTTTAAGACAAACGGCCAAATAGGTTACACCTGCGCGGGGCCGCAAAAACTAAGATGGTCGAGAGCCCTGCGCTGCCTAAATCCGTCCCTGCTGCTACCACATACCAGTTGAATGCACCGCTTGTTCTACTCTTTGGCGGGGTGAAATGCTGCAGAATTACATTGTTAGGTCATAAATCCGTGATCTAATGGAGCACGCGTAACGAATTTTTGCCAGACAGCGGCAAGTTATTTGTTAACTTATATCTATAGTTTTTTACACGCGGAATTTTGGTTCAATCAAGGGCATTAGTCAGGAGTTTAACGAGGGGGGAAAGGGGGGAACAATTTCCCTGGCGCCGAATCACTATAGGGACGCTGAATCACTGCGGGGGGCGCCGAAAAGTCCCAACAATGTCACAAGTACTTTCTTCATAAAAGTACATTCGCTTCCGAAAGATCTCAGGTTCGAACAATGGGGAGCCAACTTGTTTCTTGCCCCGGGCGCCATCCAGTGGCGTATGGTGGTCATTGTTACTGGGTGTGCGTTATTTGTGACGTCACAGTATGACGTCAGATTCACATCTAAAATCCAACGTTTTGGCAAAGATTTTTGACACAATGCATATCATTATACACGCACTCTCCTTATTCATTGTTGTATAACTTAATGTCATTGTATTTACTTTAAACTACCAGCGTTCCATCTTAGAATGCAGGTACAAAATACACTCAACGCCACGACCAAGCAATCATAACTGCAAAAATATCAGACTGCACATTTTACCAAGGAGTGAAACACACTCATCCCTACAACAGTGCAGTTTACATCTGCAAAAGCAGTCTGCACGAATGTCTCCTTCAATAAAAGCAGTCGAACCCACAAGGTGTGCGCCTCGAATGGCGCACACCCTGGTTTGTCAGATATGAGCGATAGGGGAGTAAAATTGAATCAGCCCTGGAACAGCGCAGCTCACAACTGCAGAAACAAGCTTCGGCTCTGCACGATTGTCTTGGCGATTACTAATTTGGAGCCCTGCAGGTGTGCGCCGGAATGTCGCGCGACCTGGTTTGTCAGATTTGAACAACAATTAAGGGATTACAAGTCACTCAGCCCTGGAACAGCGCAGCTCACAACTGCAGAAACAAGCTTCGGCTCTGCACGATTGTCTTGGCGATTACTAATTTGAAGCCCTGCAGGTGTGCGCCGGAATGTCGCGCGACCTGGTTTGTCAGATTTGAACAACAATTAAGGGATTACAAGTCACTCAGCCCTGGAACAGCGCAGCTCACACTGCAAAAGCAGTTTACGCAAATTCTCTTCGATTACGAGAGCAGTCGAGTACATACATATGGCGCACACCTTTCGGCTGGAAACTGGAAAGCACATAATTATCTTTATAGTATTTTTATGATTTTACCTTGATCGCACGATCTAGAAAGTGTCACTTCAAGTTGTGTTTCACAGTGTACACCTAGCACACCCTGAGTACGGAATGGGACAGTTCGGCGCCGCCGTTTCGGCGATGGACGTTTCGGCGATGAAATGTGAAATGTGTTTTCCTTTGGAATGTCCCCAAAGTGCAAAAGCTCGCGCTGCCGTCGTCTGGGAAGCGTGTAAGCGCAAGAGTCAGTCTAGCACTTGTCCCTGATCTTTCCAATTATGCTGTATTTATTGCGATTCATGATGCATACCGTGGATTTGGAAGTGCCATTACTTAGGCATACCTAGCCGGGACAGTCCCGGTTTTGAGGGCTTTGTCCCGGCGTCCCGGTCAGTCAACCAAAATGTCCCGGTTGGGCATTCAGCCAGCCAGGATAGTCCCACACAGTGGCGTAGCGAGGCTAGGTGCCGCCCGGGACCAGCCAATAAAGTGCCGCCTTTTCCACACCTCAAATTTGCTTACAATAATTTAAAATGTGTAAAGGTCAACGTTAACTATGTCAACACTCGCACGGGGCCCTCTTAATGTCGGGAACCATTGAGATAAAATCGGTGAAATAGGCCTAAAACCGGCTTTTGTTGAGAAGCGCTGGCTTGCAACTTTCATCATGATCCGTAAACTTGGTCTAGTTCAGGGGCGTGCAGAGGTCTTGTGATGCCGGGGCCCCGGGGCAACTGCTTGATTGTATGCCCCTTACCAAATGCTAATATTGAGGAATGTATAAATATAAGCACAGCAAAACTACCTGCCCCATCCCTTGCCACATGCAAAAGCATTACGCCACAAAAGCTTCACCTCAAGCGAGAGTAAAGAAGCGAAAAAATTGTCCGAATCTCGTACCACGTTACGCAACAACAGCAAGACACCTGAACGTTGTGAAAAAAATTTTGCATGGCACTTTTGACGAGAAAAAGGTGAAATGCGTTTCTGATGCTGGAGCTCTGCTTAAAAGAAAATGGTGTATTTTGAACGGTATCGTAGGCTACTTCTTTGGCTCCGAAGTGTATTAGCAGCTCCGAACGATGTTCATTCTGACAAATTTTCTGTATTATTTCGATCCTTTTTACAACAATTGAAAGCGAATCATCTATCTATGATTGCATTATTGCAAACTTTGCAATAGGCTTTTCTTGAATCAGCAGGACAGGCAGTAGTTAACACCGAGCCAAACTTCCAATTCTAATTCTTGCAAGCAAACATGTCGAAGCTTTTGACAATACTGCATTGCTTTGTCTTACCAAGGAGTTTTTTTTACCAGACATTACCAATTACCGCCACCGGCGTAACTGAACCAGTTGGACATATATGTGTCAGGGAATAAAAACATATCCTACCAATGCAATCTTTTAACTTAACGCGCTCACTAAGCACGTGACAGAAGCAATTCATTCAAAGCTTTACCAAGCCATCTAATTACTTATTATTACGACGTACTTAAAGCAGCTTCGTTGCTCCATAATAAAAATTCCAAATGATTGAAGGCAGCTGGTTGTGCCTCGTCCTGGTTTTGCCAAATTTAAAGCGTTTAGAAGAAGATGGGTTTCATCTCCAAAAACTGTTGAAACATTTTTTGCCAGGAATTTGCTACAAGCTAAACCTGCCAAACGGTTTTCAATATTCTGCTAGATATCAGCTCACTGCTAGATTGAAAATTTCACAGCTAACAGTGAAAAAATCTTGCTATAATACAAAACGCCGAAACGCCCGTCGCCTAAACGGCAGCAAATCAGCTAAAATGACAACTCTGCTATCTCGCTTCAAAAATGTCATTTTCCGACACCATCACATTATACAGACAAGCAGTTCTATTGAAACTGAGCAAAGCTAACTTTCCCGGGTTCTTCATTTCAACCGCCAAAATTTAATATTGATAAGCCCACCTAATGACCAGGCTGCAGCTTGTGGCACTTATTGAAAATATCCCACTGAACATTAAAAAATAGCATGACGCATGCCAAGAAATATTTATAGCCAATGCCCAGTTGTCAGGTGATGCAATGATGTGCCGTTGGAGTATTGCTAAGGATCGAACGATAGGAGACAAAAGATTAAGCCAGCTTTGACTAATCACCGTGATTTCATGCAGGGCCTTTTGTATTCGATTTTAAGTGGAGGGGCAATATAAACCCCAAATTACCGGATCAGTGACGTTTGCTAGTCTGCGGTCGAATGTCATCTCTTTGTTTTGTTCAAAGGATTTTTGACTGGGGTGAGGGAAGTGGCTTTGGATG
>JGI24159J19872_10007346_pt1 | contig 14440 bp, 7 predicted proteins | sample Ectturendosymbi4_FD_19872 | JGI IMG/M metagenome (IMG submission 19872) | reverse complement strand
GACGAGATAGTTTTATCATATCATGGGACAAGGGTGAATGAAATCTGGAGATGGATGCTAGGGGTGAACAAAACCAAAAAAGTTTAAGAAGCACTGGTCTATCTAACCATAAAATTAATTAAATAAGTTGATGAAATTTTTCTGATACAACCAATTTATGCCAAAAGATTTTTTAGTTTTTATGGACTTTCTTTTTGCTAAGAGGAGAAAACTTTCACTTCGCATGCAAACCCGCAGTGTTCGACATTCTTTTTCGTTTGACAACCGATCGATTTATTTACTTCAGACGTTCCGTGTCAGTAAAGGTCGTGAAGCAAGAGTTTACTGCTGGTGACATGGCTGCCTCACCTTCATCCGGTAAATATATTTTGGCTCCGAAACTCTTTTAGGTTCTGCAAAATTATGATGCTGTCAAAGTAGTCACATGTTGCAAAAATGCTTTCGTGTGTGGGTTACTACTCGCATGGCCACTGCAAGTCCGGCCGCTCCAAACATCAGGAACCCCCAACCGCGGAGGTGCAATCGAGAGACCCCACGGGCACAGGAATTCCCTCAAAAGTTTGTGAAGTGTACGAAAAGTTCCATAATATTGTTTATTTTCTGATTTTGGTCACCGCGTGTCAGAAATGAGGATTGTTTTCAGTTTTCCCAGCATTTCACAGAAAACATTCTTACATATTTTCGGCACAATTTCACATGTGTTTTTGAGGGCGTTCGTCGGGTCGAAGCCGCCCTGTTCCCGAGTGTTTGTAAGTTTTCCTCTTACCTTGGTTTGAAGCGTTAATTAGAATGATTTTTTAGTGGACAAGTCACTGAATTCGCAAAACGTAGTTTTTGCTTTTTTTCTTGTAGTACAGTAGTTGTCTCGTTAAACAAACGCTTCAGGATGGGTTGCATGGAGACTGGAGAGTTAGTTGCCGCTTTTCATGAGAGATGCGAACAAGCAACGTAAAGAATGACAAGCCTGCCAGTGTAACAGGCAAACAACAACAGAGATTGCCCGCTCGATCAGGTTCATTCTGTTGTTGCTTGCGCACTGCAACATTCTTGAAGTACTTCCCGGTCGCACGCTCCACGCATGTGACGCAATGCGCCGTCACAGGAGAAATGTTGTTGGCTACGGGTGACCTCCGTCGCTGCGCACATTTTGCGATTTCTGAGGTGCTAGTATTGAATAAGCTGGAGTTGCTTTTCCCAAGCAGCAGGCAATGGCGATGACGCACTACGCCCGCGATGGAATATACGATTTGTCAATTTGATTTTCCCAGATTATCCGCTTTCCTTGAGTCCAATCGACTGGCAGGGAAAAGTCGATGCTTCTTTGCAACCCATCACTAATGCTGGTGAGTGCGATTAGGTTGAATGCTGGTAAGAAACATATTTAGAATTAAATCGACATGTCGAAATATCTGCCCGTTCGTTCATTGTGTATTGGGCTATTTTTGAGTAGGTGAAAATCTTTGCTGGATATAGCTTTAACCAGGCTAATAATTGCAACGGCGAAAGCTGTAAGTTTTGGCCCTAAAAATTTAAGGTCAAGGCCTAAATTTTATTGCCCTTCATTATTTGCGGGGGTAAATTCAAAACCAGCCGAAAGTATGGGAACACCTTCCTTTGAAATTGGAATAGTTACGTTTTGCTTTCAAATTCAATCCAATTGAACCATTATATTTTGAGCAGCCGACCTGGAAGTGAAATTTTAACAAGCTGTTTGTTGTAGTCAGCCAACATAACTACTTCAGTGGTTCCCGAACTCGAATGTTTTCCATATCCGTGAAATCGTTCGTATTTCTTGGTTGGGTTCGCCATCATATCCGTTCAACTTGTCAGGTGACAAAGAACTTGATCTCCGAAAGTATAAGCTACTAGCCCTGGACTGGCAGACAGACAACAGGCAGCCAACGTTTGCTCAAGTTGAAAATCTAAATTCGGTCAGACTTTGCCTTTTCTCTCGTTTTTAAAGGCGTTTGCGCTGTTGAATTTATTTACTTTTGGTATTTTCTATCCTTTCGCCTGATGCGTAATTGTGCGTAGTGTTTTAAAGCTTTATTAAAGACCTTTGTATTTTGATTTTGTCTCGGTGTAGATTTTTTCTCGGCATTTTTTGTGACTCGACGTTTCCCAAACACTGATCCACCATGATTTGTAAGCGGGATGTTTGAGGCCCGATGGCGCGCAATTGTGTAGCTGCCAAATACCAGTTTTCTGGTAACGATCTGATGTGTCTATTCAGACTTACAACCTCGGACCTCCTCTTCAAAGCGAAACGTCTGACCTTGCTTCTTGTTTACATCTGTTCACGGAACCTGAAGTGTTGGACGTCAACGAAGCATGGTGATTGCCAGTGCATGCAGTCGCTTCATTGCGCGGATTTGATGTGTTTGTCAGATACTTGCAGCGAAAAAAGATCGTTTCGTGTAGCATCTGTTGCCGTTCGAAGTTTCTTTAATTGAACCTATACCCAAAATCGAGGTCGAACACTTTGTTGAGAGCTAAAATGTTAAAAAAGTTGACTTACAGTTCTCACTTTATAGCCGCTGTTGCAATCTTGGTTACGTTGTGTTCACAACATTCTTTGCTCTTTGTCAACGTGTAGGTATTGTCCTCAATGCAAAAAGCACCGTGAGGCGACGAAACGAATGATGGTTTGGCAACTTCCTGAAATACTCATCCTGCAATTAAAGCGTTTCTCCTTCAAGAACTTCATATGGAGAGATAAGATCGACATGTTCATTGACTTTCCGATCCGGTAAACGGGACATGCTTTTCGTTTAATTAGTACAAACAACTTTGAAAACGGTTCATCAAAAATGCGGATCTGTACGAACGAGAAAAAATCGAACTTGCTATTTATTTAAACCATGTCAGATTTTTTGGTTTCAACTGCGGTGCAGTCGATAGGCGCGAGCGCCGCAGCCGCAAGTGACTTTTTGTTTTCTTACACGCGTGTGTCTTGGATGAGCACTGTCTTCGTGGCAATGTGTAGTTCGGCATATCTTGCCCAATGTTTACAACTTCCCTGCAGGGGCCTGGACATGTCTCGATTCTGCGTCAACTCCAAAGCATCCGGTCCGCAACTGTACGATCTCTTCGCCGTCGTGAATCACCACGGCGGAATATTCGGCGGTCACTACACGTCGTATGTGCGCTTGCCAAAGCTGGACAACTCAACAGAGGATGAAGTCGGTAGGCTGGTAGCTCGCGTGATATCCCTGCCACAGCTGTCATTGCTTCGGGCTGACACAGTTCGGTTGAAACCTCGCTTTGTTTTACGACAAACCTCAGTTGAAATGAACCTAGCGCGAGACATCGAAAGGTTACCTGCGAGAAATTCCTGACGGAGTTGATACATTTTTGTGAAACGCCCGCCAGACTGTTGAAGAGTCAAGTGCTCTTAGCTGAACATACTGTACCGACTCACTTCGATGCATTAACCGAAGCTCATAGTCATTTTTCGTAAAAGCTAAATGTATCCATTTTTTGTACCGGGTTGGACCAAACTTTCACTAGCAAGTAACCGAACTTGTGTTTTCTGCCAAGTGTGTTGTACAGGGCCATTAAGTCACCGCTGTCTAAATTCACGAGACATCACCGAACTGAGTGGTGGTCTTTCGCAAAAAAATTCCACCTGACACATTCAATACAGAAAAGTGCTAAATCGGACAGATGTCACTGCAAAGCGTTCTCATTGCAAATTTTTGTGCAAAGTTTCAGATTTGTCATTGCCGTTACCAAACACGGTTACTGGTTCAAAGTGTCCTCCATTGTTGCAGGTGCAGTGCAGGCCTATATTGCTTGTGCTCCACGTGTATTTTTTTGTAAAATCCGATCTGTCGACCTAAGGCAGAAATACACTTACGTGGGAGCACAAAACAGATATTAGTTACATTCAAAACATCCTTCAGTGAAGTGAAGGTATTTGCAGTAAATAGCAAGAAGTCCTGCTTGCAGAAGCAATCCTGATAAACCTTTTGATAGAATTAAAAAAAACGGGATTCTTGCAGTGCATTCCGGTTTAGCAAAATCTGTCCGATTTCACGTTGGTTTTGTGTTAAATGTGTCCGATACAATGTTTAACGAATGATGCCTCAAACGTCGAGTGACTTGGCGTTGCTAAAAACCGTGCTGTGACGTTGCGTTCGTCTCAGTGGAGCTCGTTAGCGTTGTGTATCAGCTTTTAGAAGCAGATTGTCAATACGAGCATTTACGCCGTGTAATTATCCTTAATCAAACGTGCAAAGTTGTAGTTAAGAGTGAGGGTCATGGAACGGGGGTGCTATTATTAATCGAAGAGTTATCGTGAAATTCTGCGTTGCGTGATGTTCTATTCTTTAAACCAGTGGTTTTCAACCTGGGGGTCGTGAACCATTTTTGAAGGGGTCCCGAGTAAAAGAAAAAGAAAAATTGCGCGTCGATGCTTCGAAGCGTTTTTGCAACAAACTGTTCTTTGTAGTAAGTTTATCGTTTCGGATTTTGCGATCAATGGTATGTTCCGACATTGAATATGACTTTCTTCGTCCAAGTGTTAGCGTCGTAAGCGTGGTTACAGAAGGTTTGCACTTGCGCTTGTATTACGAGTGCCGAATCCGCCTATTCCTATCACAGCATTCTTGAATTTTAATGTTGAATTCATCTTGCTGTTTCTAGGTTGGCGATTATGTGATGATAGCCACGTGCGAAAAGTTTCATCCGAAGAGCAGGTTGTCAGTAAAGCCGCCTACGTCATTCTGTACAGGAGAAGAAAAATGGAACCAAGTTTTCCGGAGGTGGGTTGGTTTGTTTTGACGATAAGTTATTGAAACGAGTGATGAAGCGCAGCAAAGGTGATTTTCAGAGAAATGTCGAGTTTTTTTGTTTCACAATCCAGGACCAACAAGACAATATTAGGAAAACTTCGCACAGCAGTTTGATAACAGGACTGCGGAAAAGATTGTCATGTCACTTTAACAAACAAAATTTTGTCGTAACTTTAATGCTCAAAGCAAGTGCAGAAGTTGTGAATCGACCACTTGATGAAACTCGATCAGTTTTTATCCTTTTTTTGTCAATAAAGCAAACACGACCAAGGCAGAGAAAAGTAAATTAGTGCGTTCGCCTCTTTCCTTGAAATCCTCGGGTTCGATCGAGACCTGGTCAGAGATCGGATGAAGATTTCACTGTGATTGTGTTGACAGGTTTTCGACATGTTCTTTGATTCCGACCAAATATCGTTTTTATGTCTTGAAATTATTGTAATTCAAACACGTTAAGAGTTTTTGGAAAACAGTCAATGACGCAATTCACCACGTGCAATTGTTATTTATTGTCGCAGCCGAACACTTTTTTACAGGTACCTTTGACTTCGCTTCAGAGGAACATCAACCACGGTATGCTGAACATTTTGCACGCATCTCGTGTCGATAGCAGAGTTGACAAGTTTGGATGTAATTGCTGAACATCGCAGCTATTTCAGTGATTGGGCAAATTGATGAATTGGAAACTTATAATGTAGCATGGAAGCGAGATATTTCTAAAGTTTCTGCATATTCTAAGGTTTCGAATGATTCACTCATGCAGAATATCTATTGTTTATGGTGATTTTCAAAGGAAGCTGGACTGAGTTGTTTGTTTGCTGGTCCGAAACGCTCTTTCGAAGAGTAGTAATTCGCAAGCTTGAACAGATTATGTGATGAACTAGTGCAGTGGGCCGTTTTAGCACATTTATATAGCTTTTATAAGTTACTCAAAAGCTTACCGGTTGTTCTGTGAATTACAATCTTCATTTCAAAATTGCCGTTTGAGATCTTTCTCCTGTAAAAAATATCTGAAAGTAGGACAGATCCACATTTGCAAAACCTTCAGTTTTCCTGATCAGTGTTGTCACCGTGTTCATAGCGATCGACGCAACACCCTGGTCTAGAACTGTGCAGAGCACAGCAGGTTGATTTCGTGTTAGACTACTGAAGTGTAGTGGACTCTCCTGCTACAGGGTTGGGACGCCTGTTTGTTTCTTACCGGGTGGATTGCTCTGCAGTGCAGGCTTTGAAATGTGATTTGCCAGTTGCAAGTAATTGAAAAGGTTAATCGCGCATCTTTCACTTCATGGTTCGTCGCAGATGAAGCGGCGACGACCAGTGCGCAGGTTCGGGACAGGTCAGGCTCGGTCACTCCCCCGCGCTCGCGAGCCGAGAACGATCTCCAAGATCCGTCAACGACAAACAACTCGCCGAGCTCGACCAGCAGCTTGTACGAAGATGCGAGCGAATCGATGGCAGACGACGAGCAGCCGTCGGAGAGCGGCTCCGAACCTTACTTCTTAACGGCTTGCTTCAGCGGCGATTACGATCACGCCGCGAGTGTGGACACAATCACTGGAGAACCTCTGATTAAATACTCGGTAACACGCGGCGCCAGAACGGCCCAATGCCTTCTGTTCTTTGTGTCCAGCGTGGTATTTGTAAACAAGAATATTGGTGCAGAGGCAATTCTAATGTGAAAATACGAACAGAAACCGAGATAAATAATTGCTTGCGATTGTTAGTCTGATCGACACTATCGTCATTCCATGCCATATGTTTTATCGTAATGCTAGAGTTCTGTCGTGGTTGATTTACTCTCGAATCTAGGGAAGCGCAATCAGATCAGCACGAAAGTTTTTTCCTAATGCTGTTCCCAGCTAAACACGTATTTTGCACGTAACCACGTGTCTGCAAGTCATGAGTTACAGTAGCGACCTTTTCGCTTTTTCGAGCTAATCCCGACCTGAGGACGGCATATATCAGCAGCAACTGGTGTTTCCTGCATTTCGTGGCTGCCTACAGATGGCGCCACATGTGAATATTGTGATCAGGATTAGATGTGGCTAAAAGCGTCAAGTCTCTGTAACAGACACCACAAGCGAAAGATCGAAATTCACTTATCCTATAATCCCAATTAAGGCAGGGGTCGGCAACCTACAGCACGCGTACCACACTTGGCACGCCAGCAATTTTTAATGGCACGCAGAAGCTCCCAAGTTTTGCATATAAATTTTGTTATGAATCACACAGAAGGTATATTGACCTTGACGTGTATATAAAACGTATACGTTGTTGGCACACTGAATGATTTGCTGACGCGTGAGTGCAACAGCATGTGCTGTGCATGTACAACACATAAGAGTAATATCCTCTAAGAATAGAATAGTACCAATAGAGTGATCTCAGGGGTGTACTTTATTATTGCTTTCCTATTAATTTTATGCCCCGAATTAAAACCTTTCGCTTGTGCTCGCCGCAGTAGTTAAAAGGCGATACAGATAACTGTAACAAATTTGCGATGTTACTCTCGAAGAGTTTTGAAATTGTCGAATCCATCAAAACACTTTGACATTTCAGGAACTTTTTGACCCAAGCGGCGAATTGATAAGTGGTGACGGACAAAATCTTGAGCCAACTGCATCTTCGTTTGACACATCAGCCAACAGCGGTGCTGGTACTGTTCATAGTCTGAGCGCTGATCAGTCCAGAGGTAAGTTGGCCGTTATTTCTAAGCAACGCTATAGTGCAGCCACAGTAGTCCATGTTTTAAATCAGGTATTATCTCCAATATGGAGGCGGCCGGATTAACCTCATGACTGGCAATTAATTTCAATTCTCTCCATTTTAAGCGATTCAAAACGTCCTCTTCACTCATACCAATTTTCTTGATTTCCTCTTCCACTTACCTTCTCCATTTTTTTCGTGGTTTTCCTCGCCTTCCATTTATCTTGAAGACCAACGCCCTTCTTAGCACTTCATCCTCGTCCCTTCTCAAAACATACCCAACATACTATCGTACCCCATCTGCTTTTGCCAACTAATCCACCGTATCTTGTAAACCTAACATACCCACCACTTCCTTCGTATTCTTCCTGTCCACCAACTTAACTCCACACACCACTCTCATAACACTTCTCTCAGTTCGTTTCAAAATCGCCATTTCATTTTCTTTCAAGCACCACGTTTCGCTTCCATACAACATTGCTGGTCTCACATAAACTTTCATAAATTTTTCGTTTTATCTAGAAATGTTGGAATTACTGAAACACTAGTTTTAAAAAATGCGGAAAATTAATATTCGGTTGCGGTCTGTTGAGACTTTCAGAGGGGATGGGTGGATCCAGGAATTAACGGCAATCTGGAAAAAGTTTATTATCTTGAAGAAGCAAATGTATTTTTTTGTGGAAATTTTCGTCTGAGATAAACTTTGTCAGTATAGTACAACCTTTATATTCTCAGTGACGCCTTGCTCGACGTAAATGACTAAAAACTGGGTTGCGGACAATCGAGTGATTAAGAAACTATGGTTTGTTCAACGATCGCTCGGTTTGATTATTAGCTGCACAGCATAAGCTCGTACGTAACCACGATTACATCGCAGGCGATGGTCAACACGTGGAGCTGATGGAATGCGGCAGCTCCGGTGGATCTCCGGCCGCTTCGCGTAAAAACCCATCGGGAACAAGCTGCGATCACGCAGCTGCCTTGCCTTATACCGACATGGACGCTATAGATTAAAGTTTGACCAGTGCTCGTTCTTAATGCCTTGACGTTCGAGAAAACCTCGCCGGGTCGGGACAGGCGACTCGTTTCCTGCAGCGACGACATGACCTTTTGACCTAAACAGTGTGAAGCACAACCACAGCTCGTGTGTCAAAACAACAGCAGATTCCATTGCCTCTCTCCAGTCTTTTTAATCGGAAACCGTGTACCGAAAGTTCAGCGGACAATATTTTAATTTTTGTTCGTTTGAACGGGAAGTTATATTTACCCGATGCAACGTGCGTTGATTTTTACTCTGGTACGCTTCTGAACTTTCAAGAAGAATTTAAAAACGTTATTTCATGTGGCGCGATATTGGAAGTGGCAACGATAAGCGGCGAGTGCAGAGCTTTTGGGGCTATGCATTCATGCCTGCGTGTATTACAGTGTTTCGTCATAGTTTACGCTGCTGGCGACTGACATTCGCATTCACTGTTGTAAAATGTTGCAACCGCCCAGCTCCACCTCTGCCATTACAAATGTCCACATCAGATATATGGAATTGACAGCCTGTGTCATGTCTTGTTCGAGTTGCTGTTTGTATTGTTGTTGAATTAAATTTTTGGAAATATTCTTTGGTCGTATAATTCAAAGGAAACCAAATGTTGAGTCGCGACGCCCTGTTGCGTCGTTTTCCAGTTTCAAGGGCGTCGCAAGCTTATCACTACCAAGAGAATGGATGTACTTGTAAATGATTCTGCAAGAGTTTCCGAGGATTGGGTCAAGTGCAGTGATAATACAATTTCGAAATTGATTTTAGCAATGAGGTAACAGCAAGTTCAGGCGCAAAATTCAGTTCGTTTAAGACAGGTGAGCTATACTCGAACACGACGGGGAAGGTGGTGTGGCTAGTCCTTCTGATTCTGAAGTGAGCGCTGTGACGTCAATGCCGCTCTTTGTGTAGGCCTGTACTCGACTTCGCGAAGGCTCCAGTTAAATGTTACTACGGGAATGCACGCAAGCAGGCAGGGCCGCAACCAGCTGAGCAAAATGATTGTAGCTTGTACCTAACATGATTTTGAAGATTTTGGGGGTAATTGCCCAGTTGCGAGTCTGCAAGCAGGAAAGTGCGGATGTGTCAATCATGGCAGGGCTGCGCTATCTTAGCTTTCAGCGAAGCTTTGCTTCGATTAACATTGCGAAAACACGGTTTGACTGTGCAGTATATGAAACAGAAGTTTTCGCGTCATGCTTAACAACGCGGCTTGTTTTGTTAGTGCCATTGTAAGCTGCATAGAACACAACTGCATTTGTATGTTTGTGCACAAATCGCGTTGCTAAGAACATCGCAACATGGATGACGGATGCGTTGTAGAGCATTGATGTACACATTACAATGTTCATAGCTGTCAGTAGTCTTGAAGCACGTTGATGATTGTTTGATGTTGGGAGATTACAGTCCAAAGTCGTTGCCATCGATCTCAAGCAAATGTGTACCCTTGTCTGCGCCATTTAATGTCACGGTGTCGTTAACTCAGCTGCATATGGTGTTGCACCTAACATTTTTCGTAACAAACCAGTGTGATCATGTCATTTCATTTGAATGCGTTCGTTTACAACGCATTAAGATCTTTTACAGTACTTCGAATCGGCAGGGTATAGACCAGCATTACTTGCGCGGGCCAGCGGTCGTCCCAACACGGGTTTAGTTCAGGCTTGTAGATTTTAGACACGAAAATCGAAAACATGGATCAGGTCAACCGCTTAACGTGAAATTCAAAACTGTTTGCCACTTGTTCGAAGTATAATACTGAAATCTTTACGTAAAATCTGCAATCAGTTGACGCTTTGCTGCTTTGGACATTGCGTTTCTCATTTTCCTGATGTGTTCGAACTTTTGTTTTCGTGCGCAACCACGTAACCAGTGAAATGTTTCAAGCCTTACATACGCTGTCAAATTTGGAATGTTGAAAGTGCGCGAGAATAAGATTTCACTGCGCAAATGGTATGGTGGTACTGCGCGGTTGCGCGAACACTGGTCATGATTACGTGCAAAGGCCAGCCACGATTCCCCGACATCAAATCAATCACAAACGCATTGCTCTCACAGACGATCTGGAACAAAGGGCATTATGGAAAAAACAAATTCACGATTCAACAGAGCCCTACATATTTGCAGAATATAAAACTCCTCTTACTGCCAAACCTGATAAATGCATAATTGTGATCTGTAGCGACCAACACAAACACATTCTATGCATTTCCTTTTGTCTAACACTTTACAATTTTTCAAATCGTTGGACAAGATTAGCACAAAGTAGATGTTTAAGTTATAAAACGATATTTGGTCGGAATCAAAAAACATGTTGAAAATCTATCTCAACACAGTTACAATGAAATCTTCATCCGATCTCAGTCCAGGCCTCGATGGAACCCGAGGATTTCAACGAAATAATGGACGTGCGTCGAACTTCACTGTTACGTTGCATCAGTTTGTGATTTGACGTTCAGCTGGTGGTTGGCCGAGTGGTTCTTCAAGTGGAAGACGGAGGAGCAAACGGTATTCTTAACTGAAAGCCAAGTCTCCAATTAGGTAAAATTGAAAAAGTTCGACAAATAAATTTCTGATCACTGCTATAAGCAACAACCTGCCACTGGAGCTACAGAAAATAGTCACGGCTGCTGGTACAACAAAACTTCCGTAGATTTAACGAAAATTGGCGACAATGCAGTCCTTATACTTTTCAGTGAAGCACACAAGACAAGAGGATTGCTTCATATTTCCCACAAAAGAATGTTCACGTAACTTTCAAACCGATTAGTTTGTTTCAAGCGAGTCAGAAACCTGAACATGTAAGCGTCTATTAGAGACGTTATTACTTGGGAATTTCTGTGAAGCCATCGGAGATTACAAAACCGTAAACCATACCTGATTCTATACGCTGATGTCTTTCAGGATGGGAGAAAAATTCACTTTTTAGTTCACTGCAGTGTTCAAGGCACTTGAAACAACGCGATATGTAAAAAACAGTCCGCTATTACACTCGACCAAACAGGCAATATTATTTTTGAGACGCCACAAACAGTAGCGGACACAGGCTAATTTGGTGGGGGGGAGTGCGATATCGATTTGCAATGAACCTAATGCTTCACAGGACCATATTGCATAAATCAATCACTTTCGCATACGTACATTTACGAGGAAACAAGTCGAAGCTTAGTTTAGTTTAGAAGAAGCTTCAGTGATACAACTGGTCAAACTTTAACACTGCGCCGCCACGGAACCAACAATGTGGCACATAACAACGATCTGATGTAGTCACCGGCGTCGGCGCAGGTACACCGAGGACTCGAGAGAAACAGTTCACGTGACGACATAATACTTATTCCAATTGTGGGTTACGTATGTTACAGCACAATTACTGGCAGTGTTGCCAATTTAGTCTTTTTAAAACCAAATCTGGTTTACTTTGCAATCGTTTGGTTTATTTTTTTTCGATTTGGTTTATAGTTTATTTTTTTTATTTTATGGTTTGTTTTTAGTTTTTCAAAGTTCTTTTACGCCAGGTATCAGCTGTGTTCCCTGCAATAATATATGTTTGGTTTCGGCGTTTTCATGAAAATCCAAGCAAGCTTTCGGACACTGTTGTTCTTAACAACAGTCTGTTCCAACATATCGTTGTAACAAGAACAAGTCCGCTACAACCCTTGACATGTCATGTAGTTGATTTCTTGAATGCAAGACCTTATTTAGGTTGTGAAAGTAAACGTTTGATAAGAAACATGGCTTGTTCTGAGTCAGACGAGGAATCCGTGAGAAATCCAAACACTGTTTAAGATTCACTTTGTTCCTATTAAGCAAGTACAGGGTACCAACTAATGCAAATATAATGAAGGAAATGTAACTGATGTGTGTTTCAAATGGTTTATGAAACCTTATAGGACTTTCAATTTAGTTTTTGGGTGAATTTGGAATAGAAAGTGAAATGATTAGGAAAATTTAATACCAGTGGCAGCATTTGATATTTGTTCGTTGGCAAAATTTTACTGACACAGTAGCATATTGGACTGAAGTAAGTTTGTATGAATGGAGATACCTTCGGAGAAAACCCATAAAAAAACTGGGTGGTTTTGCTCGGTTCCCTTTTAAAACAGACTTGTTCCTAACAGTCCACTCACAACAGACCACTCAAAACAGACCACGTTCGTTACAGACCTGTTCATATCAGAACTGTTCATAACAGACCAAGTTCATAAGAGACCGCGTTCATAACAGATTCGTTCATAACTGACCCGTTCATAACAGACCACGTTCATAACAGACCACGTGCATAACATACCAGTTCATAACAGACCACGTTCATAACGGACCACATTTGAAAACAGACCACATTCATAACAGACCCGTTCATAACAGACCATGTTCATAACAGACCACGTTTGAAAACAGACAACCTACATAACAAACCAGTTCATAACAGACCATGTTTAAATCAGACCCGTTCACAAAAGACCGCGTTCATAATAGATTTGTTCACAACAGACCCATTCATAACAGACCACGTTCATAACAGACCCGTTCATAACAGACCCGTTCATAACAGATCAATTCATAACAGACCACGCTCATAACGGACCACATTTGAAAACAGACCACATTCATAACAGACCCGTTCATAAAAGACCATGTTCATAACAGACCACGTTTGAAAACAGACAACGTACATAACAAACCAGTTCATAACAGACCATGTTTAAATCAGACCCGTTCACAAAAGACCGCGTTCATAACAGACCTGTTCACAACAGACCCGTTCATAACAGACCACGTTCATAACAGACCCGTTCATAACAGACCCGTTCATAACAGACCAATTCATAACAGACCACGTCAAAACAGACCACGTTCAAAACAGACCACGTTGAAAACAGACCAGTTCATAACAGACCACGTTCATAACAGACCATGCACGTTGATAACAGAACACGTTCATAGCGCACCCGTTCAGAACAGACCACAATTGAAAACAGACCACGTTCGTAACAGATCAGTGCGCTCAGGGGTGTAGTGCTAAAAAAAGAGGTGTGGGAACGCCCTCCCTTCGCGTTCCCACCCCACTGAAACATTGATTTATTGATTTAGGTTAAAGCCGAGCTCTAACACTAAATATCGCTCAGATGCCCTCACACGCAAAAAGCTCCTTTGGTTCTCGCAGTCCACTCAGGCAAACTATAGTTTGCCTGTAACCTACTCCACAACAGCCTGAAAATTTCAAGACTAATTATTCCGCTGAAAGCAAGACAGCAGACCAGGGCCGGATTTACCAACAGGCTATGTAGGCTTAAGCCTGGGACCTCAAGATCCAAGGAGGCAGCCAGAAACCTGTGGTCCCCATAGAGTCAATTGCCGGTATATGATCAGTTCGATAAATATTCGTCAAAATTTTGTATTAATTATTTATTCATGAATTCACCTAATCCAGCTATGTCCAACCTGCAGCCAGTTTTATTCACCTAATCCAGCTATGTCCAACCTGCAGCCAGCATGTTGCCCAGTCGAAGTTTTTTCGAGAAATTTTTAAGGAGCTTCAAAAGCAAGCAAAAGTGACTTTGCCAACTGGCAACCACAGAACTCTACCCCATAGAGACAAAGAAAAGGGTAACAGCAAGAAAATGACAAAAGCGCGTTTGGGTCTAATGCCTTACTTTAGTGGTTTTTAGTTTATCCAACCACGCGGACCGTTTTTCCTTGGCGTGATGTTCACTAACTGCTCAAGAAAAAGGTATATTCAAAAGAATTAAAAATGAATTAAAGGTTGCAATGTCCAGCAGAGCCTCTGCTAGAGGTTGCCCGCACAAAGCATTCGGTGCATTAAAAGTGACAAACTTAATTTTAATGAATTCCTGGATGATCTTGTTATGAAGAAGGCCAGGACAAAACCTTTTTAAATCGTTTACTG
>JGI24159J19872_10007345_pt1 | contig 14440 bp, 11 predicted proteins | sample Ectturendosymbi4_FD_19872 | JGI IMG/M metagenome (IMG submission 19872) | reverse complement strand
TGTATGAACCCTGTATAGGCATAGCGCATTCGTGTTGAAATAACACAAAAAATCCAATGCACGTAGACGGTGTAGATAAAAATATTTATACATAAGTCATCACTAACGTTCGCATTCAAGCTTGATCTCACGGCGCCTCACATCTAAAACTGCGCAGCCCAAAAGCAGACACTGGAAAATTGAATTCTGTCCACTATTTTTCACTTTGTAATTACCTATATTTTGCAAATTCGGAAAGTACCTGAAAAGAGCTACTTCGAGGGGTCAACCTCACAGGTATTGTATTTTTCGCATTGTGTCTTAGTCGTTCTCTCATTATCGCAACACCAGCGTAGATGTACACCTCAAATCATTATGCAAAGAAATTATTATCAAACATGAAGCAGCAAAACAATCGATCCAAGCTTTAATTTTCTCCATTTCAGGACGCCAAACTGTATAGAGAACGCCACAACAATCTCACTGGAGCGATACAGCCGCAGGAGCGACAAAGGAATCAGTAAAAGTTTCGAGTTGGTCCACTTTGTGGCTGTGAAGCTGGACTTTTAAAGAAAGTGCTTGAATGAGCTTGGCAATTTCCACACAACACCGTTCAAGGCTGGTTCAAGAGTAAGACATCAGTGGAAAAAATGAACTTAACTTAAATTGCCATCACTAATTCACCTGCATGATTGATTTTCATCGTACTGTTATTCAGAGTTTTCATTTGCAACCCACTTTGGGTAGAATATTTCGGTTGAAACAAGACACGAAAATCTTTCTGGCAACAGCAGAGTGAACTTTCTTTCCTGCGAAGATCCGCACCTGGTTATTTTTCTCAAAGGACAAATTTTTTGAAACCTATTTTCGTGCCTTGTTTCTATTTTGAAGCAGTTCACTACTTTTCTTGCTTTGTTGCCACAAAAAATGCTTTGACAAAAACTCAGCACCGCCGTTTCAGGAAATGAAAATAGGCGAACGCTGGAAGACGTCTGCTGAGAATTTTAGCCTAGAAAAAGATGGTTGTACCTTTGCTGAGGGAGAGTGCAAGACAAACAGTTGTATCCACACCTTTCCTTACAGGAAGAAACTGCTATTAGCTGGAACTCACGTGGTTTGTAGGCTCATCAAAAAATCTGGGTGGTTGCAGGTGAAATGAAAAACGCTACCCGGTTTAGCCACTAATAACAGCGACTTTTGTGATCGAGTAAACCTTTATAATACCACACTAGCAATCCTGCTGCTGTCTGACTTCTTGCATTGCGCTTATTTCAGGATGAGTGTTATAACCATGTGGCAGGTATGCAAAATCTGCGTATGGCACAAGTAATATTTTTCGGTTCGCAAATCAATCAAGCGCATCAGGAAATGCGCCGGTTTAGGTATAGCCCGGGGCCTACGAGAGGGAGGTGCAGAAGATACATCGTACCCGGGCCCGGTAGTTTTGGGGCCCGGGAGTATGAAAGTGCACACGTTATGTTTTTCTGTAATCAAGGCCAAAATTGCAAGTGTAAGGCAGTTGCCAGTATAACAATTAATCTATTTATAAATCTTAGCAGGGTAACTGTTTTATCTATATTCTGATTACTATACAAACAAGCTATACAAATTATAACAGCTGCACCTGGAGCTAGGGGGCCCGGTATCGGTCTTTGTATCTCCTGGTAAAATTTCTCTCAGAGGCCCTGGTTTTGCCTGCGTTTCACCAAGCAAAAGTTTGCACAAGTTTTATACCTACGTCATATTCAGGTGTTTGCGCACAGGTGTCACAAAAATGCATATGAGGACCGGAGGAAAATGTTTCCGTGATAGGAAGGTCAACAATTCGCAGTCGTTTCTCATGACACCCTCACGCAACGACGTTTCACGAAGCGACCTCCCCTCAAACACACAAAATAGCCCCACAACGCGCTGATCACTCATGCTTCAAGCAGACATCGCTCAGCATTCAACTTTTTTTGAGACTCTGTAGATTTGTAAAAAAGGAAAGGCGCGGTATTGTCAGTTTGGATCAAGCTGGCAATTGAAGCAACGTGAAGATCTGTGGGCGAATACGAGCAGAACGGAAATTATCCAAAACACAAAGAGTTGAATGGTGGGCGAGACTGGTCTCCTTCTGCCAATGAAAACGCTGCAACGCTCCGGCCTTTGTTTGTTTACTTGGTTTTTGCGCAATATGCTCTTTAATAGTTACCTATTTCTGGAGCCTTGCAGATGTTTTGTCGGTCGGACTCTGGCGTACAGTTTAAAGGCTCAACGCACTGGATCTCTTGCCGCTCATTACATTTCAATAGTAGCTAGATGCGAACTAAGCATGTAAGCACGGCAAGCACCAAACAGACAACTGTACATGAGATTCGCCACCAAACTTTAGTAAGCAGTTACAGTAATCACAATATTAATAGATAACTACTTTCATCAATGAAAGAGAAATTTCCTTGTTGCAGAGCTGAAGACGCAGGTCACATCAGCGCAAACCATGAGCGCTTATCTAGCTTCCTTGTCGCTTAGAGTTTAATATATACACACCACCACCATAGATAAAAAAAAATGGTGTGCAAGAACTACTGTGAAAGGTTCTGTAAGAGCATCTGCCTAGTACCAAAAACATTTGCTTGCTTTCCCCACTTGGAAGCTTTCGCAGCTTTTATGTGCTCGTTTCCGATTGTACGAAATATTAGCAGAACAACTTGGATTCGACCGAACCAAAATATTGCTTTAAATTAACGTAACTTCCAACTGGATCAACGCTGTGCAAAAGTACGATGCAATGATTTTTACCAGAAATCAACCAATCAGTTAAACAATAGGCGGCGTTACCAGCTACATCAGCATGAAACAACAACTTTTGCTGCAAAAGATTCTGTCATCGCAAATAATCCAATCTGGAGCTCTCCGCACCAAAGCAATTTGGGAACAACTGCACAGTTGCTTCGAGGTATTGATTTTTTCGTGATCTGCAACAACCAAGGACCTGGGAACAGTAAATGCTTGACGCCTCTTTTTGTTGAACATCGTTGGAGTTCTCAAAATCGCGTCCCTACCACTCAGTCCTTTTTTTTCCCCATGACTGATCCTGTCGGAAACATTCCTCACATAAATTTGTTTATGTTACGGTCATGGCTGACCGAACATGGATGTCACGTGATAATCATTCTTGTAAGAATCACCATCGAGAAGGGGAACAAAAATACAAACACTGGAACTGAGGTACAGCTGGTGGGTGCATTCCTTTGGGTGAGTTGAAGAGCTGCAAAGTTCGAAGATTTTCTCTCAATAGCTGCACACAAACTTGATTGTTCTATTCTCAACTTCCACCAACATCTTCAATACGGCAGCAGCATAACTGCTACACTTAGTATTCCACTGAAATTATTACTGGCCCCAAGTATCAGTTTAAGTTACGGTTTTAGGTAGCATAACAAATGGAAATTATGCACCTGAAAGCTGCTGTTTTCCGTTCAAAAGCTGATATTGTTGCAGTAGCAACAATGGTTGCAAGCTTCTTTGACTCCTCAAAAGAAGCAAGTTGGTATCTTGCCGTTTAAAAAAGTAGTTTTTAGGAGTTTTACCTTTATTTGTTGAGACGATTTGAGATTATCACTTAGGTAATTTCTTAAAGGTTTCAAGAGAGCTTCTCGTTTAAATATTCTATTGACGAACCATACTAGAACAACATCAACAGACAAGAACGCAGATACGAAATGCGGAATTTTTTAAAGCTAAAAACACAGAATTTCCTGCCAAATAAAACACAAGACTGAATGTTTTCAAAATTATACCAACGTGGATAACTTACTGAGGTTTCAAAAGATTTTGAGTTTCTGAAATTCTGCGAAACGTCTCTCTGAAACTATCAACTAAAGTTTTGTGGTGGCCATCAATGCGTGTATTGTTTTCTCTACATTTATTTCTTTTCATTTACTCCATTCACTTTATTTTTAATTCAGATGATTCCCTAAAGATTCTCGCAAATGCTGGAAATGAATGTCATAATTTCATTTTCCCGAGCAGTTTTCTTTCACGTTGATGAGACGTAAAGCAATATTTTCTGACACTGCTCATAGAAAAACACCTCTTGTTAAATGCCCCACTGCATTTAGAAATCAACTTCGCAATGACGAAATAATAGTTAGACTTTGTTTGGCGTCAGGAAATTTGAACTATTTGTGCAGACGAAGAACGCAGCAACAAAGTGATTTGGTTTGTTTTTTTCACTGCAGCTTTACACCGCATCGAAGGCCTTGATTCTTACAAACACACTCATTTTCCTCCGGAATCTTATTCTTGTAAAAAAATTTGCACTTTTTCTCTTTATTTTGCGACACACACGGATCGCACATAAAAGTGTTTTGTGGTTGATTGTAGGACCAATGACTGGAAAAACGTTCGAATATATATTATGTTGTTTTGAGTACTATTCTTATTTGACTTAAACTTAGCTACACGGTATCAGAAATAACAGAAAGCACTGAAACTTTTTTGATGTTCATCACGTACAGTTTGGAAATTGTGCAAAATTGCATTCATCATTTGGTTTTCATGCGTTGTCTCTTAGCTGATGCAAAAAACAAAACCCTTGTGTAATCATATGCAAAACATTTACCTGGGCAAAGTAACCTAGTTTTCCTGTGAAAAACACACGGTAGATGATCTTGGATTTGAAGGAATGCTGATGTGTGACTGAGCCGATGGAGACAACGCCATCTTGATGCTCAGCGCTTGGCGGGAAGCTCTCATTACTTTCTGAAAAATGAAGTTTCGCTCGCTTATAGGACAGCTCATCAAGTGAAAAACATCAGATTTACTTCTTTATTTCATCACATTTGTATGCCTGTGAAAATAGACAAGTTTTGCCTGACCTCGCCCACGCGATTTCATTGGTTCTTATGGCGGACACGTGGGTTTTACGGAGACGTTGCTATGGTTGCGCAGGCGTCATGCCACTTCAACATCGTCACCAGATAATTGCGAATAGTGGTACGTGCTTTTACGTCTCGGTATCGATATTCTTGTTCGTTATAAGCAACTGAAGCTGTGTTCGATTTTATGACATTTTCAAGGTACTATCCCAGACCCACACCGCACCAAACACATGCTTCGTGTATAGTTCTTATGTCGATGTGTGTAGATGTAGATTGTAGATCTTTGCGTCAAACCAGACAGAAGAGGCTTTTTTCCTTCGTTAATGCATCAACAATAGATAAACGACTGCTTGCAGTTGCGGGGATATTGTCATTCTCGTTTTAAAGAATTGGGTCGCTAAGTAAATGCTTGCAACGACCCTTTATCCACTGTTCGTGAACAATTAACCAATGAATTTGTTTTGTTGCAATTTAAAAGGTAATTCTCTTGAAAAAACTGGGATTACGCTTTTACAAGAAACAGGTGGTTTGAAATTTTTCCGAATGTCCTGTTGCTGGGAAGTTTCTATCTATGCTTCATGGCAAGCGTGCACGAAGGTGACAGTTTGAGAAAGCTGTATCTGGTATGTTGCGAAAGAAACACGGAGACTTGAAAAGACGCGCGAACGAATCCGTCGAAGGCTTTTTTTGCAACTTTTGCAGGAAGCCATTTAGTGGGCCATGCAGCCAGACAGCTGACGCTGAATGTGAGTTTAACATTTTGCGCACCATATGGGAAACGCCAGGCCGGTGAACTCCTTCCCCGCTTAAGCTCACCAGGAAGCAGCAGGAGAAGACTTTGATCGACAAGATAATGAAGCAATGGGATTTCTGCTGCTCCAGCCCTTCTCAGAAATCACAAAGTGCTGAAACGCAACAACGTTTTCCATTTGACATCGCAAGCTGACTTTCGTGGAAGCTGGTGCAGGTTTCATGCGGCTTGCTGTTGGTTTGATGCCGATTTCGAAGGCAGGCAAAACCGATCTTCTCTCAGTCAAACGTCCGAACTATCTCAAGCGAAAGACGAAAACAATCGCAGCTTGGCGCTTTGAGGAAGTTGTTGATCAAAATCTTCTACTCGCTGTCTCTGGAGTAAGCGCGCAGCAAACATGACGGTCCTTTGCCAAGCCTGCTATGCCTGTCATAGGTTTACTGTTTCGCTGCCGTTGTTGATGGAAGACTGAATTAAGTTTGATTTCAATTTCTCAGAAGTATTCTTTATATTGCTTCCACCGGCATCACACGCGTCGCTTATGAGCAGCGAAAATTGCGTTCGTGACTGCCTTCCTTGACAATCTGTGACAATTACATGTTGGGTTGTTTTCAAAAACCATTTCTGATGCAGACGGCATCAAATATCTGGTGGGAACCCGATCTCTATTTGCTAAGGCCACCACTCCCGAAATATCTTCCAGAAAGTGACTAAATGAACTTTAATAATGTGCTTTTCATGGCGTTGATATTTGCTATCAGGCTGATAAAATGTAAGGAAATTTTGGTTGGGCACTACGTGTAATGAACCTCTGATCATTTTGACTGAGCTTGCAGAGGCGGAGTCCTTTTTTTAACGTACCTTGTATTGTTAAGTGCATGACCAGTTACTCCACTGACATTATTAGGCAATAAAGAATCTTCACCAGAGAAAAGAATCTATAAAAGTCGATTTTAGTTCTTTTACCGATCATGCTGCACGATTAAATCCAGAGGTAGAATATGCACTTGCACCATCAGTGAATGTCACCGATGCCAGTGCGACAGTTTGAGTGGCACAGTGTAGGGTTGCCATGTCGTTCGTTTTCCTTTTGGAGGACATGTCCTCTTTTTCATAAAAAAATGACGTGTCCTCTGAGGATGCTAAACGATGACAAAATGTCTTCTTTTTACCTTTCAAAAGTTTTCTGGAATACAAAGTACATCTTTTTGGCGTGATTTTGAGTGGCTTATAGTCTCGAACGGGATGTACTGCAGCGAGGTGGTAAGAGCACCTTGCCACACAGTTATTGCAGACGTTTTTTGCATTGCTGCACTGTAATCAGCGTTGTGCTTTTACGATATCTTGTATTATTAGAGTCACTGTTTTGCAACAATTCTTTGTTAAACATTGCTTCGACACATTAGCCCTGTACCAACCTTTGGATACAGTAAAGAAGTGCAGCCCATATGCAGCTTGTCTGATTACAGGTAATATTTAGCAGCTATAGAATAAAAGAAGGTGTCCTCATTTTGGATGATGAAAACATGACATCCCTAGGACACAGAACAATGGCAGTTAAATATGCATGAGCAAGCAAATGTATCAAGAATCCTTTAGCCAGTGACGCAAAATGACTATCCAGATTCTAGAGGCATTGTTAGTGGCTTGCTTAAAATGCCATCCCAAGTCGACTCTGCACATAAGGTAATATGCTGTCCATGAGTAATCATTTATGTACGTCTTCTTTGCTATGATACTAATGTACGTCTGCTAATAAACAATGAACGATGTTGACAAAGTAACGAAGCTAAGATTCCATGCCAGCACAAAGAAAGCGGACTCATGCCTTGACGAGTTGATCAACCCTCTTAGCTTTCTGAAATTGAAAGTGTTCCAAACCAACTTATTCTGTTCTGCCGAAATGATTCGTGGGCTAAAAAATGACCAGCTTCCATTACAAAATTTCGCTTGGATCCCGGTTTGTTTCTTAACAATTACCGATCGCATATATTTCAGAGCTGGAGTCCAGGATCAACGCGCACGGAGACGAAATGTTCTAAAAAAACTATTTTTGCAGATAAGTCCAGCAGTCACTGGAAATGCTTACAATAGTTTGATGATGTACTTTGTAGGCAATTATATTTTATTTCCATTTCGACAAACCGAATTTCTTACTCAAGAAAACAATGGAGTTCAGGTGAAAAGTAGCGCTGGAGGCGTGGCAGTCAACGTGAAGCCAGACAAATGACCCCCTCAGCACTACTGGTTGATGTAGTGCTAGATTGCATTGCCGGGACAACTGGAAGGCTCTTTAACAAGATATCCATTGGAGCTGTCCCAGTATTTCTTGTTCCAATTTCCTGTGCCGGCCTTTCGCCAAATTGACACCGAATATCATGTCATAAAGCTTGTACAAGAGACTCGGTTCACGTTAGAATCTTCCAGTTATATCACATTGGCAGCAAAAGTCCTATCGACGCCAGTTCCACAAAATCGCGAGTCAACCAAGCAGAACGAAATGCGTGGCGGTTTATTTGTTTGTGACTGAGATAGCGACCGCTAATGCCGGCCAACCGTGTCGGAAACCACATCCGAATCGAACCTTCAAAATGACAAACAACTTTCCCCTGATAACGGACGACGACCAGTAATATCCTCAAACTGCAAGTTAATTATCGATACAGTTTAGGTCGTTGCCTGCAAACAGGGCGAATGATTAATTACAAAAAAGCAAACACCGCGTCCATCTCTACTTGTGTGCTGTGCATTTTTGCTGCTGATCTAGAAGCACTTTTGGCTCTAAATCTCTTCCGGACCAGCGATAAACATGTTGGCTGATCAGAGATTCATCTCCAGAACTTGTGGCTGTCTGAAATCAACATTCCTTGTCGCCAACGTAATGGCGTCAACCGTGGCTCCCCAAAGGTTTGTAGAATTCTTATGGAACACTCAGATTCCGACACCTTCTCGCTGGAAAGTTTTTGGAATATGCATCTTTTAAGAAAAAGGCAAATAATACAGATGCCAGCACGTTTCTTCATAAAATATTTTTAAAAAGCGTTGTCAGCAGTGCAGCACAAATAAAAATGCGCACCAAATTGTTTTTTGAAAACAGATCATGCATTTGACTGAAATAAGTCTGGGGTTGTACAGTTGGCAGAATGCTGCACTTTCTCATTTATATCAACATGCAACTGACTAACTGGCTGTTTTAGGTGCTTTCAGTAAAGATCATAAATACATTCTCCATTCGGTTACAACTACAAGTAATATGTGACAAAGACTGAGTTGCCTTAGTCCACACTTTGCGGTTTCACCACAAAAGTTAGCAGTCTTCTGCATACCCTTCAAATATGGGGCAAAAAAACGATCCTCAGAGTGAACCACAACTGAAATGCTAAACACAACGTAAAGAAACTGTGGCATTATGGAACAAAACGAACGTTCCAGTGTTTCGTCCAATCTTTGTCAGACGCCTATTGTGTTGGCTGTCTGTGAATTACGGACAATGGGCTCATACTACTTTCAGTACTACAGCTAAGCTGTTCTCGGCAGAAAAGATTAACATTAATATGGTAAAAACAGTTTGAAGCACTTGCACGTTAAGACAAACAGATATAGCTGCATTGTAAATTACCATCAACAATTTCTCACAATCTATGTCTGCTTTCCTGCTAGAAATCAGAAAAAAATGCATTAACCACCATAGCAACACAAGTTGAATGCATAAAAAGAAGTGTTTAGCACGTCTGTCTAAATGTTTTGAGACATACCAACACCTATTTTTCTACAATGAATATACCTGAGTCATTACAGATATACTAAGGTGCTCAAAGTTTTTGGTTTATGTTTTGGGGATTTTCTTTTTAAGGAAGTTGCCAAAAAATTAAAAACCTCTGCTTTTATCAACAAAATGTTCGAGAAAAAATGAACGAAATTGTTTTAAGCATTGCATAAAGCTTTCCCATTGATTGTTTGTGCATCAACACTGGTCGATTAGCTCATACCTTTCGCACGTTTGCAAACAGTTTATTGTTGAACTTATAAAAGTTATTGAGTTTTCTTTATATGTACTCAGAATGAAACACTATTTAACAAAAATACTTTCTTGAAGTCATGCGTTTAGAAAAGTGACAATAACCAATTTTTCACAGACACATACAATATATTTAAACTGATACTTTGTTACCTGCAGGTGCCTATGCTAATGTGCTGACCCCCTGCTTTGATAATGCCAGTGCTTCTGTGCTGCGGTCAATTTGCGTGCACAGAATCGAACATAGGTGGAATATCTCACCAAGATCTTTCGCTGAGATAGAACTTGAAACTCGGAAAAGAAGCATCAACGTAGAAACCAACGATTGAAATGAAATTGTGTTAGCAGTTTGCTTTCTGATAAAATCATTAAATGAAATTTTCTTTGTGTGAACTAGAGGGCATAGGATTTTATTGAAATGAACTCATATGGTAATTAAAAGCTCTAGGTTTACAACAAGCTCTTAAGGAATCAGCCGACTTGATTACGATTTCATAACTTCTTGATGATTCGAACTTGCACGTATCTTCTGTTGAATATTTATTACATTTGAATAAGATTTCAGGATTGAGGATGAGTAAACTTACGTGAAATCGATTTGCTATTGAAAATTCGCTGTTTGATTCTACTGCTACATCTCTGTGGAGACTGTGTTACTTGAAACTCATGTGGCATTTCAAATCACAACTGAAAATAGTCGTGTTCGAAATGTTCAAAATGATCTAATTTATATTATTAGTTTTTGCGGATCGTTAATTCAAATCGAAAATCTTGTTAATATATTAGTACACTGCTATTTGACATTCTTTTTATGTTTCTGCGTGCTTTGGACAGACGAAATCCTACTTTTTTGAGACTTGGAGTGTTTAACGATCGTTTCTTTTCACTTTGTTGAAAGCATTGCATGTAACCTCAATTTCACCGAATGTTGTTTCCCAGGAAACAAACCTATTTCAGAAATTTTTCTACTTCTTTGCTTTTTTCACAATACTTGTTGTATCTTTTGTTTTACACAGGAGGACAGCAATAATTGGATCAGCAAAAGACATCAATATCATCAATTCCTATATTAACACTGACATGCCCTGCATCACCGCGAGGGTTGTTTTTTGACAATTACCGGACGCTTGGGCTCCTGGGAGTTCTAAGCTAATCAATTTTTTCAACTTGAAGACAGTGGAAGCGAACAGAGTAAAATCACCGGTGTTTAAAATCATTTCCCCTTCGTTGTTGCTTTTTAAATTTACAGGTTTCAGTCGGTCAACCCCACGCAAGAATGTATGTTACGAGAGTGCCTCTTTGCAAAAGTCACACTTGAGGATTAAACACCTGATGTAAGTTACTTTTCACCGCGCTTGGTTAAAGGCAAAGCGCGGATGTCGTGTCCACTCTACCATAAAGAATCCATCTTACGCAATCTCCCATGCGTTGAATAACACTGTCTCGTTTATCCGTCTACGCCTCGTCACTATCCCATGTCGTTTGCACGCGCCTGCAGGTGACAGTGTCAAGGCGTGACAAATATAAAAGGCACGCGCGACGTCTCGCTGAGTGCGAGAGGGACAAGTTCGTTGCTTATCGAAGAACAGCAAGCAGGCGGGAGAGCGTGCCGCGCCGCGGGTGAGTCGCAAAGAGAGTGAAACCGTGACCGTATCAGCAAAACACTGTCGCAGACATCGGTATCTTCCTGAGTGAGAAAAGTGTTTTGCGGTGTTCGCAGCTTAACATACCAATCACGTAAACACACAAAGACGGCTGTTAGCAGATTTGTCGAATGAATTATGGACCAATTTTCAAATAAACATCCGTTTCAGGCTGATCATTATTTCACATGGTTCTGAGAAAATAGCACACGCAAGTGTCAATCCCACCCTTACTAAAAAGCTTCACCAAATGCCACAAAAAGTTCGTTGTTGGCATACGAAATCTTTTCAGTCCAACACATCTAATTGTAACTTAAATGCTAAGTCGGTCATGTTTGGATTGCTCTCATTTCGTCTTTTTCTCCAAACCCTGGCTATTTCTTGAAAAATAGATTTTGCCAAAATAAAAATTTTAAACAATTTTGTCAGTCTACCATACAACATTTTGAAGCCATGAAACATTTTCAATCAGTCATGAAGTTCAACTGTATCTTCTGTATAGTTGTTCAATGTAACCGCAGCTTATAACCTCTGTGTGGTTGCGTCATGTTACCGCAGTTCACTTTTTGGGGTTTCAACCAGTTATACCTCACGCGTGCAACATGCTTACCTCGGGCTACTTGTTCACTCGAATTTTTGATATTTGGATTAATGTTTGTTGCAAAAGCTTGGATATTATTTTTTAAATGGCAATAACCATCAATTTGTAATTTTACTTGTGGTTTCTTTTCGTTAAATGTGTCAGTTGCCGTGAAAAACTTTTTGTAGAAGTTAGTGAAATACGTTACTGAAAAAGTGGAACTCGGGTGAGTAGAACCAATACAATTTCACGGGTAGAACATTGGAAATTTTATTGAAGTTTTTTATGGTTTCTTTTTAACAATGAAATTTTTGGAAAATAGTATTATTTTTCTTGAGCGCAAAAAAAAGGACGAATTGATTTTTCTAGTAAAACAAAAAACATAAGAAAATTTACAATGCATTTTACCAATCGAAATAACAGCAAACATTTGCAATATGACGACTGCGACCAACAAAAAATTTCAATTGATTACTTTACCAACGACTACTTCTCAGGATCGGGATTACTTCAAAATAAGAATGCGTGAGACCAACAGGTTATCTTAAACCTGCAGGTGTCCAACTTTTGCCAACTTTTTGAAGTCAATAATAGTCTCTGCCGCCTCTGTCTCGCATGGTTGTTGGCGAGCGGCAGCGCAGTAAGATCAAATGAATCACAGATGAACGCCTGATTAAATGAAAGGATTGTGGATCGGAGTTCATGAGAGAAATGCTTTTGGCCAGATAGCGCACTATCATTGCGAATTGCGAAAACATAGACAGTTTGCTGTTTTTATTTGAAACTTAAGAGATTTAAAGTACTTTTTCGCAGATCTCATGCTTGAGCAACATCACAAATCCTTGACATTGAATTCTCAATATTTTGCCTGTATAATTAAATTAAAGTTGCGTCAAGCAAAAACAAGCATTTTTACGGAAGTAGAACGCAGGCAGATGTTCAGGCCGGAACGCATCAAACAATGCCGCACCTGTTGCTTGAAGCAAACATTGCGAAAGCAGTTTTAAGATGTTGCGGTGATTTACAGCTGAAACTAAATCTTTTTTCAAATCAAAGTCACCTGGTGCATTTTTGAAAGAATTCCTCCCACCTATAGCATAAAACCCAGTGAGCGTTCATTTATCTACTTATAAATGTTCACATTTATCTACGCTTGAAGACGTTAGAGCAAATGTTAAGAAGCCAAAAAGTATGTAAAATGTCAGAGATTACACCAAATCATCCTCGGGAGGTTTAAACTGAAGTGCCAGAAGCTTTTCTCGAAAAAAATACTTCTTCAAATGGTATTGACCTATAAACTGTTTAGAAAGGTTTGCCGTGTTTTTTCACTGAAGTTCTTGAAACAACTTTACTTCAAATGTAAATAATTTAACCGCGTACATCTGCTGATAAGGATAAACAACTTAAAATATTTACGTTGTGCCAATCTTCAATCGGCTTTTGAATAAAAATGGGTGGTAATTTAAAAAAAGCAAAAAATAAATGACACGTTTGAGGTCATGAGCAGTTGATTTGCGGATATTCAAACTAGGAGACGGCTCATTTTCGTAAAAAATCACGTCTGTACATTACGAAGATAACATACCATAGAAATCGTTTGTGAAGAACTGCTCTTTAACTGATGACAACAAAAGCAGTTTCAGTGAGAGTTCTGTTGATGCACCACTTGGCGCAATGTTGTTTCAAGCTTAGCTACTAAGTTGAAGCTGGCGTTGTCGATAAGCAGTCAAGCCGTAACGTTTCAGGCAGAACTGAATGTTTAGCCAGCCAAAGACAAAGTTACAAATTTCAAACGATTCATCACATGTTGCAGCTTTCCGTGTTTTTTTATTGTGGAGGCTCAAAACGAGCTCTTGATCGGTTAAGCTACGGTAATTATATTACGCACTTCCTGTGCAAAGCTATGCTGCATAAATTACTCAAGCAATACCACTTGTAAAAATCTTTTCCAACAATGCGACATCATCAATATGTTTATACATGTTTGAAGTAAATTCACTGAACTGCATTACATACATCAGTTTCAAGCTCATGAACGAGGGGAATACCTTCTTATGATTACTCTTTCTTTTCGAATCTTGACGTAACTGGTATTTGTGGTGCAAAAATAACTGGCCAAGGTAAAAAAGTTTCACGACAGATTTTTGGCTGCGCATTCTCTGCGCCACAACATGCGATGAGCAGTACGAAGGTATCTCTTGTGATACGCTTCGATTACATTTTTAGGAACCGCCAAAGTTATTAGAATCCACGACACTTAAATTAGGGGTGGCTTTATCGAAAACCGTCGAAACTGTCTTTGCTTGTTTGACTGCTCAAGCAACGAGACCAGACAGTAGATTAGCTTATTAGCTAAAAGATCATCACCTTCCACGAGCTGAACAAATTTGTGGTAAGGTCAGGTGGCCTTGTATTAGGAGAGTTTGGTGTATGCAGGTGCCGAGCAACTCAACACATGTGCATGAAGTTTATTAAAAGGCTTATCACTCAACGTTAATTGCTGCAATGTTGTAATCGTGCCTCTGTCAAACTGTGACGTCGCGCGAGCACTCTCCTTGTCCGAATTAGCAGAAGCGTCAACTGGAACGCGAGAAAGTTAAACAA